>Ga0265293_10005777_pt1 | contig 20403 bp, 19 predicted proteins | sample Munlanlewell138R_FD_192505 | JGI IMG/M metagenome (GOLD analysis project Ga0265293, IMG submission 192505) | Leachate microbial communities from a municipal landfill in Southern Ontario, Canada - Leachate well 138R | ecosystem: Engineered > Solid waste > Landfill > Unclassified | place: Canada... | reverse complement strand
CCGCGGGAGGACGAATTTCCCGGCACCGAGCGGCACGAGGGCCGGGCATCACCCGATCAGCCGCTACCGTCGCAGAGCCCGTCCCGGCCCACCTGGCGCCGCGAACCGGAGCGCGCAACTCGCCGCCCGGGGACTCCTCCCCCTTCGGCCCGGCCGGCCAGCAGGTCCCCCTTCGGCGCACCCGACGCGCAGCGCGAGCGGCACCAGCCACCCCCGCCACAACGGGCTGAGCGGTACGACGACTACGACGAACGCAGCGAATACGACCCTCACTACGGCGAGCCGCGACGGCCAGCGCCGCCGCAACGCCGCTACGAGGAAGAGTTCGACGACGGACACTACGCCCCTCGGGAGCAGCACCGGGAGCCGATGATCGGCGTGGACATCGGTGTGCCGGCGCCGGCCCGCCGGATTCGCACCGACCCGGCAGCACAGACACGCAGCGCGGTCGTTGCCATCGTCGCGATTGGCGCCATCCTCGGCGTCATCTTCCTCGCCTTCCTCATCTCGAACCTTGGCGATGACGACCCGGTCGACCCGGGAATCGGCGGCGACGACACCAGCACCGGCGGTGAGGGTACCGTCCCGGCGGCAACGACCAATGAGCCCACGAGCACGGCTGAGGGCGGGATTCCCCGCGGCATCGTCCCGGATGTGGTCGGGCTCGACATCGCCGTCGCCCGTGCGCAGGTTGAAGCCGCAGGGTACGTTGTAAATGAAGTGCCTGGCCCCAGTGCCGCGCCCGAGGGCGAGGTGTTTGGGCAGGTGCCCGTTGGCAACACACACCACCCGGAAGGCGATACCGTCACGCTCGCCGTTAGCGAAGGGTCTTGATGGCAGTGCCGAAGACATACCACATTGTCACGCTTGGCTGTCCGAAGAACGATGTCGACAGCGAGCACCTCGAACGGATGCTCGCAGGTGGCGACCTGCTGCCGGTGGTAGAGCCGCGCGACGCGGACGCCATCATCGTGAACACCTGCGGCTTCATCGAGCAGAGCCAGGCCCAGTCGATGGAGGCGGTGCGTGAGCTGGCGGGGGCGAAACGCGATGGCCAGACGCTCATCGTGGCGGGCTGTATGACGCAGCTCTACGGCCGCCAGGTGCAGGAAGAGGTCTCCGGGGTCGACCACATCTTTGGTGTTGGGCAGTGGCAGGACGTCGCGAAGCTCCTGAGCGTCGACGTCGACGCCATCTACGACATCCCCGAGAGCGCCGCGAAGGTCACCGGGCCGAGCGCATACCTCAAGATCTCTGACGGCTGCGACGCGCCCTGCACGTTCTGCGTCATCCCCCGGATCAAGGGTGGCCTCCGCTCTGCTCCCGCGGGGCTGCTCGTGCGCGAAGCGCAACGGCTCGTCGATGCGGGTGCGAAGGAGCTCGTGCTCGTTGGCCAGGACACCACCGCCTGGGGCGAAGACCTCGGCATGGCCGTCGGGGACGGGCTTCCGGGCCTCCTGCGGATGCTCGCCGACGCGGTCGGGCCAGACGTCTGGCTGCGGCTGATGTACGCCTACCCGAGCCGTGTCTCTCCGCAACTCATCGAGACGATGGCGGAGCTACCGAACGTCATCCACTACCTTGACGTTCCGCTGCAGCATGGCTCTGTCGATGCGTTGCGGCGCATGAAGCGGCCGCACAACATCGAGAAGGTCCACGGATTCGTTGAGCAACTGCGCAGGGCGATGCCGGATATCGTCCTGCGCACTTCCTTCATCGCGGGTTTCCCGGGGGAGACCGAGGGTGAGTTCCGTGAGCTGCTGAGCTTCGCGAAGACGATCCAGTTCGACCATGCAGGCTGCTTCACCTATTCACGGCAACAGTGGACCGGCGCCTTCGAGATGGCGGAGCAGGTACCCGACGAAGTGAAGCACGAGCGGCGGGAGCGGTTCATGCGCCAGCAGCAGAAGATCGCCGCGAAGTGCGCCCGCACTTTCGTCGGCCGCGAACTCGACCTGCTCGTGGAAGGGGTGGGCGAGGACGAGGACGGCGGCCCGGTGATCGCCGGCCGCACCTACCGCGAGGCGCCCGAAGTCGATGGGCTGGTGTTCGCCAGCGGCAACGCAGCACCGGGGGCCAAAGTGCGTGTCCGGATCGAGGATGCGGCGGAGTACGACCTCTTCGGCGAGGTGCTTGCCTAGCGGCGGCGAGCCACGCCCCTGGCAGACTGGCGACGACACGCGCACCGCCCCGGGCCGACACAGCGGCAATGCATTGTGGTAAGTTCCGGACATCCTGGACGGAGGCTATCGGTTGTGCCCGAGAATCCCACTGCCCTATCCGCGGCGCTGCTGCGCCATCCCTATGGCATCTTCCTGGTGGGGTCGCGGGCGGGAGATGACCGGAACCTCATGACGGCGAACTGGGGAACGCAATGCTCGTTCGAGCCGCGGCTCTATTCGATCTTCATCGAAGAGGATGCCCACACGCGGAAGCTGATCGATGCGGGCCGGGCGTTCAGCATCTGTTTGCTTCCCGCAGACGTGGAGGACGTGGTGAGCCACTACACGCGGGCGGCGGAGTTGGTCGGCAACAAGCTCGGCGACTTCGACTACTTCGACGCGCCGGAGACGGGCTGCCCGGTGTACGAGGGCTCCGTGGCATGGTTCGAATGCCGCGTGGTGGACTCGCGGCCGGTTGGCGACCACATCCACTACATCGGCGAGGTAGTGGGCGGCGACACGCCACTTGGCGACCCGGCATGGACGCTGCAGCAGCTCGGCTGGGAGTACGGCGGATAGCGTCGTCCTTCGGCGCCGGCCGCACGAGGGTGACAATCCGCCGCTCGCATTCGACAATTGGGCTATGCCGATCTACGAGTTCAAGTGCGCCGACTGTTCCCGCGTGACGAACCATTTCACGCGCAAGATCGACACCGAGCTCAGGGTGAACTGCGAGCACTGCGGCAGCGCGCAGACATCGCGGATGATGTCGAAGTTCGGCCGGACCTACAGCCGGGCCGACATCATCGAGAAGTATGGCGACCCTTCGGAGGGGAGAGGCGGCCCGGACGACTACCGCGACCCGCGCCAAATTGGCGGCTGGGTCGAGAAGAAGTTCGAGGAGTACGGCATGGACCTTCCCGACGAGGCGCGCCAGATGATCGACGCTGCACGCGAAGGCGAGCTTCCTGACCCGGTGAACGACCTGTGATCAATTCACGAATCGGGTTGGGTTGGGCCCGTGCCTGACACAACGCCGCTGGAGCGAGTGATTCCGCGGATCCTGGAGAACTTCGCTGCGAAGAACGCAGCCAGGGAGGAAGCACTCGCCGCAAGCCGGGCGGTGATCCGGCTGAGCGCGAACGCGATCCGCGCGGTCCATCGTGGTGAGCTCGAGCGTGCCGAGGCGCTCCTGGCTGAGGCGAAGGCGATCCGGGACGGGGCAGTGGAGGCGCTGCAGGGGCACTGGGACATCTATTACGCGGGCTTCCTGCACGACGCGCAGAAGGAGTACGCCGAGGCGTGCACCACACTGGCGCTGCTGAGCGGCGAGCCCATCCCCGAGCCGGAGGCGATCAGCGTCGAATTCCCGGCGTACCTGAACGGCATCGCCGAAGCGGTGGGGGAACTCCGCCGGATGCTGCTCGACAAACTGCGGCGTGGCGAATACGAGGGCTGCGAGGAGATCCTCGAGGCGATGGACGACATCTACTCGGTGCTCGTGACCATCGACTTCCCGGACGCAATGACGGGCGGCCTTCGCCGTACGACCGACTCCACGCGCGGCATCCTCGAAAAGACGCGCGGCGACCTCACGATGGCGATGCTGCAACGGCAAGCCATGACCGCGATGGGCACCCCCACTGCCGGACCCGATGCGGACGAGGCTGCCGGGCGGGCCGGCCAGGAGTAACAGACGCCCGGCGCCGCACCTGAACGAACAGGCAGGTTTGCGGCCTCTCCAGATGCACTAGGGTGGAGCGTAGGGAGACCATCCGGCCGGGTCGGCAGGGTGCGGTAGCGCAAATCCGAATGGCGTTCTACATTTACGTGCGCGTCAGGGTATGTTAGCCTCGGCGCGAGGGAAGGGGTGCCGAGCAGGTGCGTTATATCCTGCGTCTCCTTGGATATGCGCGGCCCTATCGGGGCCGCCTTACGATAGCCGCGATCTCGGTGGTGCTTTCGAGTGCCTTCATGATGGTGAGCCCGCTCCTGGTGCGCTATGCCATCGACTTCGGCCTCGACCCGGTGCGAGACAGCGGGGGGCACGTTGTCGGTCTCGATGGTGACCGCTGGCTCCTGGTTTTCGGTGCCCTGGCGATTGTGGTGTTCGCGTTCGGCCGCGGGTTGGCCGCCTTCGGGCAGCAGTTCCTTGGTGAGACCATCGGCCAGACCATCGCCTACGACATCCGGAACGACGTCTACAACAACCTCCAGCGGCTGAGCTACGCCTACCACGACAAGGTGCAGACCGGACAGATTATGTCGCGGGTGACGCAGGACGTCGAAGGCATCCGGATGTTCTTCTCGATGGGGCTGCTGCGCACGATGAACATCGCGCTCGTGCTTGCGATCGCCGTCGGGGGGATGTTCTGGATCAACTGGGAGCTGGCGCTGGTCAGCATCGTGACCTTGCCATTCCTCATCTACCGGTCATTTGTGATGGCACGCCAGATCCGGCCGATCTGGATGAGCATCCAGCAGAACCAGGGTGAGATGACGCAGGTCGCGGAAGAGGGCCTCTCGGGTATCCGTGTGGTGAAGGCGTTCAGCCGGGAGGACTTCGAGTCTGAGAAGTTCCGGGAGGCAGCAAGGAACCAGGCCGACTTGAGCTACCTCTCATCGACGACGATGGCGAAGCACGCACCGCTCATGCTCGGCCTCGGTCAGCTCCAGATCGCCCTCACCGTGGGCGTGGGGGCGTGGTTCATCTCACGCGGTCAACTGAGCGAATCCGACCTGCTGGCGTTCATCCTGTGGCTTAGCCTCCTGCAGATGCCCGTCCGCATGATCGGCTTCGCTGTCACGTTCTTCTCGCGCGCGGTCACGGCAGGCGAACGCATTTTCGAACTCATCGACGCACAGTCCGAGGTCCAGGAAAAGGCGGACGCAAGGCCGCTCACCGACGTCCGCGGGCACGTGCGCTTCGAAGATGTGAGCTTCGGCTACGACAACGTTAGCGCCGTGCTGCAGAACGTCGATATCGACGCGAAGCCGGGCAGCGTCGTGGCACTCCTTGGGCCGACGGGCTCGGGGAAGTCGACAGTTGTGAACCTCATCCCGCGTTTCTACGACGTAAGCCAGGGGCGCATCACCGTCGACGGCGTGGACATCCGCGACGTCACGCTGGAGTCGCTGCGCAAGAACATCGGCATCGTGCAGCAGGACGTCTTCCTTTTCGTGGGCACGGTCCGCGACAACATCGCCTATGGCCGGCCGGACGCGAGCCAGGAAGAGATCGAGCGTGCAGCCAAGGCTGCTCGCATTCATGACTTCATCATGAGCCTGCCGTACGGGTACGACGAGTGGGTCGGCGAGCGGGGCGTGACGCTTTCGGGCGGCCAGAAGCAGCGCATCGCGATTGCCCGGACGTTGCTCCTCGACCCGAAGATCCTGATTTTCGACGACTCGACGGCGAGTGTGGACTCGCAGACGGAGTTCCTCATCCAGCAGGCGCTCCATGAGTTGATGGAAGGCCGGACAACGTTCGTTATCGCGCAGCGGTTGCGCACCGTGATGCGCGCCGACGAGATCGTCGTCCTCGACCGCGGGCAGATCGTGCAGCGTGGCAGCCACGACGAACTGCTTGCGCAGGACGGGCTCTACCGGCGCATTTACGACCTCGAACTGCGAGACCAGGAAGAGGCACTGGGTCACCACACACCCGAGCTCGAACCGGTTGCCGCGGGCGCGCACGAACCGCATGCCGGGCCTCCACACGAATCGTCGCGGCACGGTGGCGCCCGACCGCACGGCGACGGGCAACTGCGCCCGGACCTCCGGGCGACAGGAGGCGGGTCGTGATACGCGAGGCGGTCAGCATGGCGCGGGCAAACATCGGCACGAGCCGCTCGGGAGGACTCTAGATGGGGTTCTGGGGTGGTGGCGCGGGTGCAGGCGGCTGGAGTTCTGGTCTTGGTGGCCAGGCGCACGGCCCTGGGCGCGGCCGCACCGCCGACGGCTGGGACGACGAGGAACTCGGGAAGGTCTACGACGCCGAGGTCGTGCGACGGCTCATCCCGTACCTCGCGGAGTACAAGGGAGGCGCGTTCCTCGCGTTCGCGTGCATGGTCACCTTCGCGGTCACGAGCTTCGCGCAGCCGCTTCTGGCTGGCCTTGCGGTGAAGGCAGGCGTCGAACAGGACGGCAAGCGCGTCATAGTGCTGCTGGTGGCGATGGTGGTCTTGGCGCTCGTGAGCTGGGGCGCCCAGTACCTGCAGCAGATCACGACCGCCTGGATCGGCAACCGCTTGTTGCTAAAGCTGCGCACACAGATGTACGAGCATATGCAGGGCCTCTCGCTGAGCTTCTATGACGAGATGGAAGTGGGCCGCATGATCAGCCGTCTCACGTCCGACGTGACAGTGATGCAGGACCTGCTCACAAGTGGCTCGCTCACGTTCGCAGCCGACATCATTGGTCTCACGGTGGTGGTCGCCATCCTCCTGGCGGTCGACTGGCAGCTCGCGCTGGTGACGTTCGCGGTGGTGCCGCCGCTCGTGGTGCTCATGATCTTCTGGGCGAAGCACGCCCGCGCCGCCTTCATCAACGTGCGCGTCAAGGTAAGCGAGCTCTACGGCAACCTGGCAGAGAACGTCTCCGGCGTACGGGCCATCCAGTCGATGTCGCGCGAGGACGAGAACGCCCGCCGGTTCGACAAGCTGAACGAGGAGAACCGCCGGGCAAACATCTGGGCGGGCATGCTGACCGCGGCCATCATGCCGGTCATCGAACTGGCAACGGCTACCGCGATGTGTGCCGTGGTCATCGTCGGTGGCCTCCGGGCGTTGAGCGGCAGCGACCTCGATGCGGGCCACCTGTTCCTCGTCCTGACGTCCTTCACGATCTACGTCACGCGCTTCTTCGACCCCATCCGCGACCTGGTGCTTCAGTACACAATGCTGCAGCGGGCAATGGCCGGCGGCGACCGGATCTTCCAGGTGCTCGATACCGTGCCGCGCATCCAGGACCGTCCCGACGCGCTTGAGCTCGATCACGTCGAGGGCCGCGTGGACTTCGATCATGTGTCGTTCCATTACGTCGAGGGCATCCCGGTGCTCGAGGACATCGACCTGCACGTGGAGCCAGGCGAAACGATTGCGTTCGTGGGCCACACCGGCGCAGGGAAAACCACGATCACGTCGCTCATCAGCCGCGGGTATGAGGTGACGGGCGGAGCCATCCGTATCGATGGACACGACATCCGGGACATCAAGCGAAGGTCGCTCACGCGGCACATGGGTGTGGTCCTGCAGAACCCGTACCTGTTCAGTGGCACGGTCCGCGAGAACATCGCCTATGGCCGCCCGGAGGCCACGCAGGAAGCGGTCGAGGAGGCCGCACGGGCGGTTGGGGCGCACGACTTCATCTCGCGGCTGCCGGACGGCTACGACACCGTGCTGCAACAACGCGGGCAGAACATTTCGGTGGGCCAGCGCCAGCTGATCAGCTTTGCGCGCGCCATCCTTGCGCAGCCCCGCATCCTCGTGCTGGATGAAGCGACGGCCTATGTGGACACGCAGACCGAGGTCGTCATCCAGCGGGCACTGCGTGAGCTCCTGAAGAATCGTACGTCGTTCGTGATCGCCCACCGGCTTTCGACGATTCGCGAGGCGAGCCGCATCGTGGTGCTCGAGCAAGGGCGGATCGTTGAGATTGGCTCCCACGACGAACTGCTGGCCAGGAACGGGGTATATGCGAATCTCTACCGGATGACGTACCAGCAGGAGCAGGCTGCCCGCGCCGAGGAGATGCTCGGCGAAGACGAGGCAGTCGCGCGGCGCCGGCGGGGCGACCTATCGGCGCAGCCGGCGGGCGGCCAGTAGGCGTATGCTCCCGCAATGTTCGCCGAGTACCTGAAGGCTGCCATGCGCCACGCGAAGTATGAGCTGTTGGAGGATGGCTCGGAATTTTGGGGTGAGATCCCCGGCTTCCAGGGGGTTTGGGCCACTGGTGACACGCTGGAGGCCTGCCGTGACGAGTTGGAAGAGGTTCTAGAGGAGTGGGTACTCTTCCGAATTGCTCATCACGTGGATCTGCCCGAGGTTGACGGGCTGTCGCTGCCAACCTTCGCGACTGTCTGACGCCGCCATTCGGTCCTATCTCGCGAGCGGGCCTTATCCTCGCCCTCGCGCGGGCTGGCTTCTCAGGGCCCGAGCCGGGGCGAAAGCATCAGGTCATGCTCCGGGGCCCCGTACGGTCCGTATCCCAATCCTCACGGCAGCGAGATCGCGGTGCCTTTGCTCGCTCGCCTGTTGCGCCAGGCCGGAATCTCCCGGGAGGAGTGGGAGCGGCTGTAGCGTGAAGTCACGTCGGGGTCGCCCGCATGTCGCGGCACAAGAAAGTGGGGGCTGGCAGTAACTGCCAGCCCCCACGGTTTGTACGCGAGCCACGGACTAGCCGAGCTTTTTGATCTCCTCGATCAGCGCAGGGATGATCTTCTTGTAGTCTTCGATAACGGCGAACTTGGAGACCTTCACCATGTTGGCGTCAGCGTCCTTGTTGATCGAGACCACGTTCTTTGAGCCCGCCATGCCGGCCATGTGCTGGCTGGCGCCGCTGATAGCGACGGCGATGTAGACGTTCGGCGAGACGGTCTTGCCGGTCAGGCCAACCTGGAGCGCGGGCGGGAACCACCCGAGGTCGCAAGCGGCGCGGGAGGCCGCGACTGCGGCGGACGGCAGCGTACCGGCGAGCTGCTCCAGTAGTTCGAAGCCGGAGGCGTCGCCCAGGCCGCGGCCACCGGCGACGACGATGGGAGCATCTTCCAGGCGAATACCCGTGGACTCGGCCTTTTCCGTCGAGAGCACACGGATCCTTGCTTCGCCGACAGCATCGATCGCCTTGATGTCGCCGCTGCGGCTGGAGTCGGCCTCAAGCGGGTCGTGGGACTTCGCCTTGAGGGTGGCGATCTGCGGGTCGCTCTTCCAGGTGTGCTCGGCGCGAGCATTACCGCCGTAGGCGGAGCGAGTCGCGCGCAGGCGGCCGTTCTCAACCTTGACTTCGGTCGAGTCCATGGCGACGCCGGTGTTGTGCTTGAAGGCGAGCAACGGGCCGAGGTCCCGACCGAGGCTGGACTGGGCGATGAGCACAATCGTTGCGCCCGACTGCTCGATGGCGGCATCGACCGCGGGCAGCAGCACTTCGGCGAGCGAGCTGGGGTCGGCGGAGGAGGTGTAGACAGTATCGGCGCCGTGCGCGATCAGCTCCTGGGCCTGCGCATCGCCACCTGCGACGAACGCAGCGACCGGGCCTGCACCTTCGTCGGCGAGCTTGCGGGCGGCGCCGAGGAGTTCGAACGAGGCGGGCGAAACGCTGCCGTCGATGACTTCCGCGATAACAAGAGTTCCAGGCATTGTGGGCAGCTCCTTAGATCAGCTTCGCCGCGCGAAGCTTCTGCGCGAGGTTGCGAGCCATCTCTTCGGGCGAATCGCCTTCGATGACCTCGACGTTCACTTCCACCTTGGGCTGGTAGAGCGCCTCGAGCGGCATGGCGCGGTTGGCGGTCCCGAGCTGGTCGTCGCCCAGCCCGAGATCGGCGGCGCTCCACACCTGCACGGTCTTCTTCGCGGCCATCATGATCTGGCGGAGCTGCGGGTAGCGAGGCTCGCCGAACTCGTTCGAGACGGTGACGATGGCCGGGAGGTCCGCTTCGACCTTCTGGAAGCCGTCGTCCAGCACGCGCTCGACGGTGACCTTCGAGCCATCGGCTTCGACCGACTTGGCAACAGTGACGACGGGGACGCCGAGGAGAGTCCCGACACCAAGGGGCACGACGCCCATGTCCCAGTCCGCGGACGCGCGGCCCATGAGGATGAGGTCGAACTCGCCGATCTTCTGGATGGCAGCAGCGAGTGCGCGGGCCGTCTGGAAGTTATCGATGTCTTCGAAGGCGGGGTCGCTGAGAAGCACACCTTCATCGGCGCCCATCGCGAGTGCGTGCTTGATGGCATCGCGAGCGCTGTCGGGGCCGAGAGACACAACGGTGACCTTGCCACCGCCGGCTGCGTCCTTCAGTCGAAGGGCGGCTTCGGTGGCCTGTGGGTCGTAAGGGTTGACGACCGGGGCAATGCCCTGCGCCGGGATGACCTTCTTCGCGGCCTCGTCGACCTTAAACGAAGATGCCGGCGTTTCCGGGTCGGGGATCTGCTTTACACATACGATGATGTTCACGCCGTGGCTGCGCCTCCTGCGCTATCCGGGACGCGGCTCGCCCCGGGGATGATGCGGGGACACTTGGGAAACCCGCAGAATATTATCACGTTCACAGGTGCTTTGTGAAATCTCGCACAGCTACGCCAGTCCTGGCTGTGACTTTCCTCACCACGGGATTGTCAGATGCGAACCGAGGGCCAACTGAACGACCCGGCGGAACCTGCAAGTCGTAGCACTTCGGGCAGACGCCGATGAATTTGGTTCCGCAGCGGGGGCAGGTGCGCATCAGTCGAACCAGCGCATTTCGCCGGGCGCGAGGTCAACTTCGAAGGTACGACCGCGTGCTTCGATCGCGATGACGCGGGGGCGGTCGCTATCGTTTCGGACCTGCACGCGCCCGCTTACCTGCCGCTGGTAGAGCCCCGAGTAGGTGATCGAACCGCTATCGCCGACGACCCGCGGGGTAACGCCACGGCCTGCGATCTGTAGCACGAGCCCTTCGTGGGGCCGAAGGAGGAGATCGCCCATCCCGAGCAAGCGGGCGTTGAACACGTCGAAGGCCACCTCGCCGGGGTCGACCAGCTCGTCGCGCACAATCCAGCGAGGCGAATCAGTCCAGTTCAACGCCCCCACGAGAAACCGCCCCTCCCCAAGATCCGCACGCCAGGTGGATGGCACCGGCGCTTCCGTGGCGTCGAGCGGGCGCGCGGCCACTCCCGTGGGCGGGAAGAGGGCCAAGGCGAGGTCGCGGCGCCCGGGGGAGAGCTTCGGGAGGTCGTCGCTGGCGACAACCATGCCGCCGGAGATGGCGATACCAGTGGCGAGGAAACGCACCTCCGCCTCGTCCAGGGAGGTGTCCGAGTCCCGCACGATGAGACAGTCCGGATCGTTGGCCCACCAGCGACCGTGCATCCAGTTACGCATGAGCGAGAGACGCATCGCGTGGCGCACGGACGGGTTGGGACCGTCGGCCCAAATCTCCTTCACGTCCGGGCCGACCCGCATGGCGTCGACAAGGCCGATAGCGGGGCCAAAATGTGCCGTGCAACCGAGGATAAACGCTTCATCCCCGGCTGCTTCGCGGATGATTTCGAGGCCACGACGGAGGTTGGCGGGGGCGGTTGTGCCGGGTGACTCGTACCGCACCTCGCCAGGTGAAGCGGCGGCGTAGGCGAGGGCATCGAGTTTCAGGTACTCGTATCCCCACTCGTGCACAACGGTCCCAATGACGTTGCGAAGCCAGCTCGCCGCCTCCGCATTCGTGCAGTCGAGCACTGCGCAGCGACCGAGCCAGGTTTCGACAAAGCGGGCCCCACCGTCGTGATCACGCAGTACGAAGCCCGGGTTGTCGCGGAGTGTCTGCGAGTCTTCATGGAGGAGCAGGGGCGCGAGCCAGATCCCCGGCCTGTACCCGGCTTCGCGGATGCGCGTGGCGAGCGCCTTCATGCCCGTCGGGAACTTTTCGTTTGGCACCAGCCAATCGCCCGTGTGGGATTGGTAGCCGTCGTCGATCTGCACATATTCCGCGGGGTGCGTCGCTGCCTGCATCTCCTCGAGATTGCGGAGGACGTCGACCTCCGTGACGCGATTGTAGAAGTAGTACCAACTGCACCAGCCGGTGGGGACGTGCGCGGGGACACGGGCGTTCATCTCGCGGGCGACCTCGTCCGCGTAGCGCTCGATGAGCCCGCTGACGGCCCGGCCTTCAAGCACGAGGAGTGGCGGCAACTCAAGCGTCTCGCCCGGGGCAAGTTCGATGCCGCGCAGGTCGAACGCCAGTGCGAGCCCGGTAATGCGCGATTCGTCGGCAGCAAGGGTGAACTCAATGTCGAAAAAGAAACGATCCTGGCGAAGGGAGCCGATAAGCACCGTGGGCGTCGCTTTCGCTGGCAGCGATAGGGCGACCATCTCGCGGCTGATGTATGTGCGGGTGCCGTCTCGCTCACGGACATAGCGGCCGTCGTAGCCCTCGGGCAGGTCGGTACCGAACGCCCGGACAAGGGCATCCATCTGCATGTAGCGCCCCTGGATCCACGCGAAGCCATCGACGGCGGGAGCATCAAACTCCGCGGTGAGCCGGAGTTCGCCGGGTTGCCACGGTGTGTCTCCCCCGTTCTCGGCAGTGAGCGAGAGACGAGACGACACAGGGTCGAACACCCGGGTGAGCGCGATGGCCTCGGGAAGGTCGGTGGGGGCGAGTTCGAGACCCCAGGGCAGCACGGTTGTCGATTGGTCCACGAAGGAGAATGATACCGGCCACCCAGACAGGCCGCTTCCGGGCACAGGCTATCGGGCTTCGAAGCGCGCCAGCACAGGAGTCGACATGAGACAGAACATCTCCTCTGGAGGACCGTGGGAAGAGGTCGTCGGGTATTCGCGGGCAGTTCGGATTGGGAATGTTGTAGCCGTCTCGGGGACGACAGCGGCGATGCCCGACGGGAGTGTCTATGGCGGGGAGGACGCCTACGCCCAGGCGTACCGGGCGTTCGAGATCGCCGAGCAGGCACTGCGTGAAGCCGGGGCGAAGCGCGAGGACGTCATCCGCACGCGCATGTTCGTCACGGACATGGCGCGATGGGAGGACTTTTCGCGGGCCCACGGCGACTTTTTCCGGGAGACACGCCCTGCTGCGACGATGGTCGAGGTACGCCGCCTCATGACACCGGAAATGCTGATCGAGGTCGAAATCGACGCTGTTATCGGCTAGGCAGTTCCCGGGCCACGATTCTAGGTGCGCTTGGGCGGGAGAGTTGCGAGGTAGTCGGAGATGGCGTCGGCAGCGTGCCTGCCATCGGCCAGCGCAGTGACAACCAGGTCGGCGCCGTTCACGTTGTCGCCGCCGGCGAAGACGCCGGGGCGGCTCGTGCGGCCCTTGGGGTCGACCTGGAGGAGCGCTTTGCGATCTGCCTTGAGCCCCTGGGTGGTCTGTGGCACGAGTGGGTCCGCGCCGTAACCGATGGCGATGGCCACGGTATCGGCGGGGATGGTGAACTCACTTCCCTTGACAGGGATGGGGCGCCGACGGCCGGATTCATCCGGTTCGCCAAGCTCCATGCGTTGGCACTCCACGGCAACCACCTTGCCTTCGTCGTTGCCGATGATGCGGGTGGGCAGGGTGAGCATCTCGAAGCGAACACCCTCTTCGCGGGCGTTCTTGCGCTCTTCGCCGCGGCCGAGCATCTCCGCCTCCGTGCGGCGGTAGACGCAGCTCACGTTTTCCGCGCCGAGGCGGATGGCCGTGCGGACGCAGTCCATCGCGGTATCACCGCCGCCGATCACGACCACGTTCTTCGGCGCCGGGAGCTCTTCCCGGTATCGCGCTGGGAGCTGTTCGGGGCGCAGGTTCCCGCGGACCAGGAACTCGGTCGCCGAGTAGACACCCACCAGGTCTTCGCCTTCGATCTGCATCTCGTTGCCGACACCGGCGCCGGTGCCGAGGAAGACCGCGTCGAAGCCATCGGTGAAGAGGCGATCGATGGTGACATCCTTGCCAACGTAGGTGTTGCAGACGAACTTCACGTCCAGCGCTTCGAGCTTGGCGATGTACTCGTCGACGATCTCCTTGCGCATCTTGAAGTTCGGGATGCCGTAGACGAGGACTCCGCCGGGTTCGGGCCAGAACTCGTAGACGACCGCCTGGTGGCCGCGGAGGGCAAGCAACTCGGCGACGGCGAGACCAGCGGGGCCGGAGCCGATGATGGCGACCTTGCGGCCGGTGGGCTCGGGCATGTACTTCGGCATGGGATAGCCGCCGAGCTGTTGTCGCTGGTAGTCAGTCACGAACGCTTCGAGCTTCCCAATCGTGACGGGCGGTTCTTTCTGGCCGCCCGGGCGGATGGCGAACCCCACGACGCAGGCGCCTTCACAGAGCTTCTCCTGCGGGCAGAGGCGGCCGCACATCTCCGGGAGGTTGCTCGTCTCGCGGAACTTGTTCGCTGCCCCCTCGACATCACCGACTTCGAGCAGCGCGAAGGCCCCGGGAATGTCGTTATCAACGGGACAGGCTTCCTGGCAGGGAGCAGAAGGACACTGGATACAGCGCGAGGCTTCGACCATCGCCGCGTTGAGATCGAACCCAAGATAGGTCTCGTCGAAGTTGCGTTTTCGAACCTCGGGGTCCTGCTTAGGGACCGGCTGAACACTGATGGCGAGGCGACGGCGGACCTGGTTCGTCATTTCGGGCGCTGTCACGCCCCCTGGGGGCGCGCCTTCCGTGGGATTCCCTCACGCGAGAGTGTGACGAGGATCGTATCTGAGCGAGACGTGTTTCTCAATGAACGCTGGATCTATACCTGCGATAGGAGTAGGCCACGCTTTTCGAGATCCCGGCGCAGCGCTTCGGGTGATTCGAACACGCATGCCTCGAGCCCGGCCTGCCGCGCCCCCGCGACATTCCGGGGGACATCGTCGATGAACAGTGCCTCGCCGGGCTGGAGGCCGTGGCGCTCGAGCAGCAGGCGGTAGATGGCCGGGTCGGGCTTCACCAACCGTTCGCGCCCGGAGACGAGGATATCTTCGAAGCAGTCCAGGAAGGGGAACCTGCGGGTCGCGTGAGGGAACGTTTCGGCCGACCAATTCGTGAGCGCGAGCAGGCGGACCTCCCGCTGTTCGTGCAGTTCTTCCAGGACGGTGACGCTCCCCTCGATCGGGCCGCCGAGCATTTCTGGCCAGCGTGCGTAGAACGCGGAGATGCGCTCCGCTTCGTGCGGAAATTGGGTGGTCAACAGCTCCACGGCCTCGGCGATCGGACGGCCCCGGTCCTGTTCGAGGTTCCAGGCGGGCGAACAAACATCACGAAGAAAGGCTTCCATCTCCGCTTCGTCGTGGAAGAGCTTCCGATAGAGGTGCCGGGGGTTCCAATCGATGAGCACGCCGCCGAGGTCGAAGATAACGGCCTCGATCCGGCGATCACCCATTGCGGCTGCGCTCCTGGAACTCGCGGTCCGCGCGCTTGCCGCGGTAGACACGCATATCGATGGCGCGCGTGACCTTCGGTTCGAGACGGAAGAGGAGACGCGGCTCGGTCTGCATGTTCGCGAAGAAGGCATCGACAGCAGCGGCGTTTGCGGGGTCGCCGCGCCCAACGTACTTCTCAGCGAGCAAGCGAGAGATGGGCCAGATGTCGAAGTCCGGCAGCTCGAAGGCGGTGCAGTTGCCGTCGAACTCGACGTGGCCGGTCATGGGCGGGCCGGACTCGATGCAGAGCGAGGCTCGCGGGTCCCGCAGGAGCTGTTTACACCAGACGCGCGAGTAGGTGCCCGTGATCCAGACACCATCATCACGATGGAGCCACCAAACGGGGACGGTGTAGGGAGCACCATTGGCTCGGAGCGTCGCGAGCACACCGACGTGTGGCTGCTGGACGAAGGTATCGAAGTCCTCTGGAGTCATGCGCGGCATGGGCGGATTCTGGCCGAGTGCCGCCGATTTGTCAGCGTTGGCGCATCCAGGGAAGGCGACGAAGGCCCTGAGCGCCAAGACCCTCGATGAGCCTACGCACGAGGTGCCGGCTTGCCTCGTCTTGCGATTTGCACGGACTGCGTGGGGAGTGTGCCGCCGGCGGTATCCGCGAGGGCCGGGCCGGAGCTACTGCAAGTAGCGGTCGACCACTTCGGGGGCGCGGACGCCTGCCGAGTCGGGATCGCGGCCGTACTCGCGGGCCGCGCGGCGCTGTCGCAGGTAGTCCCAGCACTGGTCGAGCTCGGCGCCGATCTCATCCATGCGTTGGCGCTCCACGGGGTCGAGGCCCTCCGCGTCGCGGGTGCGCAGCTCTTGTTCTTCGTCGACGAGTTGCCGAATGACGGTGAGCACCTTGACGTCTTCCACGTTCCGACCTCCGTTTGGATTCTCTCCCACGATTGCAGGCGCCAACGGGGGCGACAATCGCAGTGACACGGTTGCAAGGCGCAGGCGAGTTGTGTTGACGCCCCGTTTACTTCGATCGAGGGAATCCAGTAGCAGACGGAAGCCCGGAGGGGGCGGTCTCCAGCCTCGGCGAGACGCCACGCTGGCCTGGAGAAGACACGTCCACACCTCCCTCCAATCACTCATTGTCATGCTTCGATATTAGCGCCTGTCGATTTCCAACCAGAGACACGGACCCTATTCCCAGTCTGGTTTGTCATCCTGCGAGTGATACTCTGATGGGGTTGCCCACTCTCGTTACGTCCACTGTTAGGTTTGATTACCCGGTATCTGGTAGTTAGCGAAGGGGTATCCCGCACCTCCAACAATCGCATTTACGCATGCTTTCTCTGGGTAAGGCGTCAAGGGTTCCTTGCGGCGGCAACCCGTGTTACACCCTAAAGACCGCATCACCGGTATAAGGGCTGACATTGCAGATCGGTAACTACAGGGTGGTCTTTTCGGTACTTCGCGCCGTGTTGGGCGAAGCGCCACAGGGAACCTTCCTCCACACCACCGCAGACGGCAGCGAGCCACCACTCACCGCCGCGGCCGTGCTCCAGCAGCAGCCCACCCTCTGACGAAAGGCACGTAATGCGTCGAATCATCCTCGCGGCGACGGCCGCGCTCTCGCTCTCCGGATTCACCTTCTTCACCGCCGCGGACGCCAAAGCCGAGACCCCTCCCTCCAACATCATGGTCAACCTGCCGGGCAAGGCTGCGGCAGTGGCGGACGCCAAGATGGCCGTCGCGATGCGTTATAGCGAGCAGCTCGCGGGGCGGGAATCGAAGGAGAACGTCGAGGGCCTCGAGCGATGGGTGCGGGTGCTGACTTCGGAGGAGCGCCGCGAAACTGCGGCATCTTCCCCACCCCATGCGCTCCCGGACGGCGTCCAGGCCAGGACCCCGATCTCTCGCCTGCAGGCGGACTACTGGCCCTTCCGGCAGGTGAACGAGTACTACTGTGGGCCTGCCACCGTGCAAAGCATCCTCCAGTTCCTCGGCCCCACCGAAGCCCAGACCAAGAATTACCAGGGCGTCCACGACCGGCTAACCGGCGACGCGCACCAGGACCAGCGGATGCTGGCGAGCGACTTCTGGCTGGCAACGGACAAATACCGCGGGACGAACTGGGGCGACAAGTACGTTCCCTTCGCGCTCAACGCGTGGCGCGGCACCGATTGGTACATCGCGTCGGGCACAGCCAAGGTCGGCGGCTCTCTGAGCAAGGAGCAGGCGCTGGCAGCGATCAAGTACGACACCGACCGCGCATATCCCGTGGCGGAGAACGTGATGTATAGCCCCGAGACGTACTACCCGGCGGGGTTCTGGCCGGGCGTTACCTACACGCACTGGGACACCATTTACGGGCACTACATGGACGGCGACCGGCAGATGGTACAGGTCGGCCAGGTGTACGGCGGACCCAACCTGCCATACGAGCGGTTCCAGGATGTCCCGTGGGATGTGCACTGGGACGCCATCGGAAAGTGGTTTGGCATTGTTTGGTAGCAGCATCCTTGCGGCCGGGCTGGGGGCGCTCGGGCTCATGGCGAGCGTTCTGAGCCCCCTGCCGCGGCTCGCGGACGGTTCGCTCCCGGGCTTCAGCACTCCCTCGATCGGCTTGTCCAGCGCCATCGACGCGGAGACTGGCTCGCAGCTCATCGCCGCTGACGCCACGCGGCTGACGGTCGGGCCGCGGCGTCCCGTCCAGCCGGTGGCTGCCTGGGGCGACGAAATCGTCCTAAAAGTCGATGCAACACCTGCACCGGGCGCCGGGTCGACGCCAGAGTTCGCCTTCTGGAACGTCGAAACCGGCGAGCGGCGGCCGGGCTGGACAGGAGAACCCGGCACGCAGGAGATCGTGACTGACCTCGACGGCGACTGGGCGAGCATCGTGCGCACCGGCTTCGAGTTGCCGTTCGCCGACTGGACGTTGCTGCTCCGGAACCTGGAGACGGGCGAGGTGCGGACGATAGCCGCCGGAGACCCGGAGGTCGGTTCGACGGAGGGGCTCCAGCCGGGGCTCCCGCTCGGGTTCGCACCATTCGCATCCATGCACAACGGGCGGGTCGCCTGGGCGCAATACGCACGAAGCGGCGACCGGGTGGAGCGCGAAGTGCTCGTGTACGACCTCGCGGACGACTCCCGAACCGTGGTCGCCAGCGTGCACCCCACGGAGGGGCATCTCGCCAGCCCATCATTGGGCGGCGACCGGATGGCGTGGATCTCGAGTAGTCCGGGAGGCGAAGAGCACGAGTTCGTGGTGCATGAGCTTTCCAGCGGCGCGGAGCAGCGCTACCGCGTCGAGGGGCATCCGTTCCAGCTCGTGCTCACGGCCGATGGCCGGCAACTGGCCTGGGACGACCAGATGACGGCGAAGTACAGCTTCGACCTGGCCAGGCGGACACTCACCCGCTTCGCGGCGGACGAGGGTTGGGGCGTCACGGCGGCGACGGAAGGGGCCCGGCTCTCCTGGACGCCGGCTGCCGCGTTCGGGGGGACGGGCGGGTACTTCGACGTAGCCACACGGCAAACGCACCTGGTGGAGCCCCGGCAGGGCGTGACAACCAACGTTGCGACCGTGCTCGGCGAATGGTTCGCCTGGCAGGAGAGCACCGGGACGGAGACCGCGTACTACTTTCAATCGTTGGCAAGGGGAGGAAACGGATGACGCAGGAGAGGAAGGCGCCATCGATCATCACGGTCTGGCGCGACTTCGAGCACTGCCGCGCGCCGAAGCGGCTGCGGTGCAACAACCACAAGCGGAAGCTCGCGGAGTTCCTGTGCCATCTCCACGGACAGAACTACTTCACGCGGCCGCACCGTGTGGTGACGCTGCACGAATGGGACGTGACGGACGAAGCGGTGGAGCTGTGGGCGCGCATTCGCCACCTTATTGCCAAGGTAGAGGCCGATGAAGGGAGCGTGCCCATGCAGCCGCTGTTCATGTATGCCGATGTACTGGATGAGGTCATCCCCACGCACAACAACCTCGTGGCTGCACGGCGCGACCTGGTGAGCGCGATCGGAATGCGCGCGGCGCTCTCACGGAGCGACCGGGAGAGTGACCTGCAGTTCGACTGAGCGGGCGGACTGCCAGCGTTGGATTGGTTTGCGGTGGTGGTGTGCTTGCTGGCAGTCAGCCCGGGCCCGCTCCTTTCGAAGGAGCGGGCCTCTTCCGCGTTCCGGGCTAGCCGCGATAGAGGATCATCTGCGTGCAACGAAATAGCGCGATGACGTTGCCTGTGACCTCGTCGGCAACCTCAGCGTCCCAGACCTGGGTGGTCCGGCCACCGTGGACAAGGCGCGCCTCGCAGGCAATCGCACCATCGCGCGCTGTGCCGATGAAGTTCGACTTTACTTCGACAGTGGTGAACCCGGCCGCACCTGCGGGCAGGCTCTGGACGCAGCCATAGCCCGAGAGGGTGTCGGCGACGGCGATGATGGTGGCTGCGTGGAGGAAGCCGTTCGGGGCGAGGTGGTGCTGCTCGATGGCGAGCCGGCCGCGGGCGAAGCCCTCGCCGAGACCAGTCACCTCGAGGCCGATGAAGCCGGGGAGGAAGCCACGGCTGCGCTCATTCCAATCTTTCGCCCTGGCGGACGCTGGGAAGGGTGTCGTCATGGCCGCAGTCTGGCGCTGCGACAGACAGAAGAAAAGCCCGAGGGATCCGGCACGCGAGCCCGCCCGTCGTTTACGCGCATAACGTAGCGCAAGGCAGTCTGATATGCGATAGTTCGTGGATGGTTGATGAGCGTGCCGAGGTCAGCCTGCCGGAGGAGTTCCAGGACCCGTTTCCCGCCGACGAGGCGATCTGGACGGCACATTCGCGAGAAGCTGCGCGCCTGGGCGTGAGTTCTGTCGACGTCTTCTTTCTTGCGTTCCTGAAGCGGGTGAGCCGCTTCGGCTACTTTACGCTTGGGCCAATCACGATCGATGTCCGCCTGGTGGAGGACATTGTGGAGCGGACGGCGGTGCCCACCGGTGCACCGGGCCCACCCTTCGGTGAGGACATGACGCGGTTTTCCCGTGTCCTGGCGGAGGAGATGCACCGCTCGGGGCGCACACGGCTGGACGATCTCCACGTCTTGCTGGCGCTGATGCGATTCAACGAAGGGCTGCCCGCGCGGGTATTCGGTGAGTTGGGCGTGACTCCGGAGGATGTCGAGCGGTTCGTGCGCA
>Ga0265293_10005775_pt1 | contig 20403 bp, 8 predicted proteins | sample Munlanlewell138R_FD_192505 | JGI IMG/M metagenome (GOLD analysis project Ga0265293, IMG submission 192505) | Leachate microbial communities from a municipal landfill in Southern Ontario, Canada - Leachate well 138R | ecosystem: Engineered > Solid waste > Landfill > Unclassified | place: Canada... | reverse complement strand
ATTTTTTATTTGTAGGGACAACGCCTTGTGCCTGTCCAAAAAACTTCTCACTCCATCACTCTCTCACATCGCGAAGCGACTCTAACAACGCCTTGTGCTTGTCCAAAAAACTTCTCACTCGTTCACTTTTGCAAAGCAAACCCTCCTGTGGCTCTCTGTGAACCTCTGTGGTGAATTAAAAAGTTCGTTGTCGTTCGTTGTTAAATCCTTCTTTGTAGTTCAAAATAAAAATCTATTCAAACCATATTAGTGAAAGATCACGACAATGTAGATAACGCCAACTCCAAAAACTTTTCTTGCTCTTTATCGGGAAGTTCTTTAAACTTTTCTATTAACCATTCAAGTTTAATTTCACTCAGTCTATTATATAAGGAAGCTTTTACTTTTGCAAGTTTATCAAGATGTGAGGATATAATATATGCTGGGGGGTTCGTAATGCTATTATATAGTTGATTTGCATTAGCAGAGCCCATAACTTTTATATCTGGTTCTTGATTAAGAATTTTCTCTGTCCAGTCAAAACTTCTTTTTTCTCTAACAGCCACAATATTTTTTTTCATTGTATCTAACACCTCGTCATAAAGCCAAGGCAGCTCTTCTTGGTGCAATTCGTTATGTAATTCAAGCAAAATAGTATCATACAATTTATCAAAATCAACCCATTCAATAGAAGGTTCCATAAGCTTTACATGAGCATCTCTGAACGAGATAAGGGCTTTTCTAATAATACGAAAATCGCCAATATCATCATCCAACCCCTCATAAGAACGAAGGAGAGAATCAGTCAAATCTAAGCACTCATGTATTGAGTTTTCATCGCTAAGCTTGTAATTCCAAAGACTATTTCCCTTTTTTATTATATTACCTTCAGCAACAGAAAGGTCATTATTAAACATACTCAGTTGATCTCTTATTTCAAGAAGCTCGGGCTTGTTTATTTTTTTATACATATTTCTGAGTTTTTGGATATAATCATTTGCATCACTTTTTGTCAATCTTATATTTTTAAGGTTATTTGAACTCAATACGTTTTTATAAGTAGTTAACCAAGCTTCTACATCTTGAATTAACTTGCTGGACTGTGTCTCTATTTCAAGTTTTTGAATTATATCGTTATAATATTTACTTAGCTGCACAGCTTCAGAGTCAAAGTTTAATTTCTCTAATTTTGGCAATATATCCTTTTTCATTTTATGTTGAAATTCACCAACTATATCTGGTCTATTTGATTTAAGTGTCTGATTCCCTAACCACTCAGAAAAGTTTTGTATAATTGCTAACCTACTTTTTGTAAACATATTTTCAAGCTCTGTTCTTTGGCTTTCTACCCATTTTTCTCTGTAAGCTATCATCATATCTATATGGCTTTTAAGCTTTATGCAAACATCCAACAGCAATGGTATAATTTTACTTTTTATACCATTATTTAGATCTTGTTTGATCTTATCAATATCTGTTTGCAGATTATTTAATATCTTTTGTGATTCGCTTGATTTATCCGATATAGCGCTTACACGAAACACCAAATCAGGAGGAACAGGAGTTAATTTCTTAAGTTTATTAGCTTCTTCTAAATACTCTACTAATCTTAAGTGTGTTTTCTCTTCTTCCCATTCATCAAGCAAACTGATCCATTCCGATGTATCATCTGACTTAGATAGCAAAAAAGATTCTTTCAATAGTACTTTATTGAACTGCCCATTTTTTACAATATCATGGTTTGCCCAATCATTGATTGAATAAATTTCACCGTTTTTTTTAACCAACAACTCTTTATGTCGAGCCGATATATACACGCCAAGCAACAAGCCTGCTGATGCGATATTAGCTCCATAAGGTGCACGAATTAACTCTAAATACATTTCTTCAAGAGAAAGAGATGATTCTTCTTTTAGCTTTATATCCCAACTCTTTGTTAGATTTTTCAAAATAGTATTTGTTGGGTTTTTCTGTACTTTGCCGCTTTTATTAAAAACATCCCATTTACCTGATTGAAATATCTCTGAACGATTTTTCTCTGTCTTAGCCATATCCATAATTGCATCATAGTCTAATATACCTCGCATTAAATCTTTGGTAAAGGTCGAACATGTTTTTGACGCATTACCACTTTTTGTATTGTAACCATCAAATGGAAATATTATTGGTTTGGTATAGATTGCATCAAATATTTTTGTAGTAACATCTTTAATTTTTAATCCTTCGATATCAATCTTACTATCAACAACATATCTTCTTTCTCTCAACATTGTTTTGATAAGATCATCAACAGATTTTGAAATGTTTAATTCATGAGTATCTATCAAATTGCCATATTTAATTTTTTCTTCTGCCCCAAACTCTTTAAGCAATGACAATTCAGCCAAAGCTTGCCCAAGTTTGCCTTCAATATCATAGAGCAGATAAATAAGCACAGGAACGGAATTCATCCCGAGAGTCTTTGCTTTCGTCTTTAGCATGGTTTTAGCTTTAATGTATATATCGGCGATATCCTCATTTTGACCAACATACGTAAAAATAAGGCTACCACGGGCTTCATCCACCTCTTCCACATTCACACAGCGGTCTGCCTCCAACTCTATTTCGCCAGATAATGTAGAAGAATTGGCTACTTTTGATTTAAAGAACCACTCTCGAGTACTGATATTATGATTATCTGAAAAATCACTTCTAACAATATCAAAATCACTATAAATTTCTTCTATTTGAGATATAAACAATTGTGCTCGTTTCTCTTCGCTATAACTATTAGAATAATTTTTAATATGAGTATAAAATTGCTTGCGAGGCAGCGTCTCACCTAATATTAAAAAATGCTTATAAGAATCGTCCCAGCCTATTGTATTATATTCATTTTTTAGCTGATCTAATTCATAAAGCACAGCACTATATTCGATGTTTGTAAGCATTGAAATTGCTATGGTTGCATCTTTTTCTGTTTCAACATTTAAACCAAGTTTAGAACTTAATAAAATAGATTTTAAAATATCAATCTGTTTTTTTGAAAACTTTGACTCATATTTAGACATAATAGTCATATAGTCCTGAATTACTGTACCTTGACCTCCAAACTCTTCTGAAGTTAACAACTCTTTCAAAAGTGATTCATTCAGTAAATCAACTGCAGGTATAGACCAGTCACCTGTTGGCTCAAATTCATAATCAAAATATTGCACAAGAATTTCTGACAACAAAGATAGAGCAGATCTTTCCTGTAAGTATCCTCCCTTTGAACTAAAATAGTACAATAGCCAAGAGCTGTAAGGGGACAAAGGCCAAGCACCTTTTCTTATTATCTTATGAAACTGGTCAAAATCTACCCAATTGTTATTATTTGTTGATATGGAGAACCAGTTATTAATATTTTGCCAGTCCCTCCTTGAACCAATATAGGCTTCTTTTGAATCAAGAAATTTATTTAAGTTAGAAATATCTTTTTTCTCAATTAAGCCAGCAATCAAAGTCTCTAAATTAGTTGATAAGTATAATTTATCAGAGTTTTCGTATCTACTTATATATCTTTTCATTTCATTGTGAAAATTTGGCGATATACGCTGCATATACGCATTAAGCTCAAATTGGACAAAGCCAACAAAACAAACTTGAGGAGAAATATTTTGTACAGATTGAAACAAATCCTGTAAAGTGCCTGCCCCTGCAATGTGACTTTTGATGGAAGAAAACTCGAGATATTTGCCAAATTCATCAAACAAGATAACTATAGATTGATATGGTTTACCCTCTCCACAGTAAATCTCAACAGTTTTTTCTAAAAAAGCATTTATCGACTCACTTGGTGCTGTTGCGAGTGCCATATTTTGTTCAGTAAGAAAACGACTAACTGTATCATATACATTTTCATCTTTTTTTTCAAGACCTTCTATTATTTCATTCAAAGAAAGAACATTGCATTGTTCACAAAGCTGTAAGATCAACTCTGATTTAAGGCTATTAAGAACAGGTATAGCTTGTTTATATTTTGGTCTCATTTGTTCTATATACTCTGTATCATGCCCATCTTTGATTAAAAACTGCTCTATCTGTTGGGCTATTTCAGCTAACAAATTAAAACTACCAAGCCCATCTATTGTCAAGACAATGCAGGACTTATTAATCTCTTGTTGCAACACTCTTATTTCATTTCCAATATTTTTATCTGCTGCGATAAGTTTATCTGTTATAATTTGTGTTGTTTCGCTTGTAGGTCGTTTTAAAATCTCAGCTAAAGTGATAGCCAAATGAGACTTTCCAGCTCCATAGCCTGCAATTGCCAAAGTAAATGGAGATTTATCTATGCCATAAGATCTCTTTAGTATTGTTTTGGTAAAGTTTGCCGTATCAATCAATCGGTGCCCATGGTGAACACCTATTTCTTGTTGTGTTACTCCATGATAATCAGGACCATGAAAAGCAAACGCTTTTGCAGCAGCCATTGCTTTTTCTTCGTCAAATCGAAACCAACCAATATTAACTGCTCCTTGAAAAAGGCTATCAGCTCTAAACTTTACAATATCGGATACTTTCATATTTGCTCCTTACCAAACATTGCTATATTAAATCATCATAAATTCCGTTATAAGCTTCAGTTGAGTTTATTAAAGGGCTGATAATCCAAGGGTTCATATGTCTATCAACTTGAAACAAATTCTTCTTTTCCAAAAGTTCATAAAGCTCAATTATATCGCGATTACTCCACTTAGCTATTATTTGCCAGCCTGTTGCTTCGTCTAAATCGGAAATTGTAATCTGTCTTTGTTTGGGAAAATTTCTCTCTATTAGATTTATCAGCCATGCTGCATAAGCTCGTATCATCTCATCTGTTATTGGAGCTGATTTTCTCATGATTTGCTTATTTTGCTCTATCAAAGCACCGCATAACTTAAATGAGCTGTCATCCTTATACATATTTATAAGAGGACCTGTGATACTTCTTTTGACATTACCATACAGTGCTTTTAACACACCCTCAAGGCTTTCTCTGCTAAAACTATCACCAATACTGTGATAATTTGCCCAAAACACATTATACCACACATCGGCTCCTGTTTCAATATCACACATATTTAAATGGCAAAGCCACTGGCTGATATCTGTGTTCAAATATGGATCTTCTAAAAGAATTATGCGACCTAAAGGGGATAGCTCGTATTTCTTAATAGCCCCTTTTTTATCTATTGAGACTATTAATCCCATACCAAGACAATAATTTATTATTGCAGGAACTTTCCCTGTCGATTCCCCTGTCGGAATTCCTGTAAGGTTACCAATTTCATGATAATCTCCTTCTCTGCCTGTTGCTACAAATTTTAATAGTGCATTTATATAGCTACGTTCGGGTATAAAAGTATAGTGAAAACTGCGTGGTAGGCGACTATTTGTCGTTTTGGCTGCCATCAAAGCCTCTCTCTTCAAGTGAGCATATTTTTACTTTTTGTACTTTTTGTTTTAATTCATCTTGATCCTTCATAAGGTGACTTCCGATTACATAACATTCACCTTTCTTCAATTTTGAAAGATGACTTGTCCATTCTTTGGCACTAACATCATGCATTATATTATGTAATATACCAGCTTGCTCTTTTAATTCATTGTCAGATGGCCTGAAAAAAAGTTTCAAGTCTGATTGAAATAAACGACTTACTTTGCTATCATTAAGACCCCCAACTCCTTTTAGAGATTGAGTTGCACTAATCAAAGCTATACCGTGCTTTCGTCCCTCTGTAAGATACTTTGCTACAGGTGAATCATCGCCTAAATCAAGATTTTGTATCTCATCCAAAACAACAACTCGCGGCAAATCCTTGTTACCTTGAGATGAAACATAACTATAAAGATCCCACAATACAAACTCAACAATTGCCCGTCTGGATTGACTATCTACTCTGTAAAACTGAAACACTTTATTTTTAATAACTTTATCTGTAAAAATATGTTCCCAGCTTACACCTTCTTTGCTGGTGCTAAAGGGCTTGCTTGAAATAAATGAACTCAATTTGGTTATAGTTGTTGATATTGTGTTCTTTGTAAAATGAGGGCTATCTATAAATTCCTCAATCACTTCTAAAAACAAGTCTAAACTAAAATCATCGCCATATTTCTTAATACCATCTTGAATGGCATTTACTACAAGGGGATGTTGCTGCGACCCTAAGTTATAAACTTTATAAAATATTGCTGCAACTCGTTTTGCTATTGTTAAGGGATCATCACGAAATTCTCTACCGCCCTCATAACTTACTTGCACTTTAAACGGATCTATCTGTAATGGCTCTTCATATATATAAGTTTGTGCTTTTTGTGGTATGTATTTTTTGGCATTAGGCTCTATTTTGGAATCTATAAAACCATCTGTATAGTCAATAATCAAGTTATTTTGATCTTTTCTTGCCAGCTCACACAGCAAACATTGAATTGCATAAGATTTCCCCATACCAGAGCTCCCAAGTATAACTGCATGTCGATTTGAAAGCTGCTCATGACCAAATTCCCAATATACTTCCTCCCCTTTATCTGTCTTACCAATTAAAATTCGATCGGGAACAGAAGTGTTTTGAGTCTCTTGAACTGGCTCTTGCTCTTCAATTAGAGGTTCAGTCATGTCATTCTCAGGATCAGAGCTTTCTGCTTCGTGATAAGTATTAGATATAGGCTCTTCGCAAACTTTTTCATTTATATCCTTCATATAATCATCTGATATTAAATCCCAGCCAGCAAAATCTTGCTCATCTTCTTCGGCGTCATAATCATCTTCTATTACATCGTTATCTGTTTCAATCTTGCCTTCAGGTAAATATTCTTCAATAAAATCATCTTCATCAATAGAAGATTCAACATAAGCACTAATCTCATCAAAGTCTATCATTCTAAATTCATCTAAAAATTCATCATAAGCCAAATCTTGAATATTTTTAGTAGCAATATTTTTTATAGCATCTTTTGCAAAATGATAAATATTCGCTTTACCTCTATCAAGCCCAGATACATCCCATGATCCTTTATTTTCGGGAAACTCGCCACTTTCATCTATTAAAAAGGCAAAGATAGAAGCACCCCAGCTTATCTTATAGTTTCCATTTGCAAGTTTTTCCAGAGCATTCTCAATATTTTCAAGATCACAAATTTTTACTACAGACTTTGTAGCTATCAGCCTATGCAATTGCATCCACCAATATCTTCGTGATGGTTTATCGTCGTCTAATTTACAGCTTTCGTCACTGAGTGGCAAAAATGATTCTCTCAAAACATGCACTCCGTTTTCTATTTGAGTTTTTGCAGCTGGTATCAGATAATCAACCCCCTTACTCATTTTGCATTCAATTACATGCATATAGACTTCAATAATATTCTCTTTATTAAGCCGAGCTCGTAGCCATAAAAGATCTGGCCTTTTGCTATTATCTGCAAAGTCAAACCAATGTATATAAGCATCCAGGCTGACCATTGTATCACACAATATGTCGGAGGATTCAGTTAAAAGCTTGCGTGTCAACGAATATGACATAAAGTCACGTATATATTCGTCGTTAACACCTGTTGCTCTTACTACAGAAAGCCCAGACAAACATTCAGCCTCATTAATTACCCCCTTGCTGATCTTGCAATAATCATCTCCTGACCATGCTTCATCAGTAATTAAAGACTTGATAGCGGATTTTAAACTATGCGTTATTTCTGAAAACGATGATTTCTCCGACGATATTGTGAAGTTCTCCTCGCCTGAAGCACCAACTCCTGATCCAAAACCAATAATCTCCCTTTTACTTGTATCAGGGCTATTCCTTTTTCTGATCAAAATGTCGTCTATATTGGGGTCAATACAAACCACCCACTCTGACTTTTTATGTATTACTTCTAAAATATCTACCCAAATTTGAAAATCTATTATAGTTTTGGTTATAGTATCAGATACAGCCGTATTAATTTTTAATGCTCGGATATATGATGAAAAACTTGAGCTGTTTTTAAACTGACGATTACTAATATTTTTTTTGCGTTCTAAAGAACCAAAATATTCTTTTGTACTTGGTACGGATCTTTCAAGAATTGGGTATCTCAAGCTATATTCTGTTTTGTCAAATTCATCTGCAGCGAAAAGATCACTTGTACTATTTGCATCACTAAAACTATATAAAAACATAATATCAGTATAAAAATCATCATCGATTATTCTTAAAAATGATTGTTTATCTATAGTGCTCAAAAGTCTATGAGAAACAGAAAACCTGCAGTTTCTATATACTTTAAACTTATTGCTTGTCTCTGCTTCTTCCCAAATCGCTTTCCAATAATCTATCCATTTCCTAATATTATTATCATCAAATGAATCATTAATTAGTGTCAGATTAATATTATAAATTTTGCGGCTATTTGTATCAATTGCAAAGTTATTTTTATCATTCTCATTTGATATTTTATGCAAGTATGCATTAATACCTGCTATTATTGGTTGTATATCACGATTTAAGTAAACTGCTAAGCTAATACCATCTCGTGCATGAGGATGCAACTGAAAATAGTCAAATAGTATATTTGTTAAAAGCTTTGATTGCCGTGTTTCAAATGAGATATCAGAGTCTGTTATACTTGTGTGCGTTTCATCGTAATCATCTGATATTAAAAAGTTAAACCGTGTTGATTGATACCCACAATCCTCACTTTGATTGCCAATTTTATGGATTAAATCATAGCCTCTGACATTGGTATCTACTTTTTTATTTTTATTTATTAGCAGGCAATTGATTGGCATACGAATAGCTGACAAGTCCAGGTATGATTGCCAAGCTTGTTTTTTAAATTGTCGTTGTCCTGTACTTTTAACAAATTCTTGCTTCACTAAATAGTTGAAACATGCACATTGATATACTATCTGTGACTTTAGCATTTCCAAAAGAGATGGATGCAAAACACTTATAATTGCTGCCTCTTCATAATAAGAGGCATACCATTCCAATCCTTTTATGTTGCTATTTTCTTTGATTATCATAAAAGCACGAATTAAAAAGTTTGCAATCGGAAGCATTAACTGGTTATTATCAGTATAGATCATTTCTAAAACATCATTATATGCTTTTTGAAAATTATCCCATTTTTCACTATTCAAAGATGACAGCAATCCGTGGCGTGAAGCTGTTTGAATGAATTGCCAATATTTTGTGCCTAAATCTTCATAATCTTTTATTATTTTATAATCATGTCTTTTCAATTCTGGAGTCAACATATTAACCATAAACTCAGTATCTGTACCTGAATCTTTTAAGCTATGTAAAAAAACTCTCTTAAATTCTTCATCCGAGCTGATACTAATAAGCTCGTCATAATAGGGAAGAGTAAAAAATGGCAGATTCCTTTCCTGATTATTTGACCTATAAATATTATAAGCTTTCTTTAACAACTCTGCAGCAAGGCGATAAGAGTGATGCTCATAGAGGCACCAATTGTATTTTCTCACAAAAGGCTTTTCAGACTGATCTGTATAGATTTTCACAGCAAAGCTCAATTGTGCCTCTACGTTAGGTCTATAACTATATTTTATATCATCATTTAATAAATTGGAGCTTATAGTTACAAGGCTACTTTCTTGAAGAGAAATCTCTATTTGGCTTTTCAAGGTATCGTCAAGTCCGCCTAATAAGACACAAAGATAATCCTTGGCAAAGCTCTCATTACTATCTGCAGAGCGATCGCTATCATCACTGTCGATATCATGTCTAAATGCCTCTGATTCTATCTCAATTTTCACAATTAGCTCTTCATTGTCGATACTCTTGCTTCTATACAAGTCTGATATTGTTTCCCAAATAGCTGTTAGAGATATTTCTACAGGGCTACCATCGAGGTTTTTTATGCTTGCTTTGGACTTTTTCTCCGTTTTCTTTTTGTATTTAAGAACCTTGTCGAAGATAAATGCAAAATCACTGTCCAATAACTTATCTCTATCCTCTTTTGATCGTTCATTTATATAAGATTTCATGCCCAATAACAGCTCTTCGCCTGTTTCGTATAAACCAAGAACATTCTTATTTTCAAGATCTTTCCATATGGGATCTTCTTCTTTCGAATCTATCAAGCTATCTATTGCTTTTATTGCTTTATCTTTATGTGAATTATCAATATACTTGCTATATGAAAAGAACTCATCTGAATCACTAATATAGTTTGCAAATCGTTTCCCTGTTTTTTTATATTCATAGCTATCAAATCTGGGTAAACCAAAAACTTTGAGATTCTTTAGCATTTTCTCTATTATATCAAAATATGTATTGCACTCGCTAAAGTCCATATTTTCAAGCCACTGACTCATAGACAACAAATCAGCTTTTCCATGATCTATAATTGGCTTTAATATATTATCAAACCGTTTAAAACCATCGATGTCTGGCAAATCTATTTCTAAATCCTGTAACAAAACCTCAATCCATGAACTAAAAGACTTTGTCATTTCATAGTCCCAAATTGTCTTCAAGCTAAATTCATTAAAGTCTGCAAGGCTTGCCGAATCCGTAACTTTATCTGTACCAAACAAGATTATTATATTATACTTGCCTTGATCTGCATCAACATTTCTATAACTGGCAAGATTATTTAATTCTGCTGTCCAACTATTATTTTCTGCTTTAATTCTGGAGCTTTGCGACCAGCCGTCCACTACTGACTTCGCGATCTTTAAAGTAAGTTTGATATTATCTCGAAAAAAAAGGTCTTTATATATCATCTCTGCTACTTTTAGCATCATATCTTCAGGTAAATCATGAATCATCAAAATCATTTTTTGCCCAAGACGTGCTGTTGATAAGCTTGAGTCTATCTTATTAAATATACTACGCTTTATTGTTGAACTGATAAATTTCACTATTACCTCCCTCTTAATCTTGTTTTGGATGTAGCACTAACGCACATGAGTCAGACAAATGAACAAGCAAACCACTCTCATCTAACATCTCTATCAACCAAGCATCAACATTACTATCAATATATATTTCTGATCCATTTATAGACTTATTGCATTCACTAAAACCCCGGTTATCAAAAACCATTCCCCAACGACTTTTGATTATTTCCTTAAAAGTATCATATGTAATTCTACCATTTTCGGGTACTGTGATCGCTACTAAGAGTTTTAACACTTCTGGTGTCATGACAAATCGTGCCCCGCTCCCTTTTTTGGGTATAACAAAATCTATCTTTTTTGCAAGATTTAAAAATAACTTATGGCCTGAACGACGGCTCGCTTCATTTAAATACTTTTGGTCTTTCTCATAATCTTGGTTCTCAAAAAAGTCGTTGATCGCATAATAGATCTTTTTTTCTATTGACTTTAAACTTTGATGTGATATCCTTTTTAAAGCCCCGTCTTCTTCGCTTGCTGATGTTACTGCCATATAATAGTCTTTACTTTCATCAAGCTGTCTGCTACTTTGCATTGCTAAAGTTCTTAGATTATGAAGCACAAACAAAGTCTCAAGATAATGAATGCTTTCAATTATATCAAAATCGGATTTCAAGATACGAACAATATCGACTGCCAATAAATAACCCTCTTGCCATGTATTTGCATTACACCAACCTGCTTCAACATAACGCAAAAAATCTGCTTCACCATCTGTTTTAACTGATGTCTCCTTATCAAGCTTCTCATCAATGAAATTAGCAAGTTTGCCTATTATTTGAGGACTTTTTTTAAATAAGCTATCAAAACCGTTTTCTAAACTCGATAACAATCTTGATGGATCTAATTCCTCTTCTTCAAAACCAAGTCCGATTTTACCAGACCAAGATCTTATTTCTTCCTTTGTTCTTTGTAAACCATTGCAAAGCTGTAAGTATAAAAGCTCGCCACCGCGGGCGTAAAATATATGCTTATTTGTTTCAAAATATCTTTTATTCGTTATAAAAATTTCGTCCCAATCTTGCACACCCGCTTTTGCTGCTTTTGTCTCTGCCCAAATAGCCTCTCCAGCTATTAGATTCTTACATATAGGCAAAAAGCTTTGGGCACACCAAGTACGACCATAACCTGCAGCCTGTAAACCCATCAATAAGTTTTCTAAAGTTTTAATAATCTCGTTCTCGTTATCTTCTTTTGTGTCAATTTTTTCTTTTAAACGGCCTATTAAATAACTGTGATGCTTCCTATGACTGACATGCCTACTGTCAATTCTTGATGCACTTAGAAAAGAAAAAAGCTTTAAGTTTAATCTAATTGTCGGTGCATATTTGAGTTTTTCATTATCCCAATTCAAAAGAGTTTCATAAGAAGGAAAATATGTCTCAACTTCATCATCTCCTATCTTTTTTGCAGAACATGCTACCAAAAAGAATTCTGATAAAAGCTCTATACTGGTTTGATCAATGCTAAACCTATTACCATACAACCTGATCGCAGGATTTCTTCTAAATGCATCTACATTTTGTGCATTGTATGGGAATGTCATATCAGTCATTGGATACCTCCAGTCTACTGTCTGAAATCTTATACTTTTGACGTACCACTTTATTATCATTTCTCATTCGAATTAAGAGCATTTCGCTTTCATTTAAATTGCTTTTGTTTAGTATGGTATTTTTAAACTGATTTAATCTCTCTCTATATGATGTCTTAGATAAGTCAACAATCTCTCCATCTCTCTTTTTTCTCACATAGTCCAAGAAAGGCAGATCCAGGCCCAAATCAATTCCCTCGAAAGAGTTTTTCCCACTTAACAATAACTTAGTTTTTGGATAGCCTGTAGCTTCCTTCTCCTCAACAAGATCCAACTCAAACGACTGTCTCCAATTAAACTCTTTTAGCACTACTTGTGCACTTTGCCTTATATTGCTCTGATTTCGGGATAGGGTAATATATACTTTATCGTCTTGAGACATATTTTTGACTGGCCTTTTTATCCCTGAAAAGTACTCGTAAATCACATCCAATATCATTGTCGAGTAAACTTCCTTATTATCAAGTCTTGGAGTTTTTTGCCAGCTTTCCCAGTTAAGAATATTTGCCGATTTTAAAAACTTACTAATAATTAGCTTATTCTGCTCTTCATCTTCGTTAAAGAAATAAAGTATTCTGCGTGCTTGTTTTCTCGCATTTTCTGGTGTATTAGAAATGTTTTCTTTTGATGCTATATATGAGCCTTCCCTATGCAAATCAATAAAATAATCATCATTAATATTTACTGGCATTTTAAAATTAAACGATTTAGCTCCTTTTTTCCACAAAGGTGCCTCATGAGAAGGTGATAAGATGTCCCCGTATTCTTGCTTATTAATCTCTTCAATAGCCTTCATTTTAATTGCTTTCTGATCTTTTTTGTTTCCATCATCTCCAAACACCCTATTAAAAAATAAATACCTTGTTTTATTGCTTTTAACACTTCTTTTAATATCTTCATACCTGAAGCCACTGCTTATTAAATATGCCAAATGTGAGGTAATTTGCCTAATAGTGAGACGTGTACCATACTCATACATACGCATATACATTAAAAATAGCCTATTAATGACTTGCTCTGATTTGTTGTTTATAAGCTTAACATTTTCGAAGATAGGGCAATAAGTATTCTTCTCACAAAACTTACAATACGACCAGTTTGATTCCCTAATCATATTCTTAAAAATTGACTCAGCTAAATACAGATTATTCATCAATGCAAGATTATAAACCTTAAATCTTATTTTCTCAATACTTAAAACAGACTCTCCTTTTTCATTGCTAATAGCTTTTAAAACATCGCTTTCAACTTTTACTTTGGTTGAGTCCAATACATCAGCATGCGAACGGAAAAAGTTTAATAATGCTCCTGTGTTAGAAACTATCAAATAACTATAATTATGACTGTGTAGCTCTCCTATTAATGTCTTGTCGTCTTGCTCATTCCTTTCGCTAAAGTCTTTAATAATTCTAACATTCTGATTTTCGATTTCCTCAATATCTCTCATAGGTTTTACCAATGGTTTCGATTTGTCCATGCCAGATAAATTCTTAAAAACATCTACAGCTATGATCGTCTTACCATCTCCTGCATGCCCTGTTAAAATCACATGCTCATTATTTTTTAAAGCTTCTATTATTCTATCTGTCAATGGATGTTCCACATGTATTGTATGAAACATATCATTGACTGCTTGAGACTCTGCTATTACATTCTCATTTAGTGCACTTGTGCTTATTAAGGTACTTAGATAGTTACCAAAATGTATTATTGATGTTTTATTATCTTTTAGGGCATTATTACATTCATCATATTTATCATTTTTATTTTCCTCATTTACAAAGTCACAAAAGTAAGCTGATTCTTGGCTTTTTATTTCTGTTGTTTCGTACTCAAATACAGAGATTTTTTCTTGCAATTCATTATATCTTTTGTATATAAACGACATTATTTCAGTTGCAGATTTAACATCAAGCAAAATTGTTTTTAAATCATTTGAAATAACAGCATAATTTATTATTTCTAATATTCTTTTTTTTGTGAACCTGCTGTCTCTGCTCTTTATAATATACTGATAATCTTCTTCTTTTTCTTTCTTGATATCAAATGTCCAAAAACCGTCGTTTGAAAGTGCATAAAATGGAAATTCAATATTAATATCTTTTGGTTTTGCGTTGTTATCTAACGTTTTGTACTTTTCCTCAAACTTTTCTTCTAATTCCTCGTTTAAAATCAGCTTATTGTCATGTAACTTGTTTCTTATATACATATCAGCAATAGCTAATAGTAAAGCAAACTTATGAGGACTTACAGTGTTGTTTCTTTTATGTATCCTCATGTTTTGGATCATATCTAAAACCCTATCTAATGCCATATGACCTCCAAAGGTATAAAATTTTAAAACTATTTTTTTACATGTTTGTAAAAAACAGTTATAATTCTATTGTCAAACTTGCTTTAAAGTCAATCTCTTGTTTAGTGCTGTATGCTTCTGCAAGTTTTTGATTTACTTTGAACTTTTTCTTTTCTCTTTTCACCCTATTTTGATAGTTTTGTTTTATTTGATTTCTTCTTTTAGGTTTAATCAAATCATACAACTCTTCGCCTTTATTCCAAGTATATTTAACTCCATCAACTGCTACACTTTTTTCATAATCTGCTGATTTCCTAAATAGCTCAGGGTGATTTTCATACAAACCAACCCATTCTCTTTTCTGTTGGTAAAAGCAAAAATAGCAGCCAGAACGTGAACGCCACTTATAGTAATCAGGAAGGCCTAAGCCAGCTTCATCTAATATCCTAATTACATCATCTCTTCTAATATTATCTTCAATAAATGGGAAAACAGGCTTGATATTTGGTTTTGTAGAAATATAGCCAGATCTATGGGGCTCATCTGCTCTGATACCAACGTAACTTATAACATTATCCGAGCCTATAAACTCCTCGTATGGCACAAGTTTTAACAACCTTGTACACCATCTTGTTGTTGGGTCAGGCAACACTCCATTAAACATGTCCAAATAATAGTCAAAGTTACGTTCAGATTTTATCCAAGTTATACTTTTTCCCAAATAACTTGATAGTTTTTCTAAATACTCATAAGTTTCAGGTAGTTCATCGCCCGTGTCTGTAAACACATATTCCATATCAATATTTTTGTTTAACATATATATAGCTAAGGCTGAACTATCTTTGCCCCCTGAAAGTGCTAAAATATGTCTTACTTTTTCACCCAAGTTTTTCTCCTTAACTGTTCTGATTTGCTTCTAATTCTTTGATTTTATCTTTTAAAAACCTTATTGCAGTAGTGGTTGAACTTATTTTGATTAAGCTTTTAACTCTTAAATCAATATCTCTCTCTAATTCAGGTATATTATCGCCAGGATCTGTCTTTCCTGTCTGTGCAATTACACCATGGTTTTCCCAATAATAGTTAAATAGCTCAGCCTTGCCTTGCGCTAATCCAGGGAAGCGGTCTATATCAATATCCGACCATCTCTCAAACGACCGCCCACTTATAATGGATAAAGCAGGAATGGGATTGTGGTCGTCTTTCTTACCATTTAATACAGAATTGATAAAGGGAGTAATAAGGTCATGTTTTATTCTCTCGCTCAAGATCTCGCATCTGTTCTCTATTTCCAACCAGCCAGCTTCGCCTCTTTCCAAATTACAATAGCTTAATAATTGATCTCTCGCATTGTCCCGAATATATGATGCATAGGATAATAGTGCATTGAGAGAGCTGTTTAGCTTTGTAAAATATAAGTCTATGGTATCAGACAATTTAAGATCAGCTATCCCAAATACTTTTGGCAAGTCTATAAATAATAAATCTTCAGGAGATACTGCTGATAAAAATGCCTCCCTCATGGCAATTGCAGTTTTATCTTCAATCTTATTTGATCTTTTGCTAATGTCTGGCAAATTATTGATATAGCTATATAATGCCTTTACCACATGATTGATACTCTGTTCTGTTTGCAAAGAATTGGCAAGTCGTTTGATAATTTTCAACTGTATACCTTCAATACGCAAGCCTTTTACAGTAAATAAGTCTAATCTATTTTGCAATAAATCAAAATGTTCAGTATTTGCATCTGGTAAAAAAGATCCCTGTCTATACAAAAACAGCTCATCTTGGTGCACAGCGTAAAAGATAGTAAATAAGAGAGGGAACACGCCTTTGGGTATTCCATAAGGCTTTTTGTTTAATTTTTTACAAAGCTCATCAAGTTTTACTTCTTCAGGCTTTTTATTAAAAATCTGTTTTTCCATAAATATCCATGCTGGATAGAGATTTACATAATTATCTTTTGGAGGTGCTTGTAAAAACCAATTATTTTTTTTGTCTTTCGCATGTATATTTGCTTCTTTAATAATTGCCTCATATATGCTTCTTTCAGGAGGATAGCCTATAATACCGAATGTTTCAAGCTCTGATTTTGTTAAGATATATTCCATTAATCTTCTTCTTGCTCCTGATGCTGCATTAGATATGTCATCACGAGCAATTAATTCATTTTTTAAAATAGGGCTTTTGTTATATAAGTCATCGCATACATTCGAAAGAAATCTGCTTATTTCTATAGGTGTTTTTAAATCTTGTTTATCGCCAGACCAATACCATTCACATGCGTTTCCTATGGGTAGTTTTCTTGGGTCGAGAATTGTCTGCGACCTTTTATTCAATTCCTGCTCATACGACGAGATTCGCATATTTAATTCTCTTCTGGCTATTCTATCATCCCTCAGCTCGTTGGTATGCTCTTCTACCCATCTCAAGCTTGCCAGTTCATTAGCAAGCTCTATTAGACTATCTAACTGTCTTGGCACAGCTATTATAAGCTGGTCATATTCTTTTGTATATTTCTTTGTTTGATTGATTAAGTCGGGGTACTTTTCACCAGGCATCATCACTGCTATTAAGCCTGAGCTTCCTTTATCTATTTCTGCTGTCAACAATTCATCTAATCCCAAGAAATGATCTGTATATATTATTGAGAAATGTCTTATGACGCCCCTGTCAAGACTGTGTTTTCGTGCTATCATCGCTTTTTGATTGAGATGTTTTTCCAATGTTTTTAAAAATAGTTGAGTATCAAAATGTAAATTACGCTTTGCTTCTCCCAATCTCTCATCTATATCGACATCACTCCCTTCCCAGATCCGAAAACTATTGTCAAGCTTTCTACGAGTGATAAGAGACTGAGACACAAGCGTATCTAAGATTAGATTCAAATCATATGTGTCAGGCAAACAAATCTTCAACAAAGATCGCGTTGATCTTAAAGGAGATATTTCAGACAGCACATTCAACATGGCTATAGTTTTTAAAGTATTGATATTTTCAATATTAAGATTATATTTGCTTACGATGATATCATTAGCCTCGAGCAACCTCTTGGCATTGGAGCTTCTTGAAAGACCTACCTCAAAATTAGAAAGCAAATAATCATAAACATGATATACTCTTATAAAACCGTCATCGTTTTCTATCGTATTGGTATTGATATTTTTTTGAAAGCCAAAATGCTCTTCACTGATTAAGTATGAAAATATTGACCTTTCATTTTGGGCAAAACGTTTGAATATATATGGCAAAGCTAACAATAAACATGGATGAATTGGCCATGCTTTAAATGCACAATCTTCGAACAATTCCGCACTTAAACCACTTGGCAGGATATGGTCTATCTCATTGATTTTTTGTAATACCTGTCCTACTGAGTCTTTAATCTTTTTTGGTGCTTCTTTAAGTGGCTTTATTGCTTTTGATAACATCAATATTGTGCTGCTTGCTGTCTCTGAAAAACGTATATTCTCAAAACGCTCCTGCACTTTTGTCCACTCTGCACGGCTTGTCTTTGATAGATGGTCGCTATAATTGTCCATTTGCTGATGTAATGTTATCAAAAACAACATAGAATAGCTTTTAACACGCTCTGCATATTCTGCTATTTGTTGGTAAACATAGATATCACCACCATCCCTGTCATGCAGCAAATATTCAAGTGTTTTTCCCGCTTCGTCAATTATTAATAATATACCTGCGTAGCCTAAATCTATAGCTAATGCTCCAACCAAATCTAAACAGTCCAACACAGCATTTGAGTCTTGCCAGCTCTCATTGGCAAGGTTTTCATTAACAAGATCTATAACTTCCCTTGCTTTTGCATTGTCTTTCAAAGCATTAACTGATTTTAATATTCCCTCAAGAATAAGTTTATTTACTGGCATTTTTCTGCCTGTAATCAAAATTGATAAATGATTTGCATTATCTCTGTCTTCTAAAAAAGCCATAACTGATTTTTGTGGAGCATTCTCTTTTAGATGATTTAATGCTTGATTGTGAATTGTAGGTATAGGCGATAGCAGTTGGGAAAGATATACTGCAAATGATGATTTGCCAACACCAAACAAGCCAGATATACTAAAAGACTTCTGACCTTTGGGCTTGATAAGCCCTGAAATGATACGATCAAGAGCTGTCATTACATTAGTTGTTACAATATATCCATAGTCTTTGCTATCTCTTTTATAATCAGAATCTACATTAACAGAACGTTTATAATTTGGTGCTACTTCTACATATTCATTAATTAGATTTTTCATTCAAGCCCACCTTCCGTATAATAAGACTCTAAAAGCGACATACCATCTTCTAATTCGCAATATAATAATGCTATGCCTGCTGCCTCATTATAGCCTATACAATCCGACCATTTTTCCTGATTACTTAATGATTCTATTGCTCCGATTAAGCTGTTTTCATCCAACATAAAGATTTGGCCAGGACTCTCCTCTCCGTAAAGAGCCTCATTAACTGTGACTGTGGCTTTGCGATGTCTTTTCATATAAGACCAAAGTGCATAGCAAATAATCTCTGCAGATAAATTAGGTTTATAACCTATATTAAAGCAATAAAGATCACTATCGTTCATCAGCTGAATAAGGTTTAACTCTTGAAATGGACTGTCAAAGCCTTCGTCTTTTTGACCTTGAATATAACGACGATTTCCTACATAAAGCTTTAAGAAACAATCTATGTCTTTACTTAAAATATTTACGCTGGGCTTTCTTTTATCTGTTGCTTCAACTATATGAAGTACTGAATCATTTACATCTTTCTTGCTAAACTCTGGCTTACGAAGATATGAAAAAATTGCTGTGCCTGAATGAAATAAATCTGAATTTGTGTTTATATTCCAATGCAAAAGCCAATAAGAATTATTATCCTCTAAGTATGGATCCCACCCATTTTCCTCATCAAGCAATTTGTCTGCTAATCTGCTTGCCTCTTGATACTCTAAAAGACCTGACAGCTCCACCCAATAGCGGATGCTATCAACCATATTCTTGCCTACGCCAAGATGAACTATAGCATCTTCTTGATTAAAACTAAATCCTGACTTAATAAAACGATACCCTTTTTCTATCCAACCATATCGAACTGTAAAGGTCTGATGACCTGAGAATTTTGATTTTCTTGTTACCATGTTATACCTTACTATTATATCCTTCTAATATTTTAAACTCAATATCACCAACTGATATAAATTTAATACACTATAACTTGCATCACTATATATCATTGCAACATAGCAAACCTCTTTAAAACTTTAAACATGCCTCTGTAAGATTTGTCGTTGCCAATCACTTTTTCCCTCCACATTTTCATTACTGAAAACTTATTAAGTCAAACTTTAACAAATACATCAACATTGTCAAGAATTATTTATCCAAAATGAAAATTATTAATATTTACAAAGAAAACTTTTATAAATCATGATTATGTAAGCTCTCAGAGATAATATTTTATTTAAAAATTCACTGACTTTTCGCCTCAGTTTATAAACTAAACTTCCCTCTCGTTGAGATTTTCATTGAGACTCCTATACACTCTCTATAAATTCCCCTAACATTCCCCCAACACTTCCGCTACATTCCGCCAGCTTCTCCAAGATAGCAGGGGGAATGT
>Ga0265293_10005774_pt1 | contig 20404 bp, 17 predicted proteins | sample Munlanlewell138R_FD_192505 | JGI IMG/M metagenome (GOLD analysis project Ga0265293, IMG submission 192505) | Leachate microbial communities from a municipal landfill in Southern Ontario, Canada - Leachate well 138R | ecosystem: Engineered > Solid waste > Landfill > Unclassified | place: Canada... | reverse complement strand
TCTTAATTAACATCTAAGTTAAGAGAACTAACTCTTGATTCTACGAAAATGTAATTTGATTCTATTTCCGTAGAATCAAGAGTTAGTTTTCTGTAATTTGATTCTATTTCGCTGTAATTTGATTCTATATTTATTAAGGTTACTATTGTCTTTGCCGTATCACGTCATTGCGAGCCTTGACGAAGCAATCCAGAATACTCGCATTACTCTACAACACTGGATTGCTTCACCTTCGGTTCGCAATGACGAAAGTCGTTTAGGGGTAAATAGGGGTTTTGTTTGCTTTCTTTGAAATTGAACTATTTTGCATAATAATGGTTTAATAGATATATTTTAATGTATAGATTTTATTTATTAATATATAGATAAAATCAATATAAAAGATAATCAGTTGGTTATAGAGGCTCGTATATATTTTCGAAAATGAAATATATTCGCAATGAAAATATATACTATCTTTGCAAAACAATATTTCCACTGGAAAATAGTTAGTATTGAAATAAGTTATAAATTAGACTATAAATATAATAGAAAATGAAACATGTAATTGTAGGAGGTGTTGCTGGTGGTGCTACTGCTGCAGCAAGAATAAGAAGAATTGACGAAAGTGCTGAGATTATCCTATTAGAAAAGGGTAAGCATATATCTTATGCTAATTGCGGACTTCCGTATTATATTGGTGGAGAAATTGAGGATAGAGAAAAGCTATTCCTTCAAACTCCTCAAAGTTTTGGAACGAGATTTAAGGTAGATGTAAGGGTAGAGAACGAGGTTGTATCTATCGATAAGGATAAGAAAGAGGTATTAATAAGAAGAGGAGATTCAAGCACATATACAGAGTCTTATGATAGATTATTGCTCTCTCCTGGGGCTTCTCCAGTAAGACCTCCAATAAAAGGTATTGATTCAGAAGGGATTTTTACCCTTAGAAATGTAACTGATACTGATAAGATCAAACATTATATTACGAGTAGAAAAATTCAGAATGCTGTTGTAGTTGGTGCCGGCTTTATTGGGCTCGAGATGGCAGAAAACCTACATCATGCAGGTGCTGAGGTTACTATTGTTGAGATGAATAACCAGGTAATGACTCCTGTTGATTTCTCAATGGCTGCTCATGTTCATCAACACCTAATCCAAAAGAATATAAACCTATATCTTGAAATTGGAGCTGAACGCTTTGAGAGAAGAGGGGATAAGATAGATGTTTATTTGACAAATAAGGAAATAATAACTACCGATATAGTAATTCTTTCCATAGGAGTTAGACCAGATATTCAGCTTGCAAAAACTACAGATATTAAGATTGGAGAGACAGGTGGAATATGGGTTGATGAATACTTACAAACCTCTGTAAAAGATATTTACGCAGTGGGAGATGCTATTGAATTTCCTCATCCAATCACTGGCAAGCCATGGTTAAACTATCTTGCGAATCCTGCGAATAGACAAGGTAGGATTGTTGCGGATAATATGGTTTTTGGCAATAAGTATAAATATGAAGGAGCTATTGGAACCTCTATTGCAAAGGTTTTTGATATGACAGTAGCCTCAACAGGGCTTGCTGGAAAGAAGCTAAAACAGTTAGGTATTCCATATTTCAGCTCAACAACTCACTCAAATTCTCATGCAGGGTATTATCCAAATGCATTGCCCTTATCAATTAAGCTTATGTTTTCCCCAGAAGATGGAAGGATTTTGGGTGCTTCGGTTGTAGGTTATGATGGAGTTGATAAGAGGATTGACCAGATTGCATTATTGATTAAGAAACAAGGAACTATCAACGATTTAATTGAATTAGAACATGCTTATGCCCCTCCGTATTCATCTGCAAAAGACCCTATTGCAATAGCTGGCTATGTAGCCTCGAATATTCTTAATGGAATTATGCCAATAATTACTTGGAGAGATATTAGCCATTTAGCAAGAGAAACCTCTGTTTTGATAGATGTTAGAACAAAGTCAGAGTATGAGATGGGAACTATTAGAGGAGCTTTGAATATTCCTGTTGATGAGTTAAGAGAGAGATTGGATGAGATTCCAAAGAATAAGGATATTATTATCTTCTGCCAAATTGGTTTAAGAGGGTATTTAGCTCATAAGATTCTAACTCAAAATGGATTTAAGAATGTTAAAAATCTTTCAGGTGGTTATAAGACTTATTCAATCGCAACAGCACCTATCTCTCATATTGAACCTAAGATAATTAAGGATGGTAAAGCTGAATTAGACGAGCAAAACACTAAGGTTGAGATTAAAACTATGAAGATAAATGCTTGTGGATTACAATGTCCCGGTCCTATTCTAAAGCTAAAGAATGCAGTTGATGAGGTTTCGGTTGGACAGAGAATAGAGATCAGCTCTACTGATGCGGGCTTTGCACGTGATGCTCAAGCATGGTGTAATAGCACTGGTAATGAATTAATATCTTCTGAGGCAGAAAAAGGAATTTATACGATTACGATAGAAAAGGGAGCAAAGAATTGCAGTATAGTTAAGACCTCTTGTGACGATAAGGGCAAGACAATAATTGTATTTAGTGACGACCTTGACAAGGCATTAGCAACTATGGTACTTGCAAATGGAGCTGCAGCAACAGGAGAGAAGGTAACCCTATTCTTTACTTTCTGGGGTCTTAACGTAATTAAGAAAGTAAATAAACCTAAGGTTGATAAGGATATATTCGGTAAGATGTTCTCTATGATGTTGCCTTCTCATTCCAAGAAATTAAGTCTTTCAAAAATGTCTATGCTTGGAGCAGGTGATAAGATGATGAGACATATTATGAAAAAAAGAAATATCGAGTCTTTAGAGGCTTTAACTGCACAAGCTCTTGCTAATGGAGTTGAGTTTATTGCTTGTCAAATGTCGATGGATGTTATGGGAGTGAATAAAGAGGAGTTGATTGATGAGGTAACTATAGGTGGAGTAGCAACATATATGGAAAGAGCAGATAATGCAAATGTTAATCTATTTATTTAATCGAGTATGAAGAGTTTTATAGTTAAAAATATACTTGCAATAATTGGAGCTATATTGGGCATTCTCGGAGGATATCTATATTGGAGATATGTAGGTTGCCAGAGTGGATGCCCAATAACCTCTTCTCCAATAAACAGTTCTATTTGGGGAGGAGTAATGGGAGGATTGCTATTTAGTATTTTCCCAAAAAAGAAGAATACAGATAAAAGTGAATAGGATATAATTGATTATTGAATATGCAAGATAATTTTGAAACAAAGGCTAAAACATGGGACGAGAATCCTATTCAAGTTAGGATTACATCTAATTTTGTTAATCAATTGTACAATTCTACCTTTCTTTATAAGAGTGATAAGATTGCAGAGGTTGGTTGTGGTACAGGATTAGTAGGTCTAAACCTTGCTAAATATGTCAATAAGATATATATGATAGATAATTCTCCCTCAATGCTTAATGTTCTTAGAGAAAAGATAGATAATTATTCAATTAATAACGCTTTGGTCTATGAGGGGGAATTTGAGAAGAGTAGTATTGAGGATTTAAGCGGAGTTATAACTTTTATGTCTCTTCATCATATTGAAAATACAGAAGAATTTGTTGAGAGGGCATATAATAAACTTAGTGATAATGGATTTTTAGCAATAGGAGATATTCTCTCTGAAGATGGTTCCTTTCATACTAATATTACTGTTCCTCATAATGGGTTCGATATTGATAAACTATCTAAAACAATTGAAGAAAATGGTTTCCTTATTCTAAGAAAACATATATATGATTATATCGAAAAAAACGAAAAGAAATATCCAATATTTATAATAATAGCACAAAAATGAACAAAATCATAAATTTTGCGTTTATATTATCAGTAGTATTATTTACTTCATGTGATAAAAATGAAAATGCAATAAAATTAAAAGACAAAAAAGAAGAAATAATAAACAAAAAAGAAACAAAAATGAACACAGTTAAGTTAACAAAGGCAGACTTTCTAACTAAAGTTTTTGATTACGAAAGCAATCCAACAGAATGGAAATATTTAGGAGATAAGCCAGCAATTATAGATTTTTACGCTGATTGGTGTGGACCATGCAAAATGATAGCACCTATCTTAGAAGAATTAGCACAAGAATACCAAGGAGAAATCGTTATTTACAAGATAGACACAGAGGCTGAACAAGAATTAGCAGCAGCTTTTGGTATTCGCTCAATTCCGAGTCTATTATTTATTCCAATGGGTGAGCAACCTCAAATGGTTCAAGGAGCATTACCTAAGAGTGAATTTAAAAAGGCAATTGAAACAGTATTATTGAAAAAACAATAGTTTTAAACCATATAAAATAAATTAATTATGAGAACACTTTGTAAAATTAGAGACTTGTATCGTTCTATCGCAGAATTTGAAGCAAGATTTGAAGAAAGGTATGAATTAAGCCTTAATGCTGGTATGTTATTATGCAGCCTTGAAGAAAAACTAAGTTTAACTTCTGGAGAAGTAGCTACCCTATTAGGAATTACCTATTCCAACGCTTCTAAAGTAATTAAAGAAGTAGAGGATAAGAACCTTTTAAACAGGAAAATGGGAATCAAAGACAAACGTCAGATGTATTTCTCATTATCTGAAAATGGACATCAACTATTAAACGATATGTCTAAGAATATGGTTCAACTTCCAATAGACTTAAAAAGATTTATGAGTCAATTTGCAAATGAGGATGGAGGAGAAAAATAGTTTAATAGTAGAAAACCTCTATAATGCTGATTTTGCTAAAAAAATCATGGATTCTAATGTCCAACTTTTAGATGTTAGAACAGAGGAAGAATACAAGGAAGTAAAAATTCCAAACTCAATAAATATTGATGTAACAAAAAGCGATTTCTTTGATAAGATTGAATCTTTAGATAAGTCAAGACCTATTGCAGTTTATTGTAGAAGTGGTCAGAGAAGTTTTATGGCTGCTCAAATTCTTGCCTCAAGGGGTTTAATTGTTTCAAACTTACAGAATGGTTTATTGAATTGGAACGGTCAAACAGAATAAACCTAAATAAGTTTGATATTAAAAAGAAAAATACGGCTCAAAACTAATATGAACCGTATTTTTTTGTCTTTTTAAATTAAGCTTTAGTCAATCTCAATTAGAACATCGTTCTTACTTACAACTTGACCTTTCTTAATATTAATTGCTTTTATTTTTCCATCAATAGTAGAGGTAATAATATTATCCATCTTCATTGCATGAAGAGAACATAAAGAATCTCCCTTTTTTACTGATTGTCCCTTTTTTACAAAGATATCAATAATTGTTCCTGGGATAAAAGCATAGATTTGTCCTGGGTCTACCTTAATATATAGTTGACGGTAATAAGCCCTTTGGTCTTTATTTTTTTCTGACATAGTCAATATATTTTATTTAATTCTTGTTTATCCTGAAATTATTATTTTAAAAAGGAGGAATTCCATGTTTCTTACTTGGATTCTCAGTTTGCTTATTCTTAGTTATACTCAACGCATGAATTATAAAGTCTCTTGTTTCTGCAGGCTGGATAACAGCATCTACATAACCGTAAGAAGCAGCAACATAAGGATTAGCAAATTTCTCTCTATATTCTTGGATTTTTATTTTCCTCATTTCTTCAGGATTCTCTGCAGACATTATTTCACTTTTGAAAATAATATTAGCAGCACCCTCAGGTCCCATAACAGCAATTTCAGCAGTTGGCCAAGCAAATACAAAATCAGCTTTCAAGTGATTAGAACACATTGCTATATATCCTCCTCCATAAGCCTTTCTAAGAATTACAGTAATCTTAGGAACCGTTGCTTCAGAATAAGCATAAAGAATTTTAGCACCATGGCGAATAACTCCAGCATGCTCTTGATTAACTCCTGGTAAATATCCAGGTAGGTCTTCCAAGGTTATTAATGGAATATTGAAAGCGTCGCAGTAGCGGATAAATCTTGCAGCCTTGTCAGAAGAGTTGCAATCTAATACCCCTGCAAGAGCAATTGGTTGATTGGCAACAAAACCAACAGTATCACCATTGATCCTTGAGAACCCAACTACAATATTTGGAGCAAACAACTCATGAACTTCTAAAAACTCAGAGTTATCAGCAATACTCTTGATGATATTTCTAACATCATAAGGTTGAGAAGGCTCTTTTGGGAAAATTTGCGATATCTTATAATCCTTAGATTTAGGCTTCTTTGAAGCGAATGACTCTGCTTTTTTGGTGTTATTCCAAGGAATATACGAGAAAAGAGTCTTGATTTGCTCAAAACACTCTAATTCACTTTCAGCAAAGAAATGAGCATTACCAGAAATCTCGGCATGAACTCTTGCTCCTCCAAGGTCTTCTTGAGATATCTCTTCTCCCAATACTGTTTTGATAACATCAGGACCTGTGATAAACATCTTAGAAATCTTGTCCACAACAAATACGAAATCTGTAAGGGCTGGAGAATATACTGCTCCACCAGCACAAGGACCAAGGATTACTGATATCTGAGGAATTACACCTGATGCCATTGTATTGCGATAAAATATATCGCCATAACCAGCTAAAGCATTAACCCCTTCTTGAATACGAGCCCCTCCCGAATCGTTAATCCCGATAATAGGAGTTTTGAGTTTCATTGCATGGTCCATAATCTTGCATATCTTCTTTGCATGCATATAGCCCAATGACCCACCTGCAACAGTAAAGTCTTGTGCGTAAATACAAATAGGATATCCATTGATAGTACCAGTACCAGTAACTACTCCGTCTCCCGGAAGAATTTTTTTATCCATATCAAAATCCTTACCGGAGTGTTGGATAAATAAGTCGTACTCATGGAAAGAACCATAGTCTAATAATTCAAGGATTCTTTCTCTTGCGGTAAGCTTTCCTGTGGCTTTCTGTTTTTCGACAGCTTTTTCACCACCTCCTTGAAGCAATAATTGCATCTTGGATTTAAGCTCTCGTGTCTTACTATTAATTGACATATTTCAATTATTGATTAAACACTATTGTTTATGTTTGAACTTGCAAAGATATATCAAAAAAACTACGAAAGCCAAATTTTTACCCTAAAATATGGGTATTAACATTTCAGAATAGCTTATAAACGTATTGAAAAATATAGGATTTAGAGGCTTAAAAAACTTTACCGAAATTCTCTCTAAAATAAAAACAAATGGATAAAACAAAAAGGCAATTTAAAAGAAAACAAAAAAAACTCTTGTAAGTCGTTGCTTATAAGAGTTTTTTATTTGTTGTGGGAGCAACAGGATTCGAACCTGTGACCCCCTGCTTGTAAGGCAGGTGCTCTGAACCAGCTGAGCTATGCTCCCAATTTCTTTTGACTAATTTTTGGTTTTAGTCTCAATTGGAGTTGCAAAGATACTATGATTTTTCATATTGCCAAAAAAAAATGAAATAAAAATTACATGAAATTCTCAAAGCCTTGATAAATAGTGGATTTGATTTGGTCAATTTTTTAAATTTCTTATGATGAATCGGCAAATAATTTAAACGAAAAGGGATTTTGCTAAAACGTTATCTCAAAAGAATAAAATTAAACTTGATATAAATCTGAAACAATGCCATTGTTTTCATAAAACAACCGCATTGTTTGACTGAAACAATGGCATTGTTTTGCCAAAACAACCGCATTGTTTCAGATTTTTCTTTGATAAAAATTTATGCTTTCTAAGCTTTATATAAAGGATATCTAATATTGTTTCATGTATTAAGCCTTTTTGAGGCAGTTATCTTCCCTGAAAAGATTAAGACCTAAACTAATTTCCTTTCTTCTAATATATCTGTATTCAAGATATTTAGAATTAATTGTTTTGATTTCTCTCTAAAAATGTGTATTTTTGCAAGTTAATTCTATTTTACAATAAACAGCTCTAAAATAGCAAAATGGGAAAGAAATATACAGAGTATAAGCAATTAAATCTTACTGAAATAGGTAATGATGTTCTAAAACAATGGGAAGAAAACAACACCTTTGAGAAAAGTTTGAAACTAAGAGAAGGACATAAACCCTTTATTTTTTATGAAGGACCACCTTCGGCTAATGGTCAGCCAGGTATTCACCATGTTATGGCACGTGCAATCAAAGATATTTTTTGTAGATATAAATCTCAAAAGGGTTACTATGTTTCTCGTAAGGCAGGTTGGGACACTCATGGATTGCCAGTAGAGTTAGGTGTAGAGAAGCGTTTGGGTATTACTAAGGAAGATATTGGTGTAAAGATTTCTGTTGATGAATATAATAAGGCTTGTAAGGAAGAGGTGATGAAGTACAAGGATATGTGGGACAAACTTACAAAGCAAATGGGTTATTGGGTAGATTTGGAGAATCCATATATTACTTTCAAGAATGAGTATATAGAAACCCTATGGTATTTATTAGGACAACTATATAAGAAAGGGTATATGTATAAGGGCTATACTATTCAGCCCTTTTCCCCTGCAGCAGGAACGGGTCTAAGTTCACATGAGCTAAATATGCCAGGAGCATATAAGGATGTAAAGGATACAACCTGCGTTGCAATGTTTGAATTAAAGAAAGAGCAATCTATTATCAAATCTTGTCCTTTTGGAATCAAAGAAGGAGGAATAGATAATACATATATACTTGCATGGACAACAACTCCATGGACACTTCCATCCAATACAGCTCTATGTGTTGGACCAAATATTGAATACTTGCTTGTTGAAACCTTTAATCCTTATAGTGGAGAGAAAATTAAAGTAGTATTAGGCAAGCCATTATTAAATAGTTTCTTCCCTGAAAAGAATTCAGAATTGAACTTTGAGGATTATAAGACAGGAGATAAGGACGTGCCATTTAAAATATTAGCTTCTTGCAAAGGAAAAGACTTAGTAGGGGTTGAATATGAACAATTACTACCTTGGGTTAACCCAGGAAAGGGAGCATTTAGAGTAATAAGTGGAGATTTTGTAACAACAGAAGACGGAACAGGAATAGTACATATTGCTCCTACCTTTGGGGCAGATGATGATAGGGTTGCAAAACAATCAGGAGTTCCACCACTTGTAGTATTTGACAAAGAAAATAAACGCCAACCATTAGTAGATAGACAGGGAAGGTTTTATCCAATTGAAAATTTATCTGAGGAGTTTGTACAAGCAAATATAAATGTAGAAGAATACAAAAAATTTGCCGGGAAATATGTAAAGAATGCCTACGATGCTAATCTAACAGAAAAGGATATGAGCTTGGATGTGGAAATAGCAATAGCACTAAAGGAAGAGGGCAAGGCATTTAGGATAGAGAAGCATGTGCATAATTATCCTCATTGTTGGAGAACTGATAAACCAATTCTTTACTATCCTTTAGACTCTTGGTTTATTAGAACTACTGCAGTTAAGGAAAGGATGATGGAGCTAAACAAAACTATCAATTGGAAACCAGAATCCACAGGAACAGGAAGATTTGGCAATTGGTTAGAGAATTTAGTAGATTGGAATCTTAGTAGAAGCAGGTATTGGGGAACTCCACTTCCTATTTGGAGAACAGAGGATGGTAAGGAAGAAATATGCGTTTCTTCGGTTGAGGAATTGAGAAAGGAGATAGATAAGAGTATCGAAGCTGGCTTTATGAGTGAGAATAAATATAGTTCAAGCGATTATGAAAGCTTCGACCTTCATCGTCCTTATATCGATTCTGTTGTTTTAGTATCTTCAAAAGGAGAGAAGATGTATAGAGAACCAGATTTAATAGATGTTTGGTTCGACTCAGGAGCTATGCCTTATGCTCAATTGCATTATCCTTTCGGAGGAGATAGTGATAAGTTAAAAGATAATTTCCCAGCTGATTTTATTGCTGAGGGAGTTGACCAAACAAGAGGTTGGTTCTTTACTCTTCATGCAATAGGAGTATTGGTATTTGACTCAATTGCCTTTAAGAATGTTGTTTCAAATGGGCTTGTATTAGATAAGAAAGGCAATAAAATGAGTAAGAGATTAGGAAATGGAGTAGATCCATTTGAAACCATTGGAAAATATGGTCCTGATGCTACTCGTTGGTATATGATTTCTAATTCTCAACCTTGGGAGAATCTAAAATTTGATATAGAGGGAGTGGATGAGGTAAGAAGAAAACTCTTTGGAACGCTTTATAATACATATAGCTTCTTTGCTCTTTATGCAAATATTGATGGTTTCTCATATAAAGAAGAAGATATTAAGAATGATGTAAGAGCAGAGATTGACCGTTGGATATTATCTGAGCTTAACTCATTAGTTGAATTAGTAGATAATTCTTATAATGATTACGAACCAACAAGAGCTGCAAGAGCTATTCAAAACTTTGTAGATGAATACTTGAGCAATTGGTATGTAAGATTATCAAGAAGAAGGTTTTGGAAAGGGGAATACTCAAAGGATAAGATATCAGCTTATCAAACTCTTTATACTTGCTTGGAAACATTATCAAGGTTAATGGCACCTATTTCTCCTTTCTTTAGCGAAAGAATGTTTAATGACTTAAATAATGTTACTCAACGCTATAGTGTGGATTCTGTTCACTTAACCGATTTCCCAGTGGCAAAGACAGAATTAATAGATAAGAACTTAGAAGAGAGAATGCAATTGGCTCAAAAGATATGTTCAATGGTACTTTCACTAAGAAAGAGAAATAATCTAAAGGTTCGTCAACCACTTCAAAAGATATTAATTCCTTCTTCTGGAAAAGAAATGCAAAAGAATATACTATCTGTAAAAGAATTAATCCTTTCAGAAGTAAATATAAAGGAAATAGAGTTTTTGAGTGATGACAATAATATATTAGTAAAGAAGATTAAACCTAATTTCAAATCCTTAGGAGCAAAGCTTGGCTCTAAGATGAAGAGTCTTACTCAAATAATAAATTCATTTACTCAAGAACAAATCTTAGAAATAGAAAATAATAATCAAATCCAATTAGAAATAGAAGGAGAAAAAATTAAATTATTGCTTAGCGATGTTGAGATTATTACTCAAGATATTCCTGGTTGGGTAGTTATGAATGAGGGTAATATTACTATTGCTTTGGATACTACTATTACTCCAAGTCTTAAGAGAGAGGGAATTGCGAGAGAGCTTGTAAATAGGATTCAAAACATAAGGAAAGATCAGGATTTTGAAGTAACGGATAATATTATTGTAGATATTGAGTATAATACTTTATTAGAAGAAACGATCCAAGAGCACCAAGAATATATTACGGGAGAAACCCTAACCAAGGAATTAAACCTAAAGAAGATAGGGGATATCTCTGTAATTATGGGTAATATAAACATGTCCCCTATTACAAAGATTGATATAATCGAGGAGTTGGAATTAACTATTAGTGTAAGAAAATTTTAGTTTATTAATCATCAATAAAATATAAGTAAGATGTCAAAAGAAAAATCAGTAGATGCCTCCAAGCTTGAAAAGCTAAAGGTATTGCAATCAACAATCGATAAGATTGAGAAGAATTATGGTAAGGGTTCAATTATGAAGCTTGGAGATAGAGCTGCTGATGAGGTAGATTTTATTTCCTCTGGCTCCATTTCTTTGGATAATGCTTTAGGGATAGGCGGTTTTCCAAAAGGAAGAGTTATAGAAATCTATGGACCTGAATCCTCTGGTAAGACTACTCTTGCAATTCATGCAATAGCTGAATCTCAGGCTCAAGGAGGAATTGCAGCTTTTATTGATGCAGAGCATGCCTTCGATAGTTCTTATGCTAAGAAATTGGGAGTTGATGTAGAGAATTTATTTATTTCTCAACCAGATAATGGAGAGCAAGCATTAGAAATTGCGGAAAATCTTATTAGTTCAGGTGCAATTGATATTATTGTAATTGACTCTGTTGCTGCACTTACTCCAAAAAGTGAAATAGATGGAGAAATGGGTGATAGCAAAATGGGATTGCAAGCAAGATTAATGTCTCAAGCTCTAAGGAAGCTAACTTCTACTATTAGTAAAACTAATTGTTGTTGTATATTCATTAACCAATTAAGAGATAAGATAGGAGTTATGTTTGGTTCTCCTGAAACTACAACTGGGGGTAATGCTCTTAAATTCTATTCATCGGTTCGTTTAGATATTAGAAGGATTCAAGCAATTAAGGATGGAGATCAAAATATAGGAAATCGTGTTAGAGTAAAGGTGGTTAAGAATAAGGTTGCACCTCCTTTCCGTCAGGTTGAATTTGATTTGATGTTTGGTAAGGGAATTTCTAAGGTTGGTGAGATTATTGACCTTGGAGTTGAACAAGAAATTATTAAGAAAAGTGGTTCATGGTTCTCTTACGGAGAAACCAAACTTGGTCAAGGTAGAGATGCTGTAAAACAATTATTATTAGATAATGAGGAATTGATGAAAGACCTTGAAGGTCAAATTCGTCAAAGACTTAAAGATGTATCATTAAGTTAATGAAAATTTCAATAGAACAATTTAATCCTAAGACTTCTGGATTTGAATTAAATTCAAATTATATAAAGGAAAGAATAAAAAACTCAAATTCAGATGTCTTAAATCTTTTCCCAGAATTATCCCTTTCTGGCATGCCTCTTTTTGAGCTTGCCTCAAGAAAGGAAACCTATCAATTAGCATCAAAATATTCTCAAGAAATAACTGAAAGTGGAAAAGATTTAATCTTTGGAACTCCAGTTAGAATTGATAAAGAGTATTTTAATTCTTTAGTTTTTATAAGTCAGGGAGAATTAATTGGGATAAGTACAAAAAAGAATTTAGGTTATTTTGATAAAGGTTTTTCCTCTGGTGATGGATTTGAAACTATTAAATATAATAATAAGAATATTGGATATGGTTTCTTGGAGGATTTAATTGATTTCAATACTTCAGGATTAGATTTAGTATTTGTATTTTCTAATAATGTTTTTACAGCAAATTCTCAAAAGAGACTATTAGAGAACCTAATTATCAAGGCAAGAAAACTATCTTGTCCTATTATATATATAAATAGAGTAGGAGCTGAAGGAGGATATTTATTCTCAGGACAAAGTCTTATAATTAATCAAAGAGGGGAGGTTGTTGATGAATTAAAGATTTTTGAGAATGATAGTAAGCTAATAGAAACTGATAATTTAAAACTAAAGAATAATAATCCTATTGATAAAAATGAAGCTATATTTAGAGCAATGGTTTTTGCCTTAGGCGATTATTTCTCTAAAAATGGAATAAAGAAAGCAGTAATGGGACTCTCAGGAGGAATTGATTCTGCACTTGTTGCTGTTATTGCAGCTTATTCCTTAGGAAAGGATAATCTTGTTGGTTTGATAATGACTTCGGAATATTCCTCAGATCATTCAGTCGAAGATGCCAAACAATTAGCCGAGAACTTAGGAATAGAATATCATATTGTACCTATTAAAGATGCATATAATCAAGTAAGTGTTGAATTAAATTCTCATTTAGAATCGAGCTTTAGTGTTGCTGATGAAAACCTTCAAAGTCGTATTAGATGCCTATTTCTAATGTGGTTTGCTAATAAACTAAATGCAGGATTGTTGAATACAACTAATAAAAGCGAAGCTGCTGTTGGTTATGGAACTCTTTATGGAGACACCTCTGGAGCTATTTCAATATTAGGAGATTTATTAAAGACTCAAGTATGGGAAGTATCTAAGTGGCTTAATAAAGATACAGAGATTATCCCTTGGAATACAATAACTAAACCACCCTCAGCAGAGTTAAGACCCAACCAAAAGGATAGCGATTCTCTGCCAGAGTACGACCAATTGGATAGGATAATTATAGAATATATTGAAAATAAAAAGAGTGAAGAAGAAATAATTACTGAGTTGGGATTCAATAATGAATTAGTAAGTAAAACGATTAGATTGATTAAAATAAATGAATGGAAGAGACGCCAATGTCCTACTCCAATCAGATTAAGTGATTCTTGTTTTGGATTAGACATAAGATTTCCAATCTCTTAAAACTCCTTCAAATAACAAATTAAATTATTATGAGTGATAGCATAAAACATGAATGTGGTATTGCAATGCTTAGGTTATTAAAGCCTTTGGATTATTACGAAAAGAAATATGGCAATAAGTTCTGGGCTTTAAATAGGATGTATCTCCTAATGGAGAAACAACATAATCGAGGACAGGATGGAGCAGGACTTACAAGTATTAAGTTCAAGGTTAATCAAGGAGAACAATATATTCATATTTCTAAATCAAATAGTTCTAAACCTATCCAGGATGTTTTTGCAAAGGCTTTTAATAATGATGATTACCTTGGAGAGTTGTTCTTAGGTCATCTTCGTTATGGTACTTTTGGGAAAAATGATTTAGATTATTTACATCCATTTCTTAGAGAAAGTAATTGGCGTTCGAGAAGTTTGGTCTTAGCTGGTAATTTCAATCTAACTAATATGGATGAGTTGATTGATAAGTTGATTGACTTAGGTCAACATCCTGTTAAGGTCGCAGATACTGCAATTCTTTTGGAGAAATTAGGTAGTTTTGTTGATAGAGAGGTGGAGAAGTTATTTCAAAACTATAAGCTTGAAGGTTATAATAATAACGAAATATCACCTTTGATTGAAGAGAATATTAATATACCTAAACTACTGAAGAGAGCAAGTAAGAATTGGGATGGAGGATTTGTAATTGGTGGAATGATGGGGCATGGAGATGCCTTTGTTCTTAGGGATGCAAACGGAATCCGTCCTTGTTATTATTATTACGATGATGAAATTGCTGTTATTACCTCGGAAAGACCTGTAATCCAAACTACTTTTAATATCCCATTAAGATATGTAAAGGAATTAGAGCCAGGGAATGCTATAATTATCAAAAAGACTGGAAAGATATCTATAGAAAGAATTTTTGAACCATTAGAAAATCCGAAGAAATGCTCTTTTGAAAGGATATATTTCTCGAGAGGAACTGATGCGGACATATATAAAGAAAGAAAAGCGTTGGGAAGAGGTCTTAGAGATTCTGTTCTAAAGTCTATTGACTATGATTTAAAAAGAACAGTTTTTTCATATATTCCTAATACTGCTTCTGTTGCCTTTCAGGGTTTGGCTCAAAGTTTAAGCAAATGGGTAGATGATAAAAGAATGGAAGAAATCTTGATACATCGAAATGAAATTACTCCAGAATTGCTTAATGATATTTTCTCAAACTCTTTAAGGAGAGAATATATAGCAGTTAAGGATGTAAAGATGAGAACCTTTATCACTAATGCCAAGGATAGGGACGATATGGTTGCCCATGTTTATGATATTACCTATGGTCAGGTTAGGAATCTTGAAGATAATTTAGTTGTATTGGATGATAGTATTGTAAGAGGCACTACTTTAAGAAGAAGTATAATAAGAATATTAGATAGATTACATCCGAAAAAGATAGTTATTGCAAGCAGTGCTCCCCAAATTCGTTACCCTGACTGTTATGGGATTGATATGTCTATTCTTGGAGATTTTATTGCTTTCAATGCTGCAGTGCAATTACTAAAAGAAAGGGGTATGGAGGGTTTGCTTTATAATGTATATCAAAAATGTAAAGCATCTTTAAGCCTTCCGAAAGAAGAAATAATCAATCATGTAAAAGAGATTTATTCTCCATTTACTTATGATGAGATAACTAAGAAAATATCAGAGTTAATTACTCCTGAGGATTCAGTTGCAGAGGTTGAGGTTGTTTTCCAATCGATAGAAGGTCTTCACAATGCTTGCCCAGGTCATAAAGGTGATTGGTATTTTACAGGAGATTACCCAACTTTTGGAGGGAATAAGGTTGTAAATAAAAGCTTTATTAATTATTTTGAAGGAGTAAACCAAAGAGCCTATTAAACCTGATAGACTCTAATAAATAAAAAACGCAGAATCCTTTAATTTGGTTTCTGCGTTTTGTTTATAAAGTTGAATTCGCTATAATTTTATAATGTCATTGTCTTTATTTAGGAATTGATATTCTAAAATATTCAAACTATTGTCAAACGAAAAATCTATCTTTACTTTATATTTTCTATTTAGCTTTCTACTTTTAGAAAATAACCATCCCTTTGTAAAATATGCATGTACAAATGGGTGGGTAATTATTGTAAGTTCTTTTTCATTTTGCTCATTTACCAAATATCTCAAATCGTTTTCAATCTCATCTACCACAGCTATTGAATTCTTTATCTTTCCAGTGCCTTGGCAAAGTGGGCAAAGCTCCGAAACATCCAATTCCAATAGAGGTCTAACCCTTTGACGTGTGATTTGCATAAGACCAAATTTACTTAAAGGAAGAATAGTGTGTTTCGCCTTGTCTCTCGACATCATTTCCTTCATCTTTTCGTAAAGGACCTTGCGGTTTGTTAAAACATTCATATCAATGAAGTCAATAACAATAATTCCTCCAATATCTCTTAGTCTTACCTGTCTTGCAATTTCTTCAGCTGCTTCAAGATTTACCATTAAGGCATTTTCCTCTTGATTATTTGTGTTTTTGGTTCGGTGTCCTGAGTTTACATCAATAACACAAAGGGCCTCTGTTTGTTCTATTACCAGATATATACCACTTCGTATTGTAACTACCTTCCCAAAAGAATTTCTTATTTGATTTGCAACTCCAAATTGTTCGAAAATCGGAGTTTGCAGCTTATAATGCCTTACGATATCGTCTTGTTTAGGGTATATTGATTTAATATACGACCTTAATTCATCTGCAAGCTCTTGGTCATTAACATGAATATTCGTAAAATCTTCATCCAAGATATCTCTAATAATTGCAGAGCTTTTATCTATTTCCGATACTAATCTGCTTGGTGGTAATGCTTTTGGAAGCTTCTTATGTATTGCTTCCCATTTTGCAACCAAATCCTTTAAGTCAGTATCTATCTCCGCAACATTTCTGTTTTCCGCAACAGTTCTAATTATTACACCATAATTATTTGGTCTAATGCTATTAATAATTCTTTTAAGCCTTTTTCTTTCTTCTAAACTCTTTATCTTTGAAGATATTGATACTTTATTTGAAAAAGGAATAAGTACGAGGAAACGTCCAGCAAAACTAATCTCTGAACTCATTCTCGGACCTTTTGTGGATATTGGTTCTTTTGTAACTTGTACTAATATTATCTGACCTTGTTTTAAAATGGTATTAATCTTACCATTCTTTTCAATTTCACTCTCAAGCTTCATCTCCTCAATATTTGAAGCCTTTGTGTCTCCACTTATAGCAATTCGAGTGAATTTGGCAAGAGATGGGAAATGATGACCTAAGTCAAGATAATGTAAGAATCCATCTTTTTCAAATCCTACATCAATAAAAGCAGCATTAAGACCTGGCATAACTTTTTTGACAGTACCTAAATACACATCCCCAACAAGGTGAGCATTCTCTTCCTTGTCCTTATGGATTTCTACTAAGTGCTTGTCTTCAAGTAAAGCAATTTCAACTCCATTTTTATTCACATTAATGATTAAATCTTTATTCATCTGGAGTTAAATATTATATTATGTATTATACACGTACTATTATAAAAAAATATTGCGAAACACTAAATCAATAATGCTTCGCAACATTAGTTTATAATAACTTTAATGCAAGAAGCATAAACCCATTACTTCTTCTTATGTCTATTCTTTCTTAGACGTTTTTTTCTTTTATGGGTTGCCATCTTATGGCGTCTTCTTTTCTTTCCGCTTGGCATAGATTCTGGGTTTAAAAATTATTTTACTTTGTTTTTAACTTCATTCATAAAAGTCTTAGAAGGCTTAAATGAAGGAATGTTGTGAGCTGGGATAATGATAGTAGTATTCTTTGAAATATTTCTACCAGTTTTTTCAGCTCTTCTTTTGATAATAAAACTACCAAAACCTCTTAGGTAAACGTTTTCACCCTTTGCTAATGAATCTTTTAATACATCCATGAATGTTTCAACAGTTTCTTGAATGCTAATCTTTTCGATTCCTGTTCTTTGTGCAATTTCTGCAACTACTTCAGCTTTTGTCATTTTTCTAATTCTAATTTGATTAATAACTATTTTAATTTTTTATCTTCCGAAGAGATTTATATTGACCTGCAAAGATACAAAAGAATTTTTTCTTACAAAATAAAAATCTTCATTTCCAAACAGTTTTATAAGAAATTTGTTTTTTTTGTAGTGAATGGAGGATAAAAAATATACTCTAAAGCAAAGAATATCAATTATATAAATAATAATTTCGGTTTTCTGCTATAATATATTATAAATGTATGAATTAGGGTTTTTATTTTAAAGAATATGACTAATAAACCAAAAAAAGTACTTCTATCTATTGGAAAAATAAACAAAGGCAGAATAAATAAGTTACTTTAATACTAAATCAAGCAGAAAAGAGGAAAAAAACAGTGATTTTTATCCGCAATTCAATTATTTTTCTTATCTTTGCAAATGCAAGGAAATGAGTTCGTTATTTCCAAATGAAAATCACTAATTTTCTAAAACTACATTATGGTACCTACCACAACGCTCGTGTGGTAGGTACCATAACACCCTTGTGGTAGGTACCATAATGCTCCTATGGTAGCTACCATCCCGACATTTAAATCAAAGAAAAATACTTTGAAATCAAGAAAAAATTCTTTTAAATTTGATTTCGTTTGATTCTTTCTTGATAAAAATCTTTCAAATACTCCCTCAATATAAAAATAAATCCATAATTTTGGCACTTGGAAATTATCGATTAATTATAAATGAATAAAATTAGGTCTTCTTATTGGTTTAAATCAATTCTTAATAATAAAGAAATACGGCATTGCTTGTCGACTTTGTCGCATAGTTTGTTATGTTTATTGTTAGGGAGTTTTATTTTTTGTAATTGTGCAACAAAGAATGAAACAAGAAAAGCTAATATTCCTATTGTTCAACCTGTGAATTCGCTATTTATTTCATTATGTGATTCAGTTGTAGATTTTGAAAACAAATGTGAACTTTACACAGATTGCTTTACAATAACTAATTATGATGATGGCATATTATTTAATGCTGGAGAAGGTGTTTATTATGATAATTATAAAGGAGTATTTTTATACAAGAATTTTTGGTTTTTTATACGTGATACAAATAATCTAAACTATTGGTTTCGTAAAACAAATCAAGTTAAGTAGATTGAATATAATCAAATAAAACATTTGCTAATTGATGATAGATTTACATCTTCTTTTTTTAAAAAGATAGGAGATACATTTATATTAACTGAAAGAGGAGGGATGTGTGTAATAGATACTTTCAAATTTGAATGGGAAATTGAATAGAGAATATGAATAAAGTTATCATCATTATTTGTACAATTATCCTACTATGTTCATGTAGTTCGAAGAGAAAAGATCTTTACGGAACTTATGTGAATAGAGATTTTAGTACTTTAACTCGCTTTGATATCAATCAAGATGGTTCATTTTACTATTTAACAAGTGGAGGAATGATAGTCTTTGAATGCTATGGTAATTGGAAATTAGTAGATAAAGGGAGAAAGTTGTATCTAAAAAGTTATATTGAGGATATAAATAATATACCAATACGAGTAAGCACAGATAAAAATAAATATGATGGGACAATAATTGTCTTTAATAAACCAATGAAGAGTTTTGAAGAAAGTTACCCAGAATTTATTAATAGAAAATATGACAGGCATGATACTCTTTATTATTCATTAGTAATTAACGATACATTAGAATACAGAATTTATACAGATAGCGTTTTTCTTCCTAAGACAATTATTGTAAATAGTTTTTATGTGAAAATGTATGAAAACTTTGATGGATTACTGATACAACCTATTCAAGATACAGCACAAACAAAAAAACATACTCTTGAAGATAGATATCCTAACCTATATGTGATTAATTTTGATTTTCCTCAACTTAAGGAAAGTAAACTATTCTATAATGAGAACATAAACGACACATTATTAATTAGAGGGGAAAGTCTTTATTGGTATAAAAATAAGTATAAGATGCGAATTAATAAGATTGATAATATTGATGATTCGGGAAAATAATAAATATTGAATAATATAGAATATTAAGTTACCTAAATTAGGAGGGGGAATAATGGGGAGAATAAATTTTATCTGAAATTGAACCTTATTTTGATTATGTAAGTAATGAAAAATTTAAGATAATTGTTTGTGATGATAAAATATATATTGGACAAAGTTAAATAGATAAAGAAGCGAATAAAAAATATAGAGGATTTAAAGTATTTTTTTATATTGTATAGTGAATTATAATAATAAGCTGAATATAATACTTAGTTAGACAAATTAAAATACCGAAATGATTAAAAATAAAGATTATGAACAAGATTTATATTTTCCTTATTGCAATTCTGCTTTATTCCTGCAATAAAGAAACACAACAAGTTAAGAAGAAGAAATTAGATTATTTTGTTGAACATACTTATACGGTGGATGGGAAGAAAA
>Ga0265293_10005773_pt1 | contig 20411 bp, 18 predicted proteins | sample Munlanlewell138R_FD_192505 | JGI IMG/M metagenome (GOLD analysis project Ga0265293, IMG submission 192505) | Leachate microbial communities from a municipal landfill in Southern Ontario, Canada - Leachate well 138R | ecosystem: Engineered > Solid waste > Landfill > Unclassified | place: Canada... | reverse complement strand
TAGCTCATGGGCTCTTAGGTTCTCACTCCCACGGCTCACACAATCATGCAACTTACAATGCAAACAATGGCTTTAATCTAAACTATGCGGAGCTAGTCCTCTCAAGTTCTGTTGATCCATTTTTTACCATGGATGGAGTTTTTCACTTTAGTGAAAATGGAGTTGAGATAGAAGAACTTTACTTTACAACTACGGCTTTAGGCTTTGGCACAAGAGTAAAGGGTGGAAAATTTAACTCAAACTTTGGTTATTTAAATGAGCAGCATCACCACTACTGGGATTTTACAGATATGCCTCTAGTTTATGAGTCTTTTTTAGGGATGCACGGCATAAATGAAAAGGGAGCTCAATTTCAATGGACAGCACCAACGTCTACTTACTTGATGTTAGGAGCTGAAGTTCTTCAAGGTGAAAATGAGCAGATGTTTGGAAATGGTGAGATAGATCTAACTACTATCGGAGGAACAGAAGTTAGTGCAGCAGACGCGCCATCACTCTTTATAGCTTATGCTAAAACATCTTTTGATATTGGAGATACTACTATCTTAGGAGGTTTATCTTATGCACAAGGAAAATCAAGAATTGACCATATGAAAGATGCTAATGCACATGCATTTAGTGCCGATTCTAAGATATATGGAGCTGATTTAGTTATTAAGCACTATTTCGACTCTTATAGCTCACTAAAGTGGCAAAGTGAGTGGTTGATGCGTGATATGGATGGGAAAATGTATAATGGTGCTAAGCCAAATGGTGTAAATCTTACAAAAGAACAAGCAGGACTCTACACTCAACTCGTTTACGCTTATGACCAAAACTGGAAAGTAGGAGCTAGATATGACACAATATATCAAAATGATGTAAAAACAGCGGGTACTAATCAAAACAAGCCAACTGATATGGATAAATACTCTGCGATGATCGAGTACTCAACAAGTGAGTTTGCAAGATTTAGACTTCAGTATGACCATAGCAATGCTCTTTTTAATGACGATGGTGCAAGACAAAAGATAGATACTCTTATCTTCCAAGTCAATATCTCAATTGGTGCTCACGGAGCGCATAGCTTTTAATTGAACCCTCTGATCTAGCTATAAATTAGATTCCGTGTCAAGCACGGAATGACGGGAGATGCATGAAATGACGGATACGCGGCATCTTGAACTTGATTCAGGATCTAACTTTATAGTTGTTTACAGCACTCAATTATAGTCCGAAAAAGGAACAAAGTCTCTTTCTTTGGAGACTGCGATATAGCTCAAAAATGAGGCTTCTAGGAATGCTAACCCGTGGCGTTCTCCACGGTTAACCACGCTTTTTTGCGGGACTGAAGTCCCGTTTCCTAGATAAAACTATAGCTATTTCACAGTCTATTCGCTTGGGGTCGCTAAGATCTCTAAAGCTAGTCTTGTAAAGCAAGGCAAAATTAAAAAGGTTTGTTAGTTATGAATAAATTTTTACTACTATTACTCTTACCATTGTCACTTTTTGCTCACCTAAATATCGCTGTTAGTTACCCTTATATTGGGGCATTGACAAAGGTGATAGGGGGCGAGCATATAAATAGTGTAGTCTTAGCAAAAGGGAACTGGGATCCACACTTTGTAGTTCCTCGTCCTTCGCTTATCTCAAAAGTGCGATCTGCTGATGCGCTTATTATGAATGGTGCTCAGCTAGAGATTGGTTGGCTTCCTCCACTCCTTGACAGAGCTGCAAATCCTAAAGCTAGGGTAGGGGCTAGCACATTTTTAAACCTCTCTCATCATGTAGAGCTTCTGCATAAGCCAGCTACAGTTGACCGTTCAGGCGGAGATGTGCATCCTGATGGAAACCCTCACTTTCATCTAGATCCAAAAAATATTCTTGCTCTTGCAAAGACAATAGAGCAGTTTTTAATCTCAATAGATAGAGAACATAGCACGATTTACGAGAATAACTACATAGAGTTTGAAAAAATGTGGAGCGCTAAAATAGAGGAGTGGAAAGCTAAAATGCAAGATAAAAAAGGCAAAAAAGTTATTCAGTTTCATGATAATTTAGCTTATTTTAACGACGCTTTTGGGCTTGTTAATATTGGCACAATTGAGCCTCTTCCAGGTATTCCGCCATCATCAAAACACACTATTGAACTTATTGAGCTTATAAAAAAAGAGAAGCCTTGTTGCATCTTGCATGATGTCTATCACTCAACAAAAACAGCAAAGTTTATCTCATCAAAGAGTGGCATTGAGGTAGTTTTAATGCCTCATGATATTGAAGCACTACAGAGCATACAAGATTTAAGCTCACTCTTTGACTATCTTACAAGTGCTATAAAATGAGTGATATCTTACTCGTTCCCATAGCCTTAGTCATAGTGTTGGTTATGATGCACTCTTGGTTTGGAATGGGGATTTTAAAGCGTGGCATCATCTTTACTGACTTGGCCATTGCTCAGTTTGCAGCTCTTGGCTCATCTATTAGCCTAGGCTACTTTCATGAGGAGTATTTTTATCTGCTAACTCTTAGCTTTGCACTTTTGAGTGCATTGCTTATAGCCATAGCATCTCAAAGAAAATTGCAACTTGAGGCCTTTATAGGTCTCCTCTATGTACTTGGGGCTAGTGGGATTATGATGGTTCTATCTCACTCCGCTGAGGGGATGGAGCATTTTAAGTCACTTCTTGCGAGTGATATTTTGTTTACTCCACCATCAGAGGTCTTAAAAAGCACACTTATCTACGCGGCTATTGCTCTTGTTTTATGGAAAATCTATCCAAAAACAAGCGGCTTTTTAAAAGAGCTGATGTTCTTCTCACTCTTAGCTCTAACTGTTACCTCTTCAGTCGCTCTTGCTGGTGTTTTAGTGGTTTTTGTACTACTCATCGCACCCGCTTTAGTCTCTTTGTCGCTAAAACTAAAGAGAGTCTATCTTGGTAGTTTTGTCTTTGGTTGGTTTTTTAGCATAAGTGCAATTCTTATCTCCTACTACTATGATTTACCAACTGGATATAGCATCGTGTTTTTGGGCGCTTTACTAAGTTGCGTTATAGTTTTGATAAGTAGTAAAAAGGTGAGTAGTGATGAAGTTTAATGATGAGTGGACACAAAAAGAGTTTTTAGAAAATAAAAAACTTCTAAAGGAACAAGGCATAAAAGTCTTGCTAATTGATACTATACTCTCTCCTATCGATAAGGCAGAGACTGTAGTTTACAATCCATTTTTGTTAAAAGAGGAGCCTGATGGAAGTGTTTTTGTATTTTATTGTGACACTGGTAAAGCTACGCTTGATAGATTAGATGAGTACAAAGCTAAATTTCCAAAACACCACTGCATCTCACTAAAGGGTGGCCGTGGTTATTGGCGAAAAAACATGACTATACTTTAGTACTTTATGCTCACCATATTTCTTCCATTTTCTTTTGAGGCATAGAGTGCTTCATCTGCCTTTTTTATAACCGCATCTGAGTTTTTATCTTTTGATCTATATTGAGAGACACCAAAACTACAGGTGAGTTTTTTAACTATAGGAAACTCATGCTCTTGTATGGCAGCTCTAAGTTTTTGAGCCACTATATAGGCTTGGTCCATATCTGACTTAGGACAGATGATAAGAAATTCTTCTCCGCCCCAGCGACCCAAAACATCGGTTTGCCTTATCTTTGACTTTAAAATCTCCACAACGCTTATAAGGATTTTATCTCCAGCATCGTGTCCGTAATTGTCGTTGACAGCCTTAAAAAAGTCTATATCTATGATGATAACTGAGTAAATCTCTCCATATCTGTTAGCTCTTTGCGTCTCTTTTGCTAAGATATTTTCTAGGTGGAGTCTGTTATATATCTGTGTTAGTTTATCTGTAACAGAGAGTTTTTGAGCATATTTTTTATCTGTAATATCTTGGCGAATGGCGCTATAGCCTTCAATCTCTCCATATTTGTTTATAATGGGGGTGATGGTTGCTTCCACCCAGTAAGCCCCACCAGATTTGTTCATATTTTTGAGCTCACCTTTGTAAACTTCGCCATGCGTTATAGTTTTCCAAAGCTGCTTAAAGGTCTCTCTTGGGGTGTCAGGGTGTTTAAAAATCCTGTGATTTTTCCCTAATAGTTCTTCTTTTGTGTAACCTGTTAATCTGCAAAGAGCCTCACTAGCGTAGGTGATATTGCCCTTTTTGTCGCTATATGAGATAAGTACATGCTTATCTATGATGTCAATATTTTGCTGCAGGTTTTTTGAGTACTCTTCGATGATGCTATATCTGTATAATACAAATACAAGTGCTAAAACTATAAACCCTAAAATAAACCAATACACAAGTGTAGAGGAGTTCTCATCTCCATGAGCACAGAGCGGAGATAGCGTTAAAAGTAGTAAGTAAAGTTTATAGAGACAAACATTTTTCATGTACTATTGTACCTCTTGTTATCATAAAAGTACATTAATTATAGCTTAATTGACTATAATTGTCTCTAAAAAAACTACAAACAGTTATGAGCAAATCTAAAATAAAACAACTCACTAGTTACTCACTACAGTTTAGTTATAATTTCAAAATTTTAAAAAAAGGCATAAAATGGAAATATCAAAATACCTAGATATGATGCTTGTATATGTAAGCCAATATGGCTTAAAAGTAATTGCAGCCATACTCATTTTTTTCATTGGAAAGTGGGCGGTTAAAAAACTTACAACATTGACTAAAAGAGCTATGCTAAAAGCAAAGGTTGACTCTACTTTAGTGGAGTTTGCAGAGAGTGTTATGTACTTCTCGCTACTTGTAGTGGTAATCCTAAGCTCTTTAAATACACTAGGTGTGAACACTACCTCTTTTCTTGCAATTATAGGTGCTGCATCTTTAGCTGTTGGTTTAGCACTTAAGGATTCACTCTCAAATATAGGTTCTGCAGTTCTTATTATAGTTTTTCGCCCATTTAATGTTGGAGACTTTATAGAAGCTGGAGGAGCTAGCGGGACAGTAGAGAATATAAATCTCTTCTCAACCACCATCTCTCCTGCTGATAATAGAACCATCACAGTTCCAAACTCAGCTATTACAAAATCAAATATCACCAACTTCTCAAAGAAGACTACTCGTAGGCTAAGTCATACCTTTGGCATCGGTTATGGGGATGATTTGAAGCTTGCAAAAGAGGTTTTAATGCAGATTATGTTGGATGATGAGAGAATTTTAAGAGAACCAGCACCTTTTGTTGCAGTTAGTGAGTTAGCAGAGTCAAGTGTAAATCTTGTTTTTCGCGCATGGACGAAAACAGATGACTACTGGGCTGTGTATTTTGATACATTAGAGATAGTAAAATTGACATTTGATGAGAAAGGTATATCTATACCATACCCTCAACTTGATGTTCATACTCAAAAATAATAAAAGGAAAAATTTGAAGAAAATAGTGTTAAGTTTAGTGGTAGCAAGTTCATTAGTTATAGCTGGTGAAGAGGCGTTAAATCAAGATGTGTTATATGCAGAGATTGCAGAGATTAAAGCACAAAAATCAGCTCTTAATGATAAGATAAAAAGTCTAGAATCGAAACTTTTGAATGCAAAATTTATAGCTCGCGCAGAGCTTGGTTTTATGCAGACTCAAGGGAATACAAATACTGATATATTTAACTTAGACTTAAGTGTAAAAAAGGGATGGAGTGGTGTTCATTTAGTAGGGTTTTCTTTTGATGCTCAATACGCAACAGATGATAAAGTTGAGACAAAAAATAAATATTTAGCAGAATTAGACTACAGCTATCTGCTAACAGACAGATTGTCTGTAACATATTTATTTGGGTTTAAACAAGATAAATTTTCAGGTTACGACTATCAACTCTACACAGGTCCAGGTCTTAAATATGCTTTTATAAAGACACAAGATCATAAGCTTACCCTTGAGGGAAGTACACTTTTCTCAGAAGACAATATAGAAGATACTCAGTATGATGCAGGTGGAAATATAATACCTTATCCAAATCCTAACAAAACAGCGGTAGTAAGCACAAAAAGAGGAGATGTTGACAGATATGCTTCATATAGAATCAAAGGTGTATATGGATGGCAAATTCTCTCAAACCTAAAGTTTGATCAAGACCTCTCATATAGATCAGAGTTTAAAGATTCTAGCGTATTTTTTGTTGCTTCAAAGAGTGCGCTCTCTAGCAAATTTAACTCTACTCTCTCAGCTAGTATAAGCTATAAAATCGACTATGTAAACTCTCCGCCACAAGGCAAAGATGACACAGATAAAACTTTTACAGCTAACTTAATTATAGACTATTAGTAGCGCTTTTTCTACTCCACAGATAGATAAACCAAGATGCCAAAAGAGCGATGAAAGTCGAACTCAAAAAGAGGTATCTTGGGAACAACTCATAAACATATCCAGCATACAAAGCCCCCACAAATGCACCTAAACCATAAGTTATACCAGAGAAAAACTGCTGTGCTAGTGCCCTATGTTTATAGAGCTGAAACAAGTAGCTGATGGCAGCAGAGTGAAAGAGTGCAAAGCTAAGAGCGTGAAGAAGTTGAGATAAAAAAAGCATCATAAGGTTTTGTGGAAATAAAAATAGCAGAAGCCATCTCAGAGCAGTTGCAAAAGTAGTGATTTGCAAAATAAGAAGTAGGTTTTTACGTAAAAACCTACCTTGATAATAGAGCATGATTATCTCTGCAACTACTCCAAAAGTCCAAAGGTATATTGTCATGTCTAAAGAGATGCCATTGTCAGTTTCATAGATGGTAAAAAAGTTATAAAATGGGCCAAAACTAACTTGCATCAGAGTTAAGCCTAACCATAATTTCCAATCATTAAAAAGATTTATATCGTTTGATGGTTGTTCGTATCCTTTTGCACCTGTAGAAGTTCCTTTAGCTATTATAAAAGCAACAATGGCAGTTAAGAATGTAAATAGCAGCAAGTAGTTTAGTGCGATTTGAGCGGAACTTAAGTATTTAACTAAAACAAGTGCAACAAAAATAAAACCGATAGAGCCAAAGAGTCTAATCTTGCCATATCTCTCTTTTTTCATAGTCTCAAGCGAGATAACTTCAACAAAAGGCAAAACAACACTAAGCCCCATTCCAAGACCAATATTTGAGAGCAAAAGACCATAAAAACTATCTACATAAAAGTAAAAAGAGATGCTACTCGCTAGCATAATTAAGATGGCAAGATTAAATGTTTTACTATTTAGTTTTAGGCCTTTAACAAAAGCAAATGGGAGTAAAAACCGAACAAGAGGTCCAGCTGCAAAGATGATGCCTATCTCACTGGCGCTGTAGCCAAGCATGGAAAGAACTTTAGGTAAAAATATAATATATACCCCAATAATTGCAAAGTATAAAAAGTAAAATAGAGATAGAATAAATTGCATTTTGTAGAGGTGTTCCTTGATTGAGATTAAACATTATATCTAAGATGTATGCTATAATATTTGCGATACAAATTAGCTAACAATATAACACAAATTGGAGAGACATTTTATGCTAAGAGAGTTAAAAGAGGATGATTTTATTGTCTCCAAAACCGACCTAAAAGGTCGCATAACATATACAAATAAAATATTTATAGAGATGTCCGAATACCGTGAATTAGAACTATTAAATAAACCTCATAACATTTTAAGACATCCTGATATGCCAAAGGCTATTTTTAAACATCTCTGGGAGACAATTACTCAAAAAAAAGAGCTTTTTGCTTTTATTATAAATAAAACAAAAGAGAGTAATGCTTACTGGGTCTATGCCAATGTTACGGCATCTCTTGATGAAAAAGGTAACATTATAGGTTACTACTCAGTGAGAAGAAAACCAAATCCAAAAGCGCTTGATGTCATTATTCCATTATATAAAAAGATGATAGACGTTGAAAAAAACAGTGGAGTTGATGCTTCGTTTAAAGTTTTAACTGATATTTTAAAAGAAAAAGGGGTAAGTTACGATGAATACATCATCTCTCTTCAAGGATAATAGAACCATACTACTATTTGCTGCGCTAGTTGGTACAGCTATTTACGCCCTCTTTATATCTGAATACGCTTTAGCTGGTATTACCATAGCTACTCTTGTGATAGGGATTTTTATTCCTTCGAGTAAATCTGATAACTCCTATGATGTGATCGTAGGGAGTATCCAAAGGGTTTTAAAAAATGCAGCCCTTGGTAACCTCGAAGATAGAGTAACAAATATTCCAGATGACAACTCTTTAGTTTCAGCAAGAGCTTGGGCTTTAAACGATGTCCTAGATCAACTCGAAGCCTTTATGAGAGATACTAAAACAACTATAGAGAACGCTTCTGTTGGGAAGACCTATAGAAAGACCTACTCAACAGGTTTACATGGAATATTTCGCTCTACCTCCAATAGTCTCAATGTCGCGATAACTTCAATAGCAAACGGCTATGAGACAAAGATACGAGGAGAATTAGCACAAAAATTAAGCACGCTAGGTGGTGGAATAAGTACTGGACTAAATGTAATACAAGAAGATATAAATACTTCTCAAAATGATGCAAATGAGATAGCTGATGTCGCACATAAAACGGCAGAAGAATCATCAAAAAGCCTTACAAGTGTTGTTGATATCGGCCAAAGGCTTAGTGGGCTATTGCAGCTTATCAGTTCAAGCCATGAGGGGATTGTTAGCCTTGAGGGACGCTCAAGAGAGATTTCAGAAGTTGTTCGCCTTATAAAAGATATAGCAGATCAGACAAATCTTTTAGCCCTTAATGCGGCTATCGAAGCTGCTCGTGCTGGTGAGCATGGGCGTGGCTTTGCCGTTGTTGCAGATGAGGTAAGAAAACTTGCAGAGAGAACCCAAAAGGCGACTAATGAGATAGAAATAAACATCTCAACCTTGCAGCAAGATGCCAACGATATGCGAGTAAATTCTGACAATATTTCGCAAATTGCACAAGATTCAAATGAGGTTATACATGAGTTTGAAGCAACATTTAGTGAGCTAAATACTTTAGCAAAACACTCATCAGCATCAGCAGTAAAGATTCAAAATCGCCTCTTTACAACGCTAGTCAAGGTTGACCATATTATCTTTAAATCTAATGCCTACTCAACTATACTCGAATCAGATAAAACAAGGGTTTTCTCAGATCATAAAAGCTGCCGTATGGGTAAATGGTATGCAGGAATAGGGGAGGAGAGATTTGGCCATACTAAAGCATTTAAAGATATGGAAGCACCTCATGCCTTGGTTCACGATTCAGTCTTTAAAAACTTAGAATTTGTTAAAAATGGCACAACACTAAAGTTTGACAATCCTAAAATTATTTTAAAGAACTTTGAAAATATGGAAGAAGCGTCTGAAAAACTCTATACTAAACTAAATAATATGATAGAAGAGTTTTATGAAAGAGAGAAAAGGTAAATATTTACTTTATGTTAACTTATAATAAATATAATCTCAAATCTCAATTGTGTTTCCCCCTTTCATAATCGAGACAGATAAACTCCTATAAATTTTTTAAACAGATTAAGGTTACTTCCCCTTTTTTCCCTTAGTCTGTTTTGTTTATGATAAACTTCTAACATGATAATCCTAACAACCCTTAACTCAAGATACACACATAGCTCAATTGGTTTAAGATACCTCTACGCTAACTTAAAAGAACTTCGTGACGATGCAAAGATAATCGAATTTAGCATCAATGATGCCGTGCAAACAATAGCAGAAAAACTACTTTTACACTCTCCAAAAATCATAGGTATAGGTGTCTATATCTGGAATGCTAAAGAGGTTCAAGAGCTACTTCATGTTATCAAAAAAGTCTCTCCTGAGATAAAAGTTATCTTAGGCGGTCCAGAAGTTACACATGAGCCTTTTCGTGTTAACTTCGATGCAGCGGATTTTATCATTCAAGGCGAAGGAGATATCGCCTTTTACAAGCTTTGCAGGGATATAGTGGATAACAAACCATCACAAAGAGTTATAAAGATGGTGTTACCATCACTAAAAGAGATTTGTCTTCCTTATGAGTACTACACAGATGATGATATAAAAAACCGTTATCTATATGTAGAGATTTCAAGAGGTTGCCCTTTTGAGTGCGAGTTTTGCCTCTCTTCTATGGATGAGCGAGTTCGTGCATTTGACCTTGAAGCTGTGATGTTAGAGTTTGAAAAACTTTGGCAAAGAGGTGCTAGGGCTTTTAAGTTTGTAGATAGAACTTTTAACCTGAACATGAAGAGTGCAAATAGAATCTTAGACTTTTTTTTAGAAAAAGATGAGCCTTACTTTGCACACTTTGAAGTTATACCTGATCATTTTCCTGCATCTATAAAGGAGAAAATCAAGCTCTTTAACAAAGGCGCTTTACAACTTGAGATAGGAATCCAAACACTAAACCTAGAAGTGGCAAACAACATCTCAAGACAACTAAAGCTAGACAAGATAAAAGAGAATATCTCATTTTTAGAACATGAGACAGATGCTCATATCCATCTTGATTTGATAGTTGGTCTTCCTGGTGAGAGTTTAGAGAGTTTTGGTGCAAATCTTGATGAGTTAGTCTCTCTTAGTAGTTGTGAGATACAGATAGGCATACTAAAAAAACTCTCAGGAACCTTTATAAATAGGCATGATATACAGCATGGAATGCTTTACAGCGACATTCCGCCATACGACATACTTAAAAACAATAAACTAAACTTTATGGACATTCAAATCATGAAAAGATTTGCTAGGTTTTGGGATCTACTTTATAATAGCTCAAACTTTAATGAGAGTGTAAAACTCCTTTGGATGGATTCAAGCGAGGTGTTTAAAAACTTTTATGACTTTAGTTTGTGGATATATAGCCAAACAGATTCAACCTATAAAATATCACTTCAAAGACAAGGCGAGCTTCTCTTTACATACTTAAGAGATGAGAAAAAATTGGGCGAGGAGCTTATAGCTTCAAAGATGATAAAAGACATGATGAAGCTAAAAGGACGAGCAATGCCTAGCTACTTAAAACCTTATGTAAAAGAGCATAGCATAGAAGCCAAAGAGGGAACTTCAGGTTTTAACAAGAGACAAAACAAATAAGAAAGTCTAAAAAGAGAAGTGAAGTAAATCACTACTCTCTAAATACTCAATAAAAGAGTCTATTGTTTTTGGGATGATTAAAATATCATCCTCTTGTTTTACAAATTTTATCTGTCTAAGAGAGTCTTTGAAAATGCTTGGTGCTATAAAAAGACACATAGGGCTTATGGATTTTTTTGCAAACTCTTCTAAGTGCCTGCTGATGGGCCATATCTCCATCATAGTTTGCACTCTTCCCTCAGACATTGTGACCTCTACTAAGACACCTTTACCATCTTCAAAACACTCAATATCGCCTTGATTTCTTTGTCCACCAGCAGTTGATGTTGGTATTCCCTCATCGTCACAAGGATAGTTTGGGATGACTTCAACTTTAGCAAACTTATGTTTGATGGCAATAGCAGTTAAAAATTCGAGTCTTGTAGGGTTTGTCAAATATTTCAAAACATTATGTTTTGAAACTCTCTTTTTCTGCAGTATCAGCAACTCGCTCTTTATTGTTTGCCAATCAAAATCGGCAACCCATTTTTCTAAGTATTTATTATTTTGCTCTAGAGTGACCTTCTTATTTTCAAATGAGATTAGGTTCTCATCAATCTCTGCCATATGTTTGAAGTACTCTTTTTCTGAAGTATAGAGAGTGTAAGAGGAGTATTTTTCTAAGATATATGTGATGGTCTTTAACTCGTTTTTATTGATATCAATAAAGCGTCCACCACCTCTTAGGGAGACAAGTCCTGTTAGTCTCATCTTCCTTATAAACTCATCAGGATACTCATTCATGATGGAGCTTGGCTTAAACTTTTTAAAATTTCCTTGCATGATTTCATCGGTACAAATATCGATAATAACTTCCCAACTTGGCTGGTATTTGTACTCTAATCTAAGCTTAACTATTCTCTCATAAAGCTCTTGGGCGCTATTGTTTTTCCAAAATATTATTAGGGGTAATTCTAGTTTTGATATCCCAGCAGAGTTAAATCTCTCATCGCTGTTTAGTTTTAGTATTGTCTCAAGTAGGAGGACTAGAGGAATGTTGTCATTTAAAACTCTAACAAAGGGATTTTTTCTTTGGTATTTTGCAAAAGAGTGGATAAAGGCTTGTTTTTCAAACTCTGGATGATTTTCTGAGACTATTATAAAGCCATCATCAATGTCTACTTCAAAAACACTAGCTAGCTTCAAGCCTATTTTTGAAAACTCAATTTGCAGATTTTGCTCAAAGTATACAAAACCCAACTCTTTAGTAAAGTCAAAAACTGTAGCAAATCTTGAAGCCCATCCACTACCAAAACCTGCTTCTTTATGGTGCTGAGGATTAGCTTCTAGGAGGTGCAAAACTTCCTCATCGCTTAAGATTTCAGTGGCAAACTCTCCTCTATTTGTGCCCTGTAGTTTTGATTTTATAGTTGGAGTCACTTCCCTAGTGGGGCGATAAAGTCCATACCTTATAAGCTCTCCCATTATCTTTTTTGCCAAATCATTAGTTAAAACTTCTTTGTCAAACTTTTTTAAAACATATAGCAAGCTTTTAACTCGGCTTGGATTTCTAACTGTAGTAGTAAAAAGTAGAGGTTTGTATAGTAGTTTTCTTTTTGCCATCAGGACTCCTTAGCTCTTTAGAGTTGAACTTTTTTACTTATAGTTCATCACTAAAACTTCTTCAATCTTTTTGATGGAGTTATCATGATAACTAATATAGTTGCTTTTGATTTTTTTGACAAAGTATTTGCTCATCCACTCTACAAAGATGGTGTTTACTCTTCCTTTGTAGTGCGTGATATTTGAGATGGCAAACTTGATGTTTTTTTTGTCTAAATCATCTAAAAGTTCAAGAAGCTCTATCTCTTTTGCTTCATTCCAGATTTTATTGTATTCGCTAAAAGTGATTAGGTATGGAGGGTCTAAATATATGAAATCTTTATCTTTAAAATTATGTTTTTGTACAAATAGTTTAAAGTCTAGATTGTGAAACTCAATCTTTTTATCTTTTGAAAAATCTGAGTAGTTATTTAGAGCTAAAAGAACATTTTTATTGAAATCTACATTTCCCACAGGCACGTTAAAATCGCCCTTTGAGTTAAATCTTATCATTCTATTAAACCCATAAATTAGCAATAAATAAAGAAGCAAATCATTCTTCTTTTTTAGTTTATTAAAATCATTTTTTAGTTTTGTGTAGCCCTCTTTGTTAAAATGTGCATAGTATGTTTTTTTGTACTCTTGTCTAAGAGTTTGCGGAACTATATCTTCAAAAAAAGATCTTGAGAGATTGTACTTTTTAATGTAGCCCAAAAGCTCTTCTATAAACTCATCTCTAGTGGAGTTTTTTTGTAAAAATAGATGAAGATTATACACATTAGTATCTATGTCATTTAAGATGTAATTCTTAGCTTTAGTGTTTAAAAAAACTGTTCCGCCACCGACAAATGGCTCAACAAAGGTCTCTATATTTTTAGGAAAGTACTCTTTTATCTCTTTTATGAGCCTGTACTTGTCTCCAACATAAAACATTGGAGAGCGTATGATATCAAGAGTCATCTCTTGGCCTTAGTTACAAATAAGAACTCTCTATGATTACTAAACTCAGTTTTTCCAGTATTAAACTGTTGATGCTCTTTTTCAAAGACTTTAGTCTCTCCGATGGAGTTTAAAATCTCTTCTATCTCTTCTAGAGTGATTTTATTTTTAGAAGAGTTGCTTTTAGAAGTATAGGTGTTGTTGTAAGATACCACAAAGTACTTTGCATCTATATCACGAACGAGTTCATATAGTTTTTCTTTAGCTTGAACTTTACAATACACACTCATATTTTCAGGCTCTGGTTTTAAGGCAACGCCGTGAAGTTTTGGTTTATCCCACTTTGTCAGAGTTTCTAAAACATGGTAAAAACGACTATATTGTCTAGAGTTGTATGGTGGATCTATATATACTATGTCGGTTGTTATTTTTTTTGCTAATTCGTTTGCATCTTCTTTAAAGATTTGTACATCCGCTTTAACATCTAAGGGTTGTATGAGTTTTACAAGAAACTTATCTTCAATAGATGTTTTTTTAAAGTAAGCATCGTAGTGACCTACTGTATTTGCGATTCTATCTAAGGAGTAAATCAAAGAAGCAAGTAAAATAGCGTACTCTTTTGGAGTTAAGTTTTTTCTATTTTTTTGGATATCTTCTCTAATAAATCCAATGATTTTTGATGAGTTATGGCTAAAATATTTACCCCCAAAATTATCTGAGAAGTAGTTGTCCTCTAAGCCATCAGGATTTAGGCTGTTATATTCATTTATGATACCCTCTAGCTTGTCTGCGTCATATTGTTTATTGTCAAAAAAAGCACTATAAATGATGTTGTTTGAGTGCAAAAAGTCGTTTATGATAACATTTTTATAATGCTTTATAGCTACAGATGAGACGATTGCAGTTCCTGCAAAGATATCTGTGAAAGTCTTACTATCGGGGCACTCTTTTTGTACAATGGTGAAGATCCAATCTAAGAGTTTTTGTTTATTTCCTATATATCTTCTGTTTTGTATCTGATGGTAAGTAGTTTTTGATAAAGGTTCAAGACTCTTTGAGAGCGGTTTTTTTCTAGATTTTTCAACTAGTGGGGTATTTTTTATTTTAGCCATAGTTATAATGTATATTTCCTTGATTTGTTATCAAAATAAAAGAGTTTTTATAGAGCTTGGGATTATATCAGCTATGTCGTGAAGAGTATATTAAAAAGTAAAATATCGCTTTTGCATCTAAAGTTACGCTTGTAAGATAAGTAATGTAAGTTTGAGCTATTTGATATTGTATATCTTGTCAGAGAAGTTCTGATATAATCATCAAATGAGCAAATTTAAAATCTTTTTTTTTATATCATTACTGCTTGTAAATATCCCATCACTTTGGGCGGAACCCTTTGTAGATGAAGTTCTTCTGGAGCGAATTACAAAAAAGTACAATCTCTTTGCAAAAAAAAGATTTTTGTACCTTCAAAAAAGTCTTGATGCTGTCAAAAATAAAAGTGATGTAAAAAAGCTAGAAAAAGTAAACTCATTTTTTAACAAAGTAAAATATTCTCCAGATATTAAAACATATGGGGAACAAGATTATTGGGCTACTCCATGGGAATTTCTCGGTAATGACAGAGGAGACTGTGAAGACTATGTCATATCAAAATATTTTGCTCTTTTATATCTTAAGGTAGATGCTAAAAAGCTCTTTTTCACCTATGTCCGCTCAAGCGAATTTATAGAGGCTCACATGGTTTTAACATACTTTGAGACTCCAAAAAGCGAACCACTTATCCTAGACAACAACAACTTTAAAGTACTAAAAGCTTCACAAAGAAAAGATTTAACTCCTATCTATCACTTTAATGGAGAGAGCCTATACAGGGCTGAGACAGGCAAAAAAGTAGAAAATCAAAAAGCCCACAAAAAATTTGACGAACTAAAACTAAACATGAAAAGGAAAAAAATATGACACTTTTTAAACAGATAGCATCAATCCTATCAATATTTTTACTGATATTTTTAGCTGCGGTTTTAGCGCTAAACTTTAAAAGTGCAAATCTTTCAGTTGAGCAAAGACTCTACGAAGATGCTAAAAACACCGCAACTTCGCTCAGTCTTTCTTTAGGAAGTGCAAATGGTGATATATCTATGATGACAACTATGATAAATGCCAACTTTGACAGTGGAAACTACCGAAGCATAGTACTTAAAGATGTAGATGAAATCATTTTATATGATAAAAAGCTACAAAGAGATTCACTTGATGTTCCATCATGGTTTTTAAAGCTTGTAAATATCAAAGCTCCCATCGCATTAGCAAATGTTTCGGCTGGATGGAATCAAGTTGGAATTTTGAGTGTTCAAAGTGATGACTCATACGCATACAAACAATTATATACAATCTTGATAGATTTACTCATCTCTTTTAGCATCATCTTTATCGTTGGACTTGTTGTGCTAAATCTTCTCTTAGTTGCGATTTTAAAGCCTTTAAAAGGTGTGCAAAAACAAGCTGAAGCTATTATGAGAAATGAGTTTATTCTTCAGCAAAGCATCCCATCAACAGTGGAGTTTAGGGATGTAGTTTTGGGCATGAATAACATGGTCTCAAAAGTGAAAACTATGCTAAACAAAGCAAGTAAAGAGCTAAAGTATCAAAAAGAGCTAGAGTATTTAGACAAGGTTACAGGACTTAGAAATAGAAAATATCTTATAGATAAACTTCCAGAGTATTTAAAGATTGATGCAACATCAAAAGGTGGCATTAACATGATGATATCTGTTAGTGGAATGATAGAAGCAAATGAGCAAATAGGGCATAAAGGAGTAGATAAACTACTTTTATCCATAGCAAATATATTTGCTGCACACGCGACTAACTATGATAACTCTATTGTAGCTAGAATGAATGGTACTGAGTTTTCTATCTTGCTTCCTGATTGTATGGATGAAGTTGGACTTGCTTTAGCAAAGCATATCTATAACTCTTGTGAGAAACTCATAAAAGGGTTTGAGCTAGATACAACTCTTACTTATATTTCTTTGGGTATTTATGAGTATAGCTATAAAGATAGCATAGGTGAGCTCCTCTCACAATCTGATAATGCATTAGCGCAAGCAAAGTTTAGCGATAGCAATACTTATCTAGCAAAAGCACAAACAACAGTAGAAGTTATGGGTAAAGATGCGTGGAGAAAAGTTATCAGAAGTGCGGTTGAAGAAGGCCGTTTTCATTTTGTTTCATGGAAAGTTGTAGATGCAAAGAGAAACAAGATAGCCCACAATGTTTTAAGTATCAATCTTATAATAGATGAAGAGACTACATACTATTATGGCCAATTTATGGCTCCAGCAAACCAAGCTGGGCTAAGTTCTAAGATATATGACAAAGTGCTTGAGATGATGTTTAAAAACCCAGATAAGGCTCTAGTAAATATGGTATGTTCATTTAGACTTCCATATGATTATCTTATAGAAGATAGAGTTTATGAGAGAATGAGTAAACTCTTTGCTGGATATGCTAAAGATCTTCCTTTTAAGCTCATTATTGAGATACCAGATAAACTTACACGTCAAAACTCTATTTTGATAAAAAACTATAAGTTTTTGTTTGATAAATATAACATCGAAATGGGAATTTTTGAGTTTATAGGAGAGAGTACAGATTACAACTACTTGCAAGAATTTAGACCTGTTTATATCAAAGCACAAAGCGATTATTTTGTAACTCAGAGTGAAAAGTCTCTCGCGGCACTTAGACTTATAACAGACACTATGGGCATTTCATTGATTGCATCTGGAGTTATGGAGATGGACACGCTAAAAGAACTTATCGACAAAGATATAAATATTGTTCAAGGAAAAGTAACTGAAATGATCGAGCTAGTATAAATAAAAATTATTCTTTTATGTCTTTGTAATGTTACCGAGTGTACTATATCTGATATAGTAAATAAACTCAAAAATGGATGTGTGTCAATGTTTTTTAAAGATACAAAAAAGCTAGAATCAGACTTAAAAGCTAGAGAGCTTGAAGTAGAAAGTTTAAAAGAAGCATTGCAAAAAGCCGATGATAAAGTGTTAAAACTAGAGCGACAAATGAGTAAAGATCATGAAAATGAAATCATGAATGATCTCATAAGAGTGTTAACAACTGGTTTGACGAGCTCATGTGAGCATGATTTAAAAGAAATACAAACAAACTTAGCTACGAACCTATCCTCTTTACAAGACATAGAAAACGAAAGCTGCAGTAACGAAGAAGATATGAGAGAATGTTCCACTGATGTCATAGCAATGACAGGAACTATGAACTCTCTGTTGGAACACATATCAAGTACGTTTGATCAAGTAAGCACGCTTAACTCAAATGTTGAAAATATTTCAGAAGTTATCAACCTTATAAAAGATATCTCAGACCAAACAAATCTACTAGCTCTAAATGCTGCCATAGAAGCGGCAAGAGCAGGTGAACATGGACGCGGCTTCGCAGTTGTTGCAGATGAGGTCCGTAAACTTGCAGAGAGAACCCAAAAAGCTACAAGTGAAGTAGAGATTACAGTTCAAAGCCTAAAGCAAAACACACAAGAAGTCCATCAGCACTCTAAGTCTATGGAAGAGCTTAGTCAAAGTGCAAACAATCAAATGATAGTATTTCATGAAAAAACAGATTCTCTCACTAAAGCTTCAAGGAAGATAGAAGAACAAACGATAAATATAACATATGAAATATTTGTAGTTTTAACTAAGCTAGATCATCTGCTCTTTAAAGCAAATGGTTACAAGACGGTCTTTGATGGAAAAACAAATGCTGAGTTTGTTAGCGATTCAGAGTGCAGACTTGGTAAGTGGTATTTAAATGGTATTGGAAAAGAGAAGTTTGGTAAAGCGTCAAGCTACTCTAAACTAGCAGTACCACACAGAGATGTACATGAAAATATCCAAAAAGCTATAGCATGTGTAAAAAATGGTACCTGCACACAAGAAGCAGAAAATGTGAAGACATTCTTTGAAAATGCTCAAAAAGCATCTAAGTCAGTTATGAAAATACTTGATGATTTGCTAATAGAAGAAAAAACTTATAGAGTAGGCAAGAACTAAACTCTTCGTGAGTTTAGTCCTTTTGTAATAGCTTCGTTTATCTCTTTTTTATACTCAGGGTTTAATCTGCATAGACTCTTATCAAAGTTTATAATGATATCTTTGCTAGAGTTTGGATGTCTACAAATTGTAAAGAGTAAGTCCATATAGATATCAAAATCTGGATGTGGTCTAAGCCCTAGCTTTGGGTGAATATTTCCATGATGTTTGATAACTAGTTCTAAGGCTAGCTCAAGCTCTTTTGTTGTTGATTTTTTATTTTTCACTATTGCTCTTAGGTATGGTAAATCAGTTTTTTGATCCTCTTTTTGTGGCATAGATGAATTTTGAGTGTTTTTTTCCTTTTTCTTTTTGCCAGATGGTAGAAAAAGTAGAAAAATTAAGATTGCTAAGATGGCAATTAAGCCAAGAATAGACTGCAGAAGTGGTGTTATCTCCATTAATTATGACCTTGATGATTTTTTGTAAATGTATTATATCTCCTTTTTGCTACATAACACTTTGCTTAACTACTAATCTGATAAACCAACTTATCTTATGCTCTTTATGCCATAATAACAAAGAAGTGATTTTAGGACAGTCTTATAATGAAACAAAACAACAACAAAACTTTTTTGAATGAAAATCTTTCTGAGCATTTGCTCCTAGAACAGTACCGTCATATAGTAGATGAGACGAACATCGTATCTAAAACCTCCTCCACTGGTGTCATAACTTATGCTAACAAAAAGTTTGCAGAGATATCTGGTTACTCGCAAGAAGAACTACTGGGGCGCAATCACAATATCCTTAGAAATCCAGATACGCCAAAATCATTTTTTAAAGAACTTTGGCAGACTATAGAGTCTAAAAAAGTATGGCACGGAGTTGTAACAAACATACATAAGAGTGGCCGCCGCTATACAGTTGATGTTCATATATTCCCCATACTAGATAAAAATGGCGAGATAGTGGAGTATATGGCCATCAGGTATGATATAACAAGGCTGCAGGAGTTAAATGATAAGGTAAATACTCTTCGCGCTTACGATATAGCTCAACAAAATATCGCTAAACAAAAGCTAGAAATGGGAATAGTGAATACCCTTGATGTAAAGGCTCACAATATTATATATCAACCCTCAGACATACTAAGTGGCGACTTTTACTCGCTCTATAAACTCGATGATGGCTCAAGGTTCTTGTATATCATTGATGGACAAGGTCATGGCATCTCACCAGCACTAAGTGTTTTTGCTATATCTTCTACCATCAACCAACTCATAAAGAGTGTCAAAACTTTACAAGAGTTAAGAGATGAGCTTTTTCCTGCCATTAGAACTTTTTTAGCAGATGAAGAACAGTTATCATACACTATGTTGATGATAGATAAAGACTCAACAAAACTTAGCTTTGCATCTGGCGGGATGTACCCTTTTTTACTAAGAAGTAGAGATGGCCAGATAGTTAAAGCTAAAGCAAACAACCTTCCGTTTATGAACTTTTTTGAAGATGTTACGATAAGTGAGGTTGATATAAAAAATTATGAGTCTATTTTGATTTATAGCGATGGTTTTGTAGAGGATGAAGAGAGCATACTTGAAGGCTTTTCGCCATTTGAATTAATAGCAAAACCAGAACTTATAGATAGCACAAAAGAGATACTAAAAGAGATGAAATTTCAAGATGATGTAACTCTTTTGTATTTACTCATTTAAAGCTACAATCACACATGGCTAAAAAAAATAAAAAAAATACCAAAATAAACCAGAGAATCAAAGACTATTTTGA
>Ga0265293_10005771_pt1 | contig 20416 bp, 23 predicted proteins | sample Munlanlewell138R_FD_192505 | JGI IMG/M metagenome (GOLD analysis project Ga0265293, IMG submission 192505) | Leachate microbial communities from a municipal landfill in Southern Ontario, Canada - Leachate well 138R | ecosystem: Engineered > Solid waste > Landfill > Unclassified | place: Canada... | reverse complement strand
TTCAACGATATCCGCCCTTGTGCCGTGGCCATGGTAGCTGTCGGACGGATAGAGTGACGCTTGGTCGAGCCAAACGCTCCCTTCGCCCTCGAGCACAAAGGCAAAGATTGCGCTTTCGCAGCTTTCACTTGCGGTGAGCACAAAGTCATACTTTCTCCATTCGCTGTCCAGCGCAATCGTCTGCTCGGCAATGGTTTGTTTGTCGAGGGACAAAAGACGCACCTTCAGCGATGGAACGGAACCTCTTGCGTACACCCAGCCATGATAGTGGCAATGCTCCTTCACGTTGATGTCCGATTGTTGCAACCGGATGTGCCCGGAATTGTATGTCTGCACGACGATCTTCTGTGCATAGGTCGCGTTCTTGGGGTTTTCCGTATCAAGGAGCCCATAGTGCTTGTTCGCTACGTCGGTCGATACCAACTTCCACCCTTGGGCTACGCGAAGGCTTTCGTCATAGAAAGAGACATCCTCCCCACGCTCAAAGCCCCCGTTGTCGAGCATCTGAGCACAAAGACCGAGATGTACGCTCCAATATGCATGCTCCACCATCTGACCGTAGATCATGTGGTCTGCTTTTCCAATAATCGTATTTCCTTTGACAGAAAAACGTTCCATGCTTAACCCTCCTGTTTCTATGCGTAGTATTGTTCAATGTCCCCTTTGACTTTGTCCAAGTGGATGCGCATTTTTTCCTTGGCTTCCTCAACATCGTGTTTCTTGATTGCAGAGATGATCTCATCGTGCTGCTGTATGCAGAGCGACCTATTTTCCAGATCCTTTGAGACGGAATAGAATTTGTTGTATGCGTCATCGGTGGTCAGCAGTACACGCAGTATCTTGTACAAAGAGTCGTTGCCGGAGTAGCGTGCGATGCTCAGATGCAGCTCCAAATCGAGCTCGCTTGCCGATCCCCCGTGGCGGACTTCAACCGCGTAGGAGAGCATCAACGCTTCCAAGGCTGCTAATTGCTCATCGGTTATCTGTCGGCAGGTGAGCTCGACGGCAAGGCACTCAAGATTCTTCCTGATCTCGATGATCTCGAGGAGCGTTACCTTTGAGGCATTCTCGATCAGGCCGACAAATTTCTCCATGGTACTCTTTCGTTGGATCGACTGTTTTTCTTTCTCATAGAACTCAAATCCATCGCTGGTCAGCAATCGTCCCCGGTTGCTGATTTTCTCCAGATACCCGACATCTTCCAGATCCTTGAGCCACCGTCCCACGGTCGCTTGAGGTACAGCAAGTTCTTGACTTAGGTACGTTGCTCCGACCGATCGTTTTGCATGTACTATCGCATTCAGGACCTTCAACATTTCCTCAGTTTGCATGGCCACTTGTGTTCCCTCCACAGATTCTTTAGCTTATCATTTAGTTATTATTATGATTAACCATTAATCATTAGTGATTAATCAATGATGATTGAAGAGTACCATCGGAACATCTCATTGTCAAACGATATTTTTACGCTCACCATCGAGCGTCCAAAGACAGCAAGAATCGGGCTGATGTACTGCTTCCGACACTGTGAGAAGAACCGCAACTGAGTCTCAGTTATTGTTCTGATGCCAAGGCTGCCTTCGGTATACGGGTGAATGAGCTGAATCTTTGATCAAGCCATCGTTTCTCGGAGTGCTGAGCACAAACGGTTTACAAGATAGCTCATGACTGCTATGTTGGGGCCGATAGTGCATGGGACGGACTCCTTTGTTTGATTGATGTGACCCAAACAGAGGAAATATCCGTCCCATGCTGTATTTGGACGCAGCTTAAGCACAGCGGTTGCAGAAGAACCACACGATCTCTGCCTACCATATGAGGGGCATGCCATGGTGCGTATCATAGTGAATACAGTGGTGATCGGCAGAGATGTTCTTCTCGCTGAAGCGGAGAGCTGTTGGGCCTCATTTGTGATGACTGGATTTGATCCGCTGCTAGTATAATGAGAAGTGTTTACTTTTCTGTTTGACTTTGCCCATGGAATGACCAAAGATAGATGTAGGTCCTCAGTTCGTCACTTTGGGAGGTGCGTGTGATGTTCAAGACAACCATGATCTCTCCGTTGCAATTAACGCTGGATGAAAGAAATCCACGATTTAAGGTTGTTGTTGAAACAAGCCAAGAGGATATTCGGACATATATGCTTTCAAATGAGGATCTCCTTGGCTTGGCGAAAAAGATGAATGATATGGGAGAGTTGCTGCCTGGTGAGCGTATCATTATTACGAAGGAGGATGACGGATATGTTGTACTCGAGGGCAATAGGCGTGTAGCAATCTATCAAATGTTTCTTAACAGAGATCTGGTGCCCCGAGAGTATCGAAAACAATTCCCTTTCCCTAATAGAGAATTTCAAGCTGCTATTGATTTAATTCCCGTTGATATCGTTGAATCTCGTGAGAAGGCTATGCCGTTCTTAGCAGCCCGTCATATCGAAGGGGTTAAACAATGGTCATCGGTATCCAAGTGGAGAATATCGTATAATTATCATGCAGAGCGGAAACCATTACATGAAATCGCTGAAATCTTGATACTTTCTCATTCAGATATTAGGAAGTTCATATGTAATTATAAAATACTGCTGAGGGGTATTACTTCTGATACATGGAAAGCGCATGAGAAAGAAAAACTGACTCTCCTGAATATTGAGCCTGATAAGTTGATACGTATTCTTCGGTCACGGGCAACAGCTTCGTTACTGAATCTTTACTTTAATGAAGAGTTTGATTTGGTCTCGAACACCTCCTTCATCACAAAAGAGCGATTGGATCAATTAATAGTCGAATTTTCACGAAAAGCATTCATTGATAATACATTGAATACGAGGTCGACGATACATGATGATGATATCATGACTCTTGTCGAACATGTTTTCCCAGAATTATTAGAAAACGACTTGGAGAGTGACCCTGAAGATCAAGCTCAAGGCAAGGACAGGAGGGAAGGGGATTCCGAATCACACTCAGGTTTCAAGGCAGCTTCTGATAGAATTGAGTCTGAAACACCGGTGCAGGATGTGAGAAGCTCTCCGCCTCAAAAACCAACGGCAAGGCAACTGCCATACTTCTTTGAAGGGTTGGATTTTTCTCGCCTTGACAAAGATGAGCATCAGAGTCATGGGCTTTTATTGACTTGTAAGGAGGTATCGGCTTTTTCAAGCAAGCGCTTAGTGCAGCAACTTCCCATTTGTGCCACATTGTTGACACGTTGCTTGGTAGAACAATCCATCGTATATTATGCAAAGAAAACAAGAATTGTAGGAAGAGATACGTTCATTTGGGATGAAATAACACCGAATGGGAAATCTACATCGCTCAGTACCATTGTCAAGAAATTCTGTAGGGATGGTTCTGCACCCAACTATATTACGGATGACAATATCCGCGGATATTTTTTGAAAATATTTTCAAACTATAACATTTTTGCAAATCCTTTGAATTGGGTTATCCATAATCCAGGTGAATTTACAATTTCAGCTGAAGAACTTATTGAACTGCCCCGTCAAGGATTGGTTGCGATTATCAACTACTTTATGTCATGATATTCGCTTAATGTGTGGAACAATATTCAAGGTATTGTTGATGTAGCAGTTGAGGAGTGATCAAGGTATATGAGGAAATATTATAGTCCATTACGGTACCCAGGGGGAAAGGGGGTACTTGGCGAGTTCTTGAAAACCATTTTGCTCTACAACAACCTAGAGAATTATTCATACTTTGAACCGTATGCGGGAGGGGCTGGAGCCGCTCTCTATCTCTTGTTTGATGATATTGTTAAAGACATTCACTTGAATGATTTAGACAGTGCCATCTACTCTTTCTGGTGGGCAATCTTGCATGAAACCGAACGGTTTATCCGATTGGTGAATGACACCGAAGTGACGGTAGATCAATGGCATACACAGCGTCAAATATTAGACAATGAGAAAGACGACATGTTGGCAATCGGATTTGCACTGTTCTACCTAAATAGAACGAATAGATCCGGCATTATACTGAATGCGGGGCCAATCGGTGGCTACGAACAGGACGGACGATGGCTCATCGATGCGCGGTACAACAAGGCAGAATTGATTAGCCGCATAAAAAACATTGCACGGGTGAAGAACAAGATCTTTATCTCTAATATGGATGGACAGAGGTTTGTGCAACAGAAAGTAGAGAATGCAGAGAACAACGCATTTGTGTTTTTCGATCCACCATATTATAAGAAAGGGAAGACGCTCTACCTTGCATTTGAGCAAGATCACCACATGCAATTGGCCGGCATGGTCAAATCGCTTCGTATCCCGTGGATTATGACGTATGATAATTCGCAAGAGATTATTGATTTGTATAAGAGCGAGTTTAGTATATATGAATATGGATTGAACTATTCGCTGCAGACGAAAAAGAAGGCAAAAGAGATTTTGCTGAGATCTTCAGGAATTGTAATACCCAAATTTTACTATCAAGCGTATAATCAACTGAAGATATAAGGCAAGGGATAATCTGATGAGTAAAAAAGAGGTCATAGAATTTATCGATGAGCAGAGCTTGGTATTTGATAGTCACAACCCGCGTCTTGTCGAATATATAAACTCGGAGACTGTTGACCAAAAAGAGATTGAAAAAATTCTCTGGGTTGCTATGGATGCACGTGAAATAGCGTTATCAATTTTGGCAAATGGATTCTTTCAGACTGAACCATTAATCGTAGACGCTTCTTCTGGGAAAAATATCGTTATCGAGGGGAATCGCAGACTAGCCGCCGTCAGAATGCTGAAGAACTACAAAGAGCTCGATGATCCTGTGATAAAGAATCAGATAGAGAAGATACTTGCTCAACACAACGGTGCATTGCCGGATCTGGAGAAGCTGCCTGTTCTCTTTCGCAGCAGAGAGGAGTCTTGGCGCCTCCTTGGGTTTAAACATGTTAATGGACCAGCGAGGTGGGGCAGTTATGCCAAAGCACAGTATATTACAAATGTTCATCGAGAATACGGCATACCGCTTGATGATATTGCGTTTCAGATTGGAGATGCCCACGGGACTGTGCAGCGATTATACAAGGGTATAATGATTTTAGAGCAAGCTGAACGAGAAAAGATTTTCTCAAGAGATAACAGGGTGGGCTCTCGATTGTTCTTTTCTCACCTCTATACGGGAATGCAACGAGTGGGAGTGCAGGACTTCCTTGGTCTGAAGGCTGATGATTTTGAAGACCCCAATCCTGTACCGGAGGGTAAGCTCGATAATCTTGGGCTCTTTCTCCAATGGCTGTACGGGAACAAAGAGAAAGAGTTTCAACCATTGATCAAAACACAGAACCCTGACTTGAAAAACCTCGACATCGTCTTACAGCATCCGGAAGCATTGTACATGCTCAAGGCAAACATGACGGATGACGGGTTTGTCGCTGCTGTTGAGGCGACAAGACCGGCGAGCGAAAGGTTCTCATCGTTGTTGGTTAGGATTAAGGATGATTTACGGAAAGCAAGAGGGCTGGTGACTGAAGGCTTTGCATGCGAGAGTACTGAGCTGAAAATCGCTGAAATTATCAATGATCTCTCATATGACTTGTACTATGAAATGGAAAGAATGATGGACAAGAAAAAACGAAGTCCTCGTTCCGAATCAAAGATATGAGTTACAAAATCACAGATCGATTGCCTTCAGATTCGAGTAAAATCAACGAAGTTGCAGATTTCCTAGAGTATTCTGCTTGGAAGAATGGATTGTATTCGATCAACGAGGCTTCCAATCAAATGGCGATGGCCGATGAGGAACACTATACGGATAATCCGGAGCCGGGGGTAGATGAATTTGATATCGCTGAAGATGCACGGAGCGAAAGGTTTTCCAATGTTCTGTTACATTTGGAATTCAGAGATAGGGTTGGTGAAGACGCCTATCCGTTCTGCATCGATAGAAATTATGGGGTCGTGAGGCGTAAGGATAAGGAATTTGGCCATGCGAGTCTCATCTATGTCTTCTTGTTGTTGGCAACTCGCTTACGGATGACGAGAATAGAGGAAGGCAAACACAACGGTGTGTGGGGCTACATATTATTTGAAGAACTATGCGAACAGATCCTTAAGTATTATCTTGGAAGTAATTCGATAACATATATAGTCGGTACTTCACGTGAGATTGAAAGACCGGATTACAGCCAAACACAATTTGCACGTACGGTGAATGAGTGGTGTAGCAAAATAGGAATTGGCAGAAAATACAAGGATCATAATTATGGTCAACGTGATCAACTCAAAGATGGTGGGTTGGATATAGCGGGGTGGCTTCCATTTCGTGATAACAGCGATGGATTCCCACTATTTCTTTGCCAATGTAAGACCGGGACGAATTACGAGCAGCAGTTCAATACAAACCATAGTAAGTTTGGGCAAAAGTTTCTTGATAGGGACTTTGGGGTTCAGCCACTTTCTGTTTTCATGATAGCTGATCTGCGCCCAAGGGAGTCTTGGGATCTTGACATTAATAACTGCGGGATTCTTTTCGATCGACTTCGTCTCATGGAGTATTTGCCACCGAAGGGTTTTTCGCAAGAATTTGATTCATTGGTCGAGAGAATTGGGCTGTGGGTAGAAACAGCCAAATCTGTCGTAGACTGAAAAACTATTCGAGCATGCTGATGAGGCGTATTGACGATTACAGGGAGTGTCGTCTGAGAACTGGTAGGGAGAAACTCTTTGGTTCTGCTGCAGCAGTTGCCGTTGCCTGTTGTATCTTATCGAAAGACACAGGGTTCGACGGTTTTTCTCGATGATGTTCCCTCTGATGGGTGTGCATCAACACAGCACACAGCCCTCTTCATCGAGCGGTAGCACGAAGAGGGCCTTCCGGCCCTCATTGAGCACCTGCTGCCCTGGATCTTACCGGGCCTCCTCAAGATCCAAGATCTCTCCTACTGCATCATTGAATGAGCCTAAGGCGTTGTTGAGATAGTTGTCATCCGAAGGAAGATCATAGTAGCTCTCAAGCTTCCGGATACCACCTGCATCATTCATCTCATAGACGGTCAGTCGATCAGGCGGGAGCCAGGAATGGGATGGAACAATATCAGACAACGCCGAGTGGATGCCCTGGTTCTTCTCAGCTGTCATGAAGCATGCTACGGCAAGTGTGACTGCGTTGAGGATATACGGGCTGTGGGTGGTGATGATGAGTCGATTCAAGGCTTTGCGGTTTTGGTAGCCGAGCAACGCATGCATCATCTGGGCCTGAGAGTCCGGGGACAAGGTTTGCTCGGGCTCCTCCACTATGTTGATGGTGTATGAAGGCCGGAACCTTTTACGGATCTGCTCTTGTTGTGCCGGCAGCGGTGTATCGTCATTGTCGATGGAATTTGCAAGATAATCGGTCACCAGGAACAAAGGCATCAGTGATTGGTACCCGCTGGAGGCATTGGTGAGGCGAGTCTTGTTGCCTCTCTGCTCTACCCAAGAGATGTCGTGGAGCCGGTCATATGTATATGAACTCTGGTCGACAGGCAACGAGACCGGACCGGATAGCGCTCGTTTGGCATTCTCGAACTCTTCAAGGAACGCGGTAAGGGAGGGTTGGAGCTGCGCTTTTATGCCGGGCGTTGCAAGGCAGCTGAGGAAGTTGCGCTGTGCCGGTACAAACATGATCTTCGGTTGATCGATCTCCAAAGCTTCAGTACTCGGTTCGATTATCAAACGCTCCTCTGCGTAGGAGAGCCGGTAGTATCGTCCCCGATAATCCAGGACTGTATCCTTTTTGAAGAAATCGACTACCCCATGGTAGGCGAACTGAGATTTGAATGTATCGGGGACCAGCAACAGCTCGGATACTACATCGCCTCGCACCAGTGCTTTTTCGAGCCCCATCAAGGTAGAGAGGCACTTTGCGACGGTACTCTTGCCGGTGCCTTGTCCACCGATGAACAAGGTCACGCCATCGATGTGCAAGTAGCCGTCATCGGTCGCGCATCCCTGCGCGATCGGGCCAAAGTTTTGGATTTTGAACTTCATTTTTTTCTTCGCATCCTTACGAATCATGGTATGGTATGCTGACATGTTTCACTCTATCATAGGTGCATACTTTTCCATAGGCGTCGATCGTGGCTGCGCCAGGGCACCCATTGATGTTCAACCCCGACTTGTGTGATTGATATACAGCACAAGAAATCTCTGACAAGGACCGAACAATGACGTATAGCATCACCAACATCGCTAGATTTGCATCGGCAGAGCTCACCCTGAGCGGGTTGACCGTGTTGTCGGGGACCAATGGCAGTGGGACGACAACCATTGCGAAGGCGCTCTATGCAGCCGTCAAATCGGAGATCGCCCTGTCGCAGCATTGCAATGAGGAGAAGGTGGAGCTTCTTGCCCGTATCGCCGCACTCCTTGCTGCAATGTATGCGCAAGATCATGCAGCGGTGCCCATCGATGGGGCACTCAAAGAGCGGATCATCCATCTTGAGCGCCTCTGTGATCATATCTCTTCAGGTGATGGAGATCTTCGCCCAGCACTTGCGCTTTGCCTACAGTTGATGGAAGAGGAGCCTATCCAGGAATTCCTGTCTCACGATGGTCACTTCGCCGATGATTTGGCAAAAATGATCGAGGCCCTCAAACGCCCGCTCAGCGTTGAGGACTCTCCGGCCACTCGAACGCTCGCCGAGCGAGCCTTCAGAGCCGAGTTTGGAGATCAACTGGCAAACCTTGCCCACCAAGGAGAGATAAGCCATGTGTTGTGTGGAGCCTCCGGCTTCTCCTTCAGTGAAGGTGTCTGTACCTCTGCCCGTATCGCAGAACCCCGCTTCCGGAATGTCATCTACCTCGATGACCTTCCTGTCATCGAGGCACATGTTGCCGAGGGTGAGGGCGGTGATGCAGCATCCAGTCGGCCGTTGTTCTCCGTCGGTGACGATCACCGACGGGATTTGCTGGCTATGCTGCACGCCATCACCCAAGAAACGAAGAACGAAGTTTCCAAAGATCTGCTGGAGGAGGCCGGAGAAGCGCCTTCCAAGATACTCGGTGGCCTCCTCGGTGGGCGTTTGGAGTATCGCAGCGAGAGAGAAGGCTTTGTGTATCGTGAGGAGGAAAGAGATATTGCGCTCAGCAATATGGGCGGCGGGAGCAAGGTTCTCGCTCTCTTGGAGCTCTTGCTGCGAAGCGGATGCATCCACGGCTCCACCTGCTTGATCATCGATGAGCCGGAGGCGCATCTCCACCCTCAGTGGCAGATACAGATGGCTGAGCTGTTGGTCTCCTTGGCGAAAGATACCAAGGCGAAGATCCTCATCAGTACCCACAGCCCCTATGTTGTCGAGGCGGTGAGGGTATACTCTCAGATCGCGGGCATGGAAGAGCAGACCGGATTCTATCATGCACTGAAAACCGGGGTGTTCAGTTCAACCCTTCGCGATGTGAGTGACGACATCTCACCGATCTATGCCGAGCTGGCCGAGCCATATCGAACGCTGGATGCAGTGTATGACAATGCCGGTGACCTTGGGCACGGAGAATAGGGGAGAGGAAGACCGGAGAGCACAGCGTGTAGAGCGTTGTGAAAATGCCTTTTCCCAATGAGAAGGCAATATAGGTGCGTTCGTATCCTCAGAGGGGAACTGCTGAGACATATGTGAGAATCCTACTCGCATACGTTTTCTTATCTGATCGGTATTCGATGCGCAAATATGCGATGCCGGTCCTCGGTGAACCTCAGTATTATGTGACACAGAACGGTTGGTGGTGTTACAATCGATGAAGGTGTTGGACAACGATGTCGATCATCTGCCTTGTATCACTGCCCAAGAGAAGACGATGTTGGAAACATGCGTCCGGTAAATCGTAAGCTAATCCTGTCATCAAACTGCATTTCAACACTCCACACAGCTTAGATTTCGAAATTATTTGTACTCATAGCCACGCTAAATCCGTGCAGATCTTTCGTCTGAAGCAAAACCGCCCCTTATCTCCCTTAGACAGTGAAGAACATGCAGGAGAAAAGAGTAATGGTTTTTTTTGGAATTAATGAATGGAATGTGTAAGAGGGCAAAGGTTAGCAGAGAACTTCCCATTGCAATAATAAGTGTCAGGTTGTACCTTGTTATTGAGAGGAAGGTTCACGGATTAGGTGGTATATGGAATTCCTTGAAAATTTGGATGAACTGGACTCATGCCCTCCACCAGGAGCGTGTGAAGAAAATGGACTTATAGTGCATAGATTTACAGAATCTTTTCCACCAAGTATCAATGACTTCCGGTCTTGGCGTTTCTTGAATCCCGGTGGTGATACTGGAAGGTTCTTTGAGTTTCTGCCGGATGAGTGTGAGAGAAGAAGCTGTTCCGTCTATATGGATGAACAGGCAGCCCGAAGGAGATGGCAGCCAAAGCCAGGAAAGAACAACCGGTTCAGTGGGATGAAATTGGTACGATTGCGAATCAGGAAAACTGATGGTGTAATCAGGAAAGAAAAGGGAGGTCATTGTTCATGGTGGGTTTCCGTAACATTCGACCCTGTGAATAATGGATGTGAAGAGGTATTAGCATGATTAGGCTACAGTCACAAAAAATATTGGATTACTATGATGTGCCCATCCTGTTTGTTGCAAAGGATGTTGAATCTGACCAATTGTATCTGTGCTCATTTGTGAATTTCACTGAAGAGGGAATCGTATACATTGCAGCGCAGGTAGATGGGAATCAGCTAGAAGAGATCATGTTCCGGAAGGGTAGAGTAGTGGAGATCTTTAAGAGAGCTGTTGAGGTCTTTACATTCCAGGTTAATCAGGAGTCGACAGACATAACCACAGCGGTATTGCTTGAGGAAGATGTTGAACCATTCCTTCCTTCATCTGCCTATTATATTGACCCAGTACAGGAAGATTGTGATCACTCTCAAAATGAGTACGAGCTGCATAACATTGATATGGAAGGATTGGCTTTTTCAAAAATACTCATGCAACTAATAGATGAAATTGGTTCCGAGTATTTTGTTATAAATATTCCCGTGGTTCCTTCTTATCCGTGTAATCACAATGATCAAATCGGTATCGATTTTTCTCTTGAGGAGATGCATTCATGTCAGAACAAAGCGACAGCAGCATAATGGCAGGATTCCAGTTTGTTTCCTACAAGGTGGACAGCATTGAATTCCGGACTGCCAACAATGTTGGAGTGTTGAAGTGTAAAAATTCAATAGAAGCAGAGCAGTTAAGTTTTTCGATTGCGATTAAAGAACCTCAACGGTATAGGAAAGAAGGAATCACAACGTTTTACATTGGTGGCTTGGTGGCAAAGGTTCAACTATTAGCAAAGGATAAGCCAGCGATAGAGATGGCCTCTGGTTCATTTAGTATTACCGGCTTATTCGAAAAGCATGGTGAAATTACTCTAGACCAAGAGGAGTATATGGTTAAAGCGACCATTCCTTCGATTCTGCTTGGGTATTTACGAAGCACTATCACTGGGACAATAGCGAATGCAGGTTTTGGAAGTGTTGTCCTCCCATTAATCAATATCAACAACATGGTTAAGGGTATGGATATACACATCATTGACCATGCTCTGTAGAGCACCTTTTAGGTAGTCTACACAAGGCAATTACGATGGTGGACTCAACATGTCGTAGGTCGTGGTGAAAAGTTCGTATCCTATTGAGTAGATGATCACCTCTTCCATTTCCCCCCTCTCTCCACTATTCTTTTAGCTACCATGGATACTTCACCTGCCATATACCTCTATAGAGCACTACGCTCCTTCTCCGGGTTTTTGCATCTCCTCGATGAGTCGATCATAGACATCCCTGAAGTTCGGCGTGCGCTCAATACCTGCACGTATTATCTCTTCGTCATGTATTGGATGAGCGTGGATGATCGTGAACGGGTGGATGCCATGAGGGGTATCGATGGCAACGGTTATCCGCTTGATGTGCTCAATGAGTACGGCTATGTGGCGTTGCCGGATGATGAAGCTTCTGTGCCAATGATTCCAGTCAACTCGATGTTCTCAGGGTGGTTTCAGGAGAAGAGTGAGTACGCCATCAGAGCCTTGGCAGCGTTCGCTGCCCAAGGTGAGGATCTCTTCTCTGATGAGCTTTACAGCGATGGTCTTCTCGATCGCTACTCCTTTGTTCTGAAGAACCTTGCTCAGGTGTACCACCAGGCAAGTGAAGAGCCCGCCTTCTGTGAGACAACCCCGGTCGATCGTCTCTTTGACCAATATGCCCTCTCCTCCTTCTACCAGAGTGAACACAAAAAGAAGAGCAAGGTTATCCTGCGTTTTCTCAAGCTCTGGGAGAAGATAGATGACCGGGGTACCCGAGAGAAGCTGTTGAGTGTTCGCAGCGATGATCAGCGCATTCAGGCAGTACAGCGAATCCTTGAGCAATGTGGAAGATCAATGCAATATGTCAAGGTCGAAGCTGCTCCCTTTATCAAGCAGCTTCGCCTTGGGCCTCTGTGAGGTTGCCCTCTGAGATTCGTTGTCAGCGACACATATCCAAGTCCAATCATCAAGGAGCAGGTAATCGCATCTTGAGCTTTCCGTTGCTGAATACCGGATTGATCAGGTTGTATGATTACCTCGAAATGTAATGAGAAACGTTGACATCCTCATTACAAGGATAGAATATTTGACCAGAATGGAGAGGTGTATGGGACGATCGACCGTAAATATTACTATTCGCATGGATGCGGATTTGAAGATCAATATGGAGAAAGTTTGCCGAGAGCTTGGGTTGACGCCTACCGCGGCGTTCACCATGTTCGCTGCGAAGGTAGCGAGGGAGAAGCGTATCCCGTTTGACGTGGCCGTTGATCCGTTCTACAGCGAGCAGAACATGGCAAGACTGAGAAAATCCATTGCCCGGATGGAATCGACCGGAGGCACTATCGGCGAGGTGGATGAACGTGATTAAGGCCTGGATAGGTGATGCCTAAAAGGATTTTTACTACTGGACAAAGTAAGACAAGAAAACCTTGCAGCGAATTCTTGCACTTCTCAAGGATATTGATCGAAATGTTCAATGCTATTTTTGTTACAGAGGAGAATCTTGAAAAACTGCTGGCTTCTCAGACGACGGACGAACGAACAAAAAAGGCGATGGTGTCATCATTCGAGGGTGATCTATTCCAGATTCAAGGAAGTCTTTGTCCCCTGTCAGAATGATATCAACACCAGAGACTATTGCGCTACGCAATATCGGTCTATCCATCATGTCGCGCATCGATCTCTCTTCTTCTACGGGTATTTCAGGAGTGTCAACTATCTCGATTGACAGAGAGAATTGGAGATGAACGACGCTAGGGCTGGAAGCTTGTCAGGAAACTTTCTCGTGAAGATTCGCTTCATCTCGTCAAGGTTCTGCTCACAAATTACAGCGTGAAATGGAAAGGTATTGGCCTTCCGGAAAGCCTGGGCCGGCGTGCTTTGAGGAAACAGTGCTGCAGAAATCAAGACGTTGGTGTCGATAAGGACTCTCATTCAGAATCCTCAGAGCGCAAGGTTTTAACAAGAGCCATCACATCCTCATCATCCTTAAGGCCTGCTTTTTGTGCTTCACCAGCCATCTGATTCTGCAGAATCTCCATGGCATAGAGCGCTGAGTTGATAACCCTCACATTGCTTCCATCCACTAAAAAGGTCACACGGTCCCCGGTTCCGACACCCAAGGCCTCCCTGACGTCCTTAGGGATGGTCACCTGACCTTTGGCCATCACTTTTGCACTGTCAACGAACTGTTGTGCCATATTTTACCTCCAAAGTAGGGAAATCCCTACTTTTAATTTACCATGGATTCACCCCCAATGCCAAGACTCCTTCGCAGAAGAAACGTAATTTCGGGTCGCTAGGAAGAGTTCTTCAATGAATACTCTGGAGATACACAACAAGCAGTGGCGTACAAGTTGGGCAACATCCTTCCATTCAAGGGTCCAATCCCCCTGGACTCTCTCGGCGTGAAGTTCCCTCCTCAATCATTCATGTATGTCCCTGATTCGATGATGACGAGAGTCAATGCTGTCTCTTGATAAAAAGACTTTGAGCGTTTGGTGGAACGAGAAGGAGAGGGGGATCGACTCGCAAGGTTTTCCGGAAGAGGTTCTTCCTCCAATTCATCCATCGTTCCAATCGATTTGAATCGATAGGAGAATTATCGACTCAAAATGAATCGATACATGAATCGATAGGCGTATCGTTGCGAATATCTTGTCTGTCTGGTATGCTCTGTGTAGGTGATAGTTATGAAGATCAGAGAGACAGCCAACATAGAATTCAAAGAAATTGTTACCAAGACCTTCTTGAAGACGGTAAGTGCCTATGCAAACTACAACGGAGGAGAAATCTTCTTCGGTGTTGATGATGTCGGCACAATCGTTGGTATTGACAACAGCAAGGAAGAGACGTTGAGAGTGGAGCACATGATCAACGATTCCATTGTTCCGGTTCCACGATTTCACCTCACTGTTGAGCAGAGAGATGGTCTTGAGATTATCATCCTGGCTGTGGAGAAGGGGAGGGATACTCCCTACTACTATGACCGAAGAGCGTACAAGCGCTCTGATGCCTCTACCTTGGAAGTTGACAGGTTTGAGCTCCGTAGGCTCGCTTTGCATGGCATTAACATGAACCTTGAGGCGACTGAGGCCTCTGAACAGAACCTTGCGTTCAAGGTCTTGGAATCAAAACTGAAGGAAGTTCTTGGAATCAAGAAGATTTCATCAGACATTCTGAGGACCTTGGATCTGCTTGATGAAGGGGGAACCTACAATGTTGCAGCCGAGTTGCTCTCAGATGTCAACACCATTCCATTTACGGGCATTGACATCGTTCGATTTGGTGATAGCATCAATCAAATCCAAGAGCGCGTGACCATAGATGGCGTTTCCTTGTTGACCCAGTATGATAGGGCGATCGAAGTATTCGAGCGGTACTACCAATACGAAGAGATAGAGGGGTATAAGAGGACACAAAAAGAGCTAATCCCAAGAGAAGCATTTCGAGAAGCTGTGGCAAACGCCATAGTCCATAGGGTGTGGGATGTTCCCTCATATATCCAAATATCCATGTTCAAGGATCGTATAGAAGTTACCTCACCGGGAGGATTGCCTGCAGGCCTCTCTAAAGATGAATACTTGTATAGCACCATCTCACTGCTGAGGAACCCCATCATCGCAGGCGTCTTTCACCGGCTGGAGATCATAGAGAGATTTGGCACCGGTGTGATGAGAATCCAGGAAGCGTATAGCGAGAGTACCACCAAACCGAGCTTTGATATCAGTGAGAACTATCTGAAGGTGCTGTTACCGGTCATCGCATTAGAGTTGTTCAGCTTGTCAGATGATGAACAGACGGCCTTAAATATATTCAAGGCCGAAGGGGAACTCTCACGGTCAACGTTGGAAGAGAAGTCCGGATTCAATAAATCTAAAGCGACCAGGGTTCTGAACTCCCTGATAGACAAACACATCCTTGTCCGGCTCGGTAGTGGACCGAGTTCCACCTATCGATTGCGATAGATACACACTGGCCAGCTCCAATGAGCTGGCCAGACTTCGCGAGGTGGGTCAGATCATATGCTTCGGGTTCATGTCTCTCCCGGTCCACCCTTGGCTTCGTGCCCAGTTCTTCATCCATTGGGCCTCTTCACCTTCCCCTTCATGGATGGTCGCCAGCATCTCGATATAGCCGGAGACGTGGCCACAGTCATCCACTACATTGAGGCCATCCTTTGCGATGCAGATCGGCTTGCGGGTAGCGATGACGCTGGCCGCCATCTCATCATCCACGATCAGGTTGTTTTTGCCGAACTCCTTTACCAGGGTGATGTCCACCTCCCACCCATCACCAAAGTCGTAGCTGTAGAGCAGGGTGCCGGTGATGGGCATGATATGCTCTGGTTCTGTCTCCTTTTGGATTTGCATCATTCGGGTGAGTGCAGTGTAGAGCGTGTTCCAATCGCGGGCAGACTCTTCTTTTGCGCGTTCTGCAACGACAATGTCGCGATGGTACTTGTATTGGGATAGAGCGCTCCTGTCGGTCTGTAGGGCGGCTTCCTTTGCCAATTCGATCGCTATGGGATCGAGCGAGAGAACCTGGCTGAGGCGAAGACTCTCTTTCAGGACATCGGGCATGCCTTCATCGAAGTCGATGGCACCCTCGAGGTCCTGGAGAGAGGCCTCTTGCAGTGGCACTTTGCGGTGATTCTTCTCTTCGTCCCACCATGGCGGTTGCACATCGAGGATGGGGAAGCGGGATGTCAGATCAAGAATTTCCGTCTGGTTGTCGATCCAGTAGTCGCTGTATCCTTGATACTTGTACATCTTCAGGTATTTTGAACGCATCCAAGTTCTCGGGCTCTTGGATTCATCGTAATCGTCATCCCAGTACTCATCGTTGAATGTCCTGTTGGGGAACTTGAGGTAGTAGCCGAAGACGGGGATGATATCCAAGAGCTTTCCTTCGGTGAGCGTCTCATACAGTCGATCGGACAGTTGGAATTTGTGCAGATGACTGTTGGTCCATCCAAAGGCCATGTTGATGAGATAGTGCAGCTGGTGCAGTGCCAGGCAGGAGGGGACGATGACGTCCCGGGAGATGGAGGTCTCTACCTTCCCATACTTGGCAAGGATCTTGGCTTCGTCACCATCATCGATGGAAGTAAGGCGGCTGTCCCGTAGCTCGAGGTGCAGCTGCATGGCATATGGGGACTTCTTCCCGTCCCGTGGGGTAGCTTCTTGTGGCATGTGCAACTCCTCGATGTTCTGTCCTTCACGTGCTTTGCTCTTCTGGGCATACGCGCGGTTTCGACTGCGATACTGTTCACTCCGGATCGCCGTCTCCGATTTCTCCTCCTCGTCGTATAGGCCTTTCTCGTAGGGGAGGTAGTTCTGTACCATCGCTCGGCTGATCCGGAGTGCTTCGGCGATCTCCTGTGAAGATTTGCCTTCATCGGAGAGGGTGCGGATCTCCCGGGAGCGGTCACTCTCCCACAACCCTTCGGTGATGAGGATCTTGCGCACCTTCGTCGTCGACATCTCGGTCTGTAGGGCTGTCTCGTTGATGGATCCGGTCCGTTTGTACGTGCTTGCCACCGTCTCGATGGTCTCTTTCCGGGGAGCTGCTGTTCTCTTTTCCATATCTCCTCTCTCCTTTCTGATTGAGATATACCATAGGTTCAATGTCGTGTCAATACAGACAAGGTCGTTTCAATAAAACTTTCATCGAGAACATGTAGTGAGAAATTGATCATTCGCTGCAGAACCGCCTGAGGGAGACCTTGGGCGGTTCTGGTGTTAGCATGGGGTAGGTGTTGTTGAGATCTATAGAAGAGAAATATTATTTGGTAATCAGTTATTGCGGTAAATTTGTAAAATTCCTTTGCTTTTATGTAAAAATTGATGTAATGTACTGGTATGATCATTCCAGCGCTCTCCCAGGTTACCGTCCACTTCTCTCCCATCATCCTGATGGAGTCCTACATCCCCCGCATCCAGGATGGGATGCAGAGGATGGGGGTAGCCCACTATCGCAGACAAGAGCATCGCTGGCTCTTTTATAGCCATGACGAGCGGGAGATGATGATTATCATGGCCTCGGGCTTCGTCATTCAGCGTCTTGGTGAGGGGGACGGGATCGAGGAGCGGGCTGAAGAGCTCTTCTTGTGTTATTGTGGTGCTGCTGACTTCTTTAAGGGGGCGCTCGTCATGCGCATGGGGATTCGCCGTCTCTTTTCCATCGAGGGGGGTGTATGGATGTCGATAATGAGGAGCTCGTAACTCCGGATGAAGTGCCTGATTCGCTCGGCGGCGAAGGGGATAGAATTACATAGGAGTTTAGATACGTCGTATCTTGAAGTGGACGTATGAGACGGTTTTCGGTTTGGGAAGAGGAGGTGCATGGGAATGGATACCGCAGAACGAACGGTGGTTCGGATGTTCTTCAAGTTTAAGATTCAGTCATTAGTTGGCATGGCGTTCCAGGATTTTGTGAACCAAATACTGGGATATGCCGAGAAGGACTTTCTTCCAATAAAGCCGTGGGGGAACATCGGTGACAGAAAGAATGATGGCTGTGTTCCTTCGAAGGGAATATACTATCAAGTATTTGCTCCAGAAGATCTTGGAAAATCCTATAAGCAAACAATCGACAAAATCAAACGTGACTTTACTGGCTTGTTGGAGCATTATACACACTCTGCTGTCAGGACGTATTATTTTGTTGTAAATGACAGGTACAAGGGTGTTCATCCGGATATTCCTCGTTTGATGGAGGAGCTCAAGCAGAAATATGGACTGGAGGAAGCAAAGATTCTCTGTGCCAAGGATTTTGAAAATATGCTCTTTGAATTGACTGATGATGAAATTCATGCCGTAGTTGGGCCGCTTCCCGATCCGTCTCAGGTGGCACTACTTGATTATTCCATCCTTGATGAAGTCATTGCCTATATTATGGCTCAACCTATTCAGCCATCGGATACTTCCACGCTTGTTGTGCCGGATTGGGAGGAAAAAATCGCATTCAATGGCTTGTCAAGAAGGATTGCGGGTCTTCTGAATAGCGGTATGATGCACATCGGTTCACTCGAAGAGTATCTACAGAATAACGGTGACCATGTCGCACAAGTACTTCGTGACCATTTACATGATGTGTATTATGATGAGCGTGAGAGGGCAATAGGTGATGATCTGTTCTACACAATATTGGAGCGGTTGAGCCCTAGAATGCAATTGACGTTTCAGAACACGGTCCTGGTCATTATGGCTAAATATTTTGAGACGTGCGACATTTTTGAAGAACCAGATACGAGGAAATGGCAATGATTCTTCCATCAAAACATATATCATTCTCCCAGTCCCTCCTTGGCTATGGCAGCTATCTCTTGAAGAAGATCGGCACCGGCAAGAGTGTTGACGAGCTCTATGAGATTTCCCAGCTGGACTACAAGAACGGGCTCTATTCCTCGAAGCAGAGCTTCGACAACCTCATATTGACGCTGGTGTTTCTCTATTCGATTGGTGTCATTGATGAACACGATGGGACGGTAGTGCTATGCGCCTAATCCGTGTTCGTGCAAACCAAAAGAGCTTTCATACCGTTACCTTCAATCCGTATGGGTTGAGTTTCATCGTCGCCAAACAGAAGGATCCCGGCAGCACAGAGAAGGGGAGGACCTACAATGGTGTAGGCAAGTCGTTATTGGTAAAAATCATCCACTTCTGTTTGGGAGCAAGCCTGATTGGCTATCGTTCATTCTGTGAGAAACTGCCTGGCTGGGAATTCTCTCTGGACTTCCGTATTGGGGATGTGGACTACACGGCGAGCCGTGCAGTCGATAATCCATCAAAGATAGTGTTCAACGACGAGACGTTGAGCTGCTCTCAATTCACCGGGAGGCTTGGAGAACTCTGCTTCGATATCCCCGAGAACACAGAGGTGCTCTCATTCCGCTCGCTGGTATCATTTTTTATTCGGCCCGAGCGTAGCTCATATAGTTCCTATGACCGCCCCATCAAAAAGCAGAAGGACTACCAGGCGATGCTGTTGAATGCGCATCTGCTCGGTCTCGACATCATCTTGGCGCAACAGAAACAGCACGTCAAAGCCGAGACCGAGAAGATAAAGACATTGCTCAAGAGCTTTGAGCAGGATGGGCTGTTGAAGGACTACTCCACCGGAGCCAAAGATGTGGTTCTGAAGCTCGAGTTTCTCGATGACCGCATCAGGCAACTTGAAGCGGATCTCTCTTCGTTTGTCGTTGCTGAGGATTATCATGAGGTGCAGAAAAAGGCCGACTCCCTGAAGTCTATGATGGATGAGCTGCACAATACGATGGTCTTGCTCCAAAGTAATATCAGACGCATTGACGAGAGCCTGCAGGTTGGACCGACGATGCATCGTGATGAGGTCGTTAAAGCTTACGAAGAGGTTCAGGTGAATTTTTCTGAACATCTTGCCAAGACACTTGGTGAGCTGCAAGACTTCAATGATCAGTTGCTGACCAACAGGAAGAGACGACTGCTGAAGCAGCGTAATGAGATCACGGTACGCATACAGGAAAATGAGCAAGAGCAGCGGCGCCTTCGGCAAGAGTTGGACCAAACGATGCGGTATCTTGGCGGCCACCGTGCACTTGATGTCTTTGTTACGGTGAATAATGCGTGCACCGATTTAAAGACTGAACGGGAGAAGTTGATTCGGTTCCAAGAGCTGCAGAAGGACCTCACCGACCAAAGAAGGCAACTGAAGAAGGAATCCATCGAATCGACGCAGGAGACTGAACACTATCTGGAGAAGATGGAAGACGAGCTTGCGGGTTTGAAAGAATACTTCAGGGAGCTTGCCAATCGGTTTTATCCTCGCAGTGTGGCTGGATTGTCCATCAACAACAATGAGGGGGATAATCAACTGCGATATACCATCGAGGCGAGAATAGAATCAGAC
>Ga0265293_10005769_pt1 | contig 20416 bp, 20 predicted proteins | sample Munlanlewell138R_FD_192505 | JGI IMG/M metagenome (GOLD analysis project Ga0265293, IMG submission 192505) | Leachate microbial communities from a municipal landfill in Southern Ontario, Canada - Leachate well 138R | ecosystem: Engineered > Solid waste > Landfill > Unclassified | place: Canada... | reverse complement strand
GGTCAAATGGGCTTTCATCAGCTCCACGGCAAGTTTGCTGGCTATTTCACCGGAATTATGTCCGCCTACACCGTCAGCCACCATATAGAAGCTCATGTCATCCATACAGAGCATGGAGTCTTCGTTGACCGTTCTCAATTTACCCTTATCCGTTGCGCATGCTGATTGTTGCATATTCATCTCCGTTGTTATCGACGTATCATCCTGCAGATATAAAATCCATCTGTGTCATTGATGTTAGGAAAAAGTTGTATACTTTCTTCTTTGATAAACTCGCGGTTTTCTTTCAAAAACCTCGAAGTGATATCCTGGTTTTCCGCCGGGTTCAGGGTGCAGGTGCTGTAGACAAGAGTGCCGCCCATCTTTACATATCTGGAGGATGCATTCAATATACGCATCTGTATCTCCGGCAAATTCTCAAGTTCTCCATCCCATTCTTTATACTTTATTTCGGGCTTTCTTCGCACGATTCCCAAGCCCGAGCAGGGTGCGTCTACGAGAACCCTGTCCGCTTGCTCCGACATTGTGCCGTCTACTTTTTCCGCATCCCAGGTACTCGGTTCAATTATAGAAATACCCAATCTTTCCGCATCTTTAGCTAATAAATCCAGCTTCTTTTTATACAGATCCCGGGCAAGAATGCGGCCCCTATTGTCCATGCGTTCGCCAATGTACATGGTTTTCCCGCCGGGAGCCGCGCAGACATCCATGATAAATTCATTTGGTTTCGGATCTAATAAATCCACCGCTACCATGGAGCTCTCGTCCTGTACGGAAAATAATCCGCTCTGGTATGAGTGGGTGCTCAGCAGGTCCTCTCCCTTCACCCGAAGGGCAATGTGACTCATGCGACCGTCGTGTACCTCATAACCCTTCCCCTCGAGGCGCTTTTTAAGCGCTCTCTTCCGGTTCTTCAGCAAATTCGGGCGTATCACCAATTCAGGGGTCTTGTTTCCCGCCGCCAAAAGTTCTTCTGTAAATTCTGATCCGAATTCCCCGATCCACATCTGTACAATCCAGGGCGCATAGGAGTATTTAATGGAAAGAAAGGCAATCTCATCCGATTGCCTATCAGGCAGTGTGATTTCATCCTTTGTTCTCAAATAATTGCGAAGTATCGCATTGATAAAACCATCTCTGCCTTTGCAGTAGCGTTTTGCCAGTTCCACTGTTTCCGTAACCGCGGCATAGGCCGGAACGGAGTCCATAAAAGCCAGCTGATAGAGCCCTAAGCGCAAAATGGTACGATCCCGGGCTCCCAGCTTGTGGGAAGGATCCTTCAGGTAGTGTTCGATAATGTAATCCAAATACATGCGGTTTTCCAGTACACCGTAAACCAGTCTCCTGACGAAGGCCTTGGAATCCGGCTTTGAAACTGCGATGTAGTGATTCAGCGCAAGGTTAGAAAAAGCCTTTTTGTTTTCAATATCCATCAATGTGAGATATGCTGTCTTTCGGCTATCGTCCATTCTTCTTCCCTCCGACTTATATTTTAACCTAAAAAAGTACCAATTTCAATTTTATTCCCTTTTATATATTCCGAAACATCCACTGCCTGCTTTCCGGGCATTTGAATGCGGGTAATCAACAGGTCACCCTTTCCGGCGGCAACCAGAATGCCCCGTTTGCTCACTTCTTTGATGCGCCCCGGCGAAGCGTCGGCAACACCTTCTCCAACCTCTGCGGATAACAGCTTCATGACTGTCCCTTCTTTTAAGGTGTATGCTCCCGGACGCGGATTCATGGCTCTGATTTGACATTCGATCTCCACTGCTTTTTGGCAGAAGTCCACCAGGCTGTGTTCTTTGGTAATTTTAGGGGCATAGGTGGCCAAAGTATTGTTCTGAGCTATGCGATCTGCAGTACCGGCCTTAATAGACGGAAGTTGTTCCATTAGAAGGCTCGCTCCCAAAAGCGCCAATTCATCAAATAGCTGACCCGCTGTCTTTCTTTCTATGGGTGTGGTTTTCTTGGCGATCATATCGCCTTCATCCATACCTTCTGACATATACATCAGCGTAACACCGGTCTCTGTGTCACCGGAAAGAACTGCATGCTGGATCGGGGCCGCCCCTCTATACTTTGGCAGAAGGGAAGCGTGAATATTAATACAGCCCAATGGGGGCAGAGACAACAAAACTTTAGGAAGCAGCTTACCATAGGCTGCAACAACGATGAGATCCGGGCTTATTTCTTGAAGAGTCTGAATCAATTCCGAAGAATCTGAAATGCTATCCGGCTGCAATACCGGAATACCGTACTCCTCTGCCTGTACTTTCACAGGTGTAGGCAGCACTTTCTTCCCCCTGTTCTTAGGTTTGTCAGGCTGAGTTACCACCAGGGGAATATCATAGCCCTCTTCTTTCATTCGCTTTAGTGGGGGAACCGCAAAATCAGGTGTTCCCATATAAACAATTTTCATGGTGCCTCCAATCTCTGCTTATTCGTCGCCGACATCGATTTCCTGCACGTCCAGAGCCTTGTTTACAAACAGAACTCCTTCCAGATGGTCGTATTCATGGGATAGGGCTACAGCCAGCAATTCTCTTCCTTCAACCTCGATTTCATTGCCATCCCGGTCCAAACCTTTCATCTTAATATAAGCAGGTCTTTCCACGGTGCCGATATAGCCGGGGACGCTGAGGCAGCCTTCATCTCCGGTCTGGATTCCACTCTCTTCCAGAATCTCAGGGTTGATTAACTCGTAAACCTCATCGTTAACTTCCACAATGAAGATGCGGCGCAATACCCCTACTTGGGGAGCAGCCAATCCGACACCGTCGTTGGCCCGCATAGTTTCAATCATATCGTCCAACAGCACTTTTATCTTCTCATTGACCTTGGGAACTTCCTTTGCCCGCTTGGCTAGAATGTCGTCGCCTTCTTTTACAATGTTTCGTAATGCCATATAAGTTACTCCTTACACTTGCTCTATAAAAAACTAAAAGGGTTTACATCGATTGAAAAGTTCCATATGCCCTGCTTTTCTCTATTGACTTTGGCCTTTATCTTCCAAAGGGCAGCTCCGTAAGTTTGCTTCTGTTCCGGAGGACATTTTATGAAAAGTTGATACCTGCATTGGCCGTCAACTTTGGTGATGGGCGCGGGTTTTGGTCCCAGCACATTTAGAGCCTGATCCTTGCCCACCCTGCGCAGAAAAGATTCTTTGATCTTCTGGGCTCCGGTTGCGGCTTCCTCTTCACTCTCCGCTGCCAATCCTATACACAACAGATCACAGTAAGGCGGATAGCCGATTTGTTCCCTGATCCTTATTTCTGTTTCATAGAATGTCTCGTAATCCTGGTCCGAAGCCATCTGGATCGCATAGTGTTCCGGCGTGTAGCTTTGTATCACTACTCTCCCCGGTTTTGTCCCTCTTCCCGCTCTGCCGGCCGCTTGGGTAATCAGTTGGAATGTGCGCTCCGCAGACCGGTAGTCCGGTATATTCAAGGAGATATCCGCGGCCACGATGCCCACCAATGCCACATTGCTGAAATCCAGCCCTTTCGCTACCAGCTGGGTACCGATCAGAATGTCTGTCTTCCCTTTTGCAAACCGATTTAGGATGGCTTCGATGCTTCCTTTGCGTTTTGACGTATCCAGATCGAGTCGCTCGATTACTGCGTCCGGGAAAGCTTCTTTTGTCAATTCTTCTACTTTTTCGGTCCCGGTTCCGAAATAACGTATGTATTTGCTGTCGCATTCGGGACAGGTGGAAGGTACCTTAGCTCTTCTTCCGCAGAAGTGGCAGATGGCATCCCCTTGCGCTTTGTGATAGGTCATGGAAATACCGCATTCCGTGCAACGCATCACATAGCCGCAGCTCCTGCAGGATAGAAAAGTAGCGTAGCCCCTCCGGTTTAAGAAAAGGATGATCTGCCGCTTTTCATCGAGGCAAGTAACAATCTGCCGATACAACTCTGCGCTGAATACGCTTTTGTTCCCTTGCTTCAGCTCTTCTCTCATATCAACTACATCCACGTCAGGTAAGGGCACTTGGTTGTAGCGGGTGGTAAGCCGAAGCTTCTCATATTCGCCATTGGATGCGCGATAGTTTGAAGTCAATGAGGGGGTAGCACTGCCTAAAAGGACAACACCTCCGAACCGCCGTGCCCGTTCAACAGCTACCTCTATCGTATCGTATTTCGGGGTCATATCCGATTTATATGTAGTTTCGTGCTCCTCATCCAGAATTACAACACCGAGATTTTCAACTGGTGCGAATACGGCTGATCGGGCACCTATGACGACCTTTGCGTCACCGTTCTTAATTCGCATCCATTGATCATAGCGTTCACCGGATGATAGTTTGCTATGCAGTACCGCCAAATGCTCAGTGCCTAACCTTTCCCGGAAGCGATGGATGGTCTGCGTTGTCAAGGATATTTCCGGAACCAGCATGATCGCTGTTTTTCGGAGTCGAAGACACTCCTCGATGACCCTGATGTAGGTCTCCGTCTTACCGCTACTGGTGACGCCATGGATTAGGAAAACTTTATGTTCACCCCGGTTTACGGAGGGAAGGATAGTCTCAACTACTTTTCTCTGCTCTTCCGTTAAATCCGGAGGAGCAACCGCTTCAATTTCTTTCCCTTCAAAAATGTCCTTCCGAGCTTTTCTTTTTGCCGCAGTCCCCACAGGGGAAAAGCATTTAATTGCTTCAATATATCTGCAAAAATAGCGCTGCTTCATCCACTCGCAGACTTCAATGGCGTCAGGTGGAAGTGAAATCGATGGGTCCTTTTCTATAATATATTTATATTTCCTTATCCGGGGATCCGGTCCATCTGCCAAGGAGTGCACATATGCGCTGCACATACGATTATATCTGGCGAACGGAACCGTCACCTTGTCACCGGGTTTCAGTCCCTCAATTTCGGAGCCATAGGTATAGAGCATGTCCGTATTATCCGTGTTATTATCGATGATCAGGTTCACATATTCCATTACCGTCTCCAAACGGGATAGCTGTTATAGCAGGTATATCTTGTTCTCTGCGCAGGTTCGTATCATGTCCTCAGGCCAGATTGCTGCCTGTACCTCGCCGATATGTGCTTTTCTTAAGAAGTACATGCAAAGCCTGGATTGGCCGATGCCTCCACCGATGGAAGGGGGTAGCTCGCTGTTGCAGATCTGCTGATGGAATTCCATTTTAAGCCGATCCATCTCCCCGGCTATTTTCAACTGGCGGGCTAAAGACTCTTCGTCAACTCTTATACCCATAGAAGTAATCTCAAAAGCACATTCCAAAACTTCGTTCCACAATATGATGTCGCCGTTCAGATCCCAGTCATCGTAATCCGGAGCTCTGCCATCATGTCGTTCGCCGGATTTTAATATTCCCCCGATTTTGGTGATAAATACAGCCCTCTTCTCCTTGGCAATTGCATCTTCCCGATCCTTGGGGCTCAAGTCCGGATACCGATCCGCCAGCTCCTGTGCGGTGATGAAGAAGATCTCGTTGGGCAGGTCTGTCCGCAGTTCCCGATATAAGCGGTTTACATAATCACCCAGGTTTTTCACTGCGTTATATATCGCTATGACCGTCTCTTCGAGGTACTCCTCGTTTCGGTCTTCTTTCCGGATCACCTTTTCCCAATCCCATTGGTCCACGTAGACGGAGTGGAGGTTGTCCAGGTCCTCATCTCTGCGGAGAGCGTTCATATCCGTGTAGATGCCTTTGCCGGGCTCTATGCCGTAACGGGCAAGTGCGCCTCTCTTCCATTTAGCCAAGGATTGCGGTACTTCCGCAACCATTTCATTCATGTCCTTAATGGTAAATGAGACCGTCCTCTCCACACCATTGAGATTATCGTTCAGGCCTTTTGCCGGATCTACCAGCAAGGGAGCAGATACTCTTCGAAGCTCCAGACCGTAGGCCAACTCCTGTTGGAAGAAATCTTTAATTTTTTTAATCGCCCTCTGGGTTTCCATTAAATCCAAGGGAGACTCGTAACCTGTTGGAAGAATCAATTTACCTGCCATCAATACACCTCTTTTTCTTAGCTATTTTGAATACTCACATCCGCAATAGTGCTGCCGATAGAGTTCATATTCACGGGATAGTTGTATGGATCTCTGAAAGCCTGCTTTTTTTTTGAAGTCCGCATCTAGGAATGCAAGATCGTTGCATGCGGTCAACTGCCTGCCGATTTCGGAAATCATGGTATAATCCTTATGAGGACTGACGGAGAGGGTGGTTCCAAAACAGTCAAACCCTAAGTCTAAAGCCTTCTCTGCCGTTTTGGTAAGGCGGAACTTGAAACATTCCTCGCAGCGTCTTCCCCCTTCGGGTTCCGATTCCAATCCTGCGACTGCCTGGTAAAAACCTTCCGTATCGTAGGGCCCTTCCACAAACTTCACGGGAGCTCCCGGGGGATGAACGGCATGATACCGCTGCAGAAACTGAAGTTGTGCAGCCTTTCTCATTTCATATTCAAGGGGATCTGTGATGTTGGGATTATAGAAAAACAAGGTGATATCGTACTCCCCGGCAAGTCGCTCGACCACCGCGGTGCTGCACGGCCCACAGCAACTGTGGAGCAATAGTCTCTGTTTCTCCCCCATGGATTTCCTGTCCCTCCTGCACTCTCATTACTTAAATGACCACATCCTATTATCTCTCAGTTTTATTATATTCCGCAAGGCCCTTCCCTAAAATCTCAATGGCTCTTTTTAGCGATTCACATTTTATAATAAAGGCTATGCGAATTTCATCCTTTCCTAGGCCATCCGTGGCATAAAACCCTTCTCCCGGGGCTGCCATGATCGTTTCTCCCTCGTCTTCAAATTCCTCGAGCATCCAAATAAGGAAGTCCGTTGCGTCCTTCACAGGCAGTTTGCACATCATATAAAATGCGCCTTCCGGCTTGCGGCATTTGAGGCCCGGTATCTTTACGAGAGCTTCGTAGGCCGTATCCCTTCGCTTTTCGTATTCAACCCTTTCCTGATCTATGATTCGGAATCCTGTAGAGTAGAGACCTACCGCGCCGTGCTGCTCCAAGGTAGAGACAGAAAGGCGGCCTTGGCAACATTTGAAGATCGTGTTATATAACTGCTCATTCTTCGTTATCACCGCACCGATTCGTGCTCCACAGGCACTGAATCTCTTGGATACGCTGTCGATAATCACCAATCTGTCGTGTATATCCTCAAGGTAACCGAAGCTAGATATCTCTCTCCCATCGAAAACGATTTCACGGTAAACTTCATCGGATATGATATACAGGTCATGCTCCTTTGCCACATCCGCTATTACGCGAAGTTCCTCCGGCGTCAGCACAGTGCCTGTTGGGTTGCCCGGATTGGTCACTATTATTCCCTTGGTCCGCTCTGTAATTTTAGCTTCCAGAGCCTTTCTTTCGAAATGAAAGCCGTTATTCACATCGGTGGTAACAGGAATAGGAATCCCCCCGGACATAGTAAAACAGGTATTGTAATTGGAATAGTAAGGTTCGAATACAATATATTCGTCACCGGGGTCGGTCATTGCAAGCATAGTCAGAAGAATCGCTTCCGAACCTCCGGTGGTGATCGCGATATGATGGGATTTGAAGTTTAAGCCGTGAGCCTGATAATATGTCTCCATCGCGGTGAGGAGCTCCGGTATCCCCTGAGAAGGCATATATTCAACTGTGTCTTCATCAAAGGCTCTTATATATTCATAATACTCCGGAGGCACAGGAAGATCGGGTTGTCCGATGTTGAGATGGTATACCTTTTTTCCCGCTGCCCTGGCATCTTCTGCATATTGTGTCAGTTTTCTGATGGAGGATACTTCCATATTCTCCATAGTTGTAGATAATTTTTTCATAGAATCCACCTCCTTTTGCTGTATTATGTGTAGTCTTCTGAATTCTATCGGAGTATTGTACCATAATTCCCCTATCATAACAAGAATAACAAAAGCACATCGTCTGTAAGGCGGTGTGCTTGGATAACCCACTCGAACTCACTCTATTTCAGAAGCTTATCGCCTACTCTACCGTCATTGTAATGCTTACGGCACAGAGATATGTACATATCATTGCCACCGATGACGATCTGTTCTCCTGTCTTTACGAACTTACCGTCAACGATTCTGGCGACCATAGTGGCTTTTCTTCCACACCAGCAAATCGTTTTAATCTCTTCAATCTTGTCCGCATTGACCAACATGTAATAGGAGCCCTCGAAAAGTTCGTTACGGAAGTCATTTTTCAGTCCATAAGCAAGAACAGGCGTGTCATAGCTGTCAACAATCTCTACCAGTTCCTGCACATGGTGCTTCTTCAAAAACTGGCATTCATCCACCAGGACGCAGTCTATATCTTCTTCTGCGTTCTCCTCCATGAAAAGCTTCAATAGGTTGGTCTCGTCGTTAACAATAATAGCCTCACGGCTCACGCCGATCCTCGAGCTGACAACTCCTTTGCCATATCGGTCGTCAACACCGGGGACCAGCACCAATACTCGCTTTCCCCGCTCCTCATAGTTATAGGCCACCTTAATCAATTCTATGGATTTACCCGCATTCATCGTGCTGTATCTATAATAAAGCTGCGCCATCTTGTACTCCTGTGCTCTCTGCATTTATTCGTGTATTTCATCCCATCTTTCCCGGAGATCCACCGATTTATTGTATCATATCCGGTTAGATCTGTAAAAGAATACTGTTCACACCCGCATCCGCTCACCGGGAATGTTCCCGTAGAAACCGTGAACATCTTAAGGCTTTTATGCGCCAATTTGGGAAGCGCATCAAAAAGCCGCCGGTTTCCGAGGAAATACTCCCGGTGAGCGGATGCGGGTGTGAACAGTGATTGTCATTCGGGATAGCAACCCAATACTTCCAGGTAGCCGCAGGACGCAGCCGCGTTCCGAAGTCCTCTCTGGACTGCTTCATCGTCAATATTTCCGACAAGTTCTGCAAAGAAGCAGTATTTATCTCCCATCATAGGCCTTGATTCAATACGGCTCAAATTGATTCCCGCAGCCATAAAGTGGAACAACACCTCGCAGAGTGCACCACTCCTGTGCGGTGTACGGAAAGTTATACTCACAATATCACAGGAAGAATCATACTCCGGTTTATCGGCAATGGCTATAAAGCGGGTACTGTTGCTTTGATCATCTGTAATGTTTTCTACTAGCACTTCCAGACCGTTGAGCTCCGCCGCTCTTTTGGAACCTATGGCTGCATACCTCTTTTCGCCTTTTGCAGTTACTTGGCTTGCCGCCACCGCGGTATTTCTACACTCTACCAAGTCCCATGATTGTTTTTTTAGATAGGCGCTGCACTGATTCAGGCCTTCCGGATGAGAAAGCACCTCTCGGATATCCGATAGCTTCGTACCGGGAACTGCCATCAGGCAGTGATCTACCCGAACGCGGGTCTGGCCCACGATATAGCAGCCGTATTTCCGTAACAAATCATAGGTTTCACCGATTGCTCCCGTCTTTGAATTTTCTATGGGGACAGATCCGTAGTTGACCTCTTTGTTTTTCACGGCAGCAAATACATCTTCAAAGGTTCTCATATTCTTTCTTTCCGCTTCCGGAAATAGGTTCAGGGATGCCTGCTCGCCCCAGGCTCCGGGGAGACCCTGGTAAGCAGTGCTAATTGCCCCCACTGCCGGCGTTCTTGGAGGCGGTAGTAATGGATCCTCACTTCTGTCGAAGAGAAGCTTACGCTGGCGAAACTTGGACAGGCTCAAAAGTGTGTGTACAAAAGTTATGACCTCTCCTCTATATTCACCTTTTGTACTTTCTAACGCTCTTTCGACAATCTGCTGCTCCCTGCTCTCATCCGCAGTGGGCATATTTTCTGATCTTTTCGCCTCTGCAATTTCATCGATGAGGGTCATCCTTTCCTGCAGGAGCTCTACAAGCTTGCTGTCCAGGGCATCCAGTTCTCCCCTAACCTTCGTTATGGTTTCCTTATTATCCATTCTGCTTCCTCCTAAATTCATGGTTATTCTTTTATGGCTTCTCTGACACGGTGTATCCTCTTCATCAGGTGATGGAAGACTTCCGGGGTAATAGACTGCTGTCCGTCGCAGAGAGCCTTCTGGGGCATATTGTGGACCTCGATAATCAGACCGTCAGCACCTGCGGCGACTGCGGCCAGAGCAAGGGGTTCGACCAATTGCCAATGCCCCGTTCCGTGAGAGGGGTCCGCTATCACAGGAAGATGACTTTTCTGCTTCAGCACGGGTATCGCTGACAGATCAAGGGTATTTCTCGTAGCTGTTTCGAAGGTTCGGATACCCCTTTCACAGAGGATGACCTGGTCGCTACCCCCTTTTATGAGATATTCCGCAGACATGAGAAGTTCTTCAAAAGTAGAAGAAAGACCTCTCTTCAATAATACAGGCTTTTTAAGCCGTCCCACTTCTACCAGCAGGCTGAAGTTCTGCATGTTTCTCGCTCCGATTTGTATCACGTCTACATCTTCTGCAAAAGCCTCAAGATGATCTTGGGAGAGGATCTCGGAGACAATGGGTAGTCCGGTCTTCTGTCTTGCGGCCTTCAGCAACTCCAGACCATCCAGTCCCAATCCATGGAAGGCGTAGGGAGAGCTCCGGGGTTTAAAGGCACCTCCCCTTAGAAAACCGGCTCCGGACTTTGCGATATCCCGGGCTATGGAGAGGATCTGGTCCTCACTCTCAACGGAGCAGGGTCCTGCTATTACAGAGAAGTGTCCACCGCCAATCTTAGCTGACCCCACGCTTACTACTGTGTCCTGGGGATGAAACCGCCTCCCAGCTAGTTTGTAGGGTTCCCTGACCGTCAGCACGGACTCCACGATGTCCGCCCGGCTAATGGTATCCGGTGATACGGTGGAGGTTTCTCCCGCCAGTCCGAGCATTCTGGCCGCCCCTCCCTTTATGTCCTGTACGATAATTCCTTGGTTTTCTATGCTGCTCTTAAGCTGCTCTATAGACTGTTCCGTTGCATCCGGCTTTATTACGATGATCATAGCTCCTCCACCTTTCCTCTCAGATTGTCGATGACCCTATTGTATGCTTTCACTCTCATTATCTCTGCCCCAAGATAGAGCCTATCTGCTTCCAGAGCTTGTTCAATTAGCATGTTGATGCCCCCTAAGGTCCGAAGCCCTCTCTTCCCTGCCTCAACAAGTAATTTGGTTTTAGTAGGGCTGTAAATCAAATCGCAAAGAATGGCGTCTTCCTTGACAAGATCCAAAAAGTCAAAGCGGGGGAAACCTTCCTTTATGCCTTCCATTCCCAAAGGGGTTGCATTGATGATAATGCGGGAATTCCATTCACTACCGTCACCATCCATGTTCAAGAAAGAATGCAAGTAGGAGTCGGTTTGATAGCTCTCTTTAATCTTCCCTGCTATGTCCCGGGCCTTGCTAAGGTCCCGTGCCACTAGGTGCAATTCCCTTGCCCCTTCCTTTGCCGCTCTCATGGCGATAGTGACCGCTGCGCCCCCGGAACCGATGATCGTTACCGCAGAGCCTCTGAAGCTCTCCCCGACAGATGCAAGGGCGCGTGCAAAGCCCTTCCCGTCGGTACTATAGCCCCAAAGTTCTCCCTTCTTTCTCACCACGGTGTTGACGGATCCCAGCTCAGAAGCTTCTTTATCTATGCGATCCAATAGGGGGATTATAGCTTTTTTATATGGCATGGTCACATTGAAACCGTCCAATCCCCTTTCGCGAATTCGGGCAAACCACTGAGGGAACTCGCCTCTCAATACTCTGATTCTGTCATAGGAAAGTGACTTGAGAAAGGGCCGCATTGCCGGTAAGTGGATATCCGGGGATAAGCTGTGAGCGATAGGATCGCCTATTACTGCCAGTCTCTTATCCCTTTGCTCTAAACGGGAAATGTGGGTCAGATGATCCAGGATTCCGTTTGGGGTTCCATCGCATCTCACTTGTAAATCACCATACTTTTCATAAAGGGGAAGCCTTTCACGATATTGTTCATGCAGCTTCTCCGGTGTTTTGCTTAGTAGGGGCCGATTCTCCAAATTTACCCTGCTCAATATATCCTGAATCCGTCGGTTCATGAATAGGATTGTGCCGTTTTGAGATAACAGTTCCATGTTGATTTCCTTTAGCACGGCACCACCGCCACAGGCGATGATAGCACCTCTGCATCCGGATACAGCTTTTACAGCCTCGGTCTCTGCTCGGCGAAACCCTTCCTCTCCCCGTTCTTCAAAAATTTGTGGTATGCTTAATCCTTCCCGTTCCTGTATCAGGGAGTCGAGATCGATGAACTCTCGTGACAGGCGATGGGCAAGTCTTTTACCCATTACGGTTTTGCCACTGCCGGATATGCCGATTAAAACAAGGTTCTTCAATCTTGCCACCCAACCTCTAGAATGCTGTCCATTAAACAGATGGCCAGTGCAGATTCTACTACTACCACTGCTCTGGGCACGATGCAGGGATCGTGTCGTCCCGTTACCGTCACCATCCTGTTTTCTCCGGTGGAAAGATCCACAGTGCTCTGTGATTTGCCAATGGATGCTGTGGGTCTGAAGACGGTATTGAACAGGATGGGCATGCCGTTGGTGAGACCACCGTTAAAGCCGCCGCTGTGATTGGTCCGCATTACAATGTCAGAACTTTCATAGTAGAAGGCATCGTTTGCATCGCTCCCCCGCATATCGGCCATCCTAAAACCGAGTCCGAATTCAATGCCTTTCGTGGCGGGTATGGAAAATATCATGGAGGCAAGGTTGCTTTCTAAAGATTCAAAAAAGGGAGATCCAAGTCCGGCAGGATGACCCACAGCGGCGCATTCTACGATTCCTCCAACAGAATCTTTTTCTTCCACAGCCTTTAGGATATCCTTCTTCATGTCCTCAGCCTTTGTCTCATCCAATAAGGGAAATTCTGACCATGCTAGCGTATCTAACAGCTCCGGATCCACGTCTCTATCCATATCATTGAAGGCTATGTCCTTATGAGAGCCGATTTGCAGGATATGGGCGCCGATATAGATTTTTTTACTCTCAAGGAACTGTCTTGCAACGCTTCCCGCAAAGGTCAGCGGAGCAGTAAGCCGGCCGGAGAAATGTCCCGCTCCCCGATAATCGTTATATCCCTTATATTTGATGTGGGCAGTAAGATCCGCTGTCCCGGGTCTCGGCATATCCTTTTTGTAGTCTTGCGAGCGGACATCATGGTTTCGTATGATTCCGCAAAGGGGCGCTCCCGTTGTGACTCCGTTAAACATGCCGCTGAAGATCTCTGCCTGATCCGCTTCTAACCGGGAAGTGGACAGTGGGCTTTTCCCGGGAGCCCTTCTACCCATATGAAATTTAATTTCATCCTGGTCTATGGTATAACCTGCCGGCAAGCCATCTATGACGATGCCGGTTCCCTCTCCGTGAGATTCTCCAAAAATAGATATTCTGAGATTTCTCCCCCATATGTTGCTCATCTCTTGTCCTCCTTCTCTTTTTCCATTACCTCTTGTCTGCAAAAGTCCTTCCAGAAGTCGGGATAGGATTTATTCACACAATCGGGATTCAAAACAGTAACGGTTTCACGGCTTTTCAGCGAAGCTAAGGCTCCTGCCATGGCGATCCGATGATCATTTTGAGGGTCTACAGTTCCACCCGCAAGTTCGTCTACGCCCAAGATGTGTAGATAATCCGGGCCTTCTGTGATTTTAGCTCCCAGTCCATTCAATGCCTCCGTTATGGATTTGAGCCTGTCGCTTTCCTTCATCCGTAGCCGGCCCGCTCCTACGATTCGGCTCTCTCCTTTGCAGAAAGACAGGAGCACTGCAAGAGGAGGCGCCAGGTCCGGACATTGGCTGATATCCGCAGTTATTCCATGGAGCCGGTCTGCGGTCACACCTATTGTCCCACTTTCATTACCGGTTATCCTGCCTCCACAGCGACCTATAAAATCAAGTATTTCTCTGTCTCCCTGGAGGGAATCCATGGAAAGGCCGGCACAATCCACATGAAAGCCCAGGGCCCCCGCAACCAGGAAATAGGCTCCTGCTGAATAATCTCCTTCTACTGTATAGGAAGCGGCCTTGTATGTCTGCCTGCCGGGAATCAAATAGCCATTTTCACACCTTTCGATCCGGACTCCAAAGTGCTCCATAACATCGATAGTCATATCAACATAGGGACTTGACTCCAGTATTGTTGTGAGGCGAATATCGCTGTCCCCGTCCAGCAAAGGCAGAGCCATAAGCAGGCCGGATACAAACTGGGAGCTCACATCGCCACGCATTACATATGACCCGGGTCTGAGAGGACCCTGAAGGCTGAGGTTTTGGCCTTCCAAGCAGACACTGCCACCATTGGCATCCAGTGCATCCATGAACTCTTTCAACGGGCGCTGCATCAGCCGACCTCTTCCCCTCATGGTGACGGAAGCTCCCGACAACAATGCCAAGGGAATCAGAAACCGCAGGGTAGAGCCGGACTCACCGCAATCCAGTACTTTTGCTCCTTGAGCAAGCTCGTCTTTTATCAAACTGCCTATCCCTTCAGTAACGGCCAATTCAGCTCCTTGCTTTCGGTATTTTAGCCCCATTCCCACAAGACAGCTAAGGGTAGCAGCCACATCTTCTCCCGACAATCCTAAACGTCCTAGGATTGTTCCTTCTCCCGCCAGAGCTCCGCAAATCAATGCCCTGTGAGAGAGGCTCTTGGAAGGGGGTAGATGAATGGTTCCGTCGGGAACGCAGTTAATTTCCAATGCTTTTTTCATGCTCATCACGCCAGCTCCAATACTTCTTCCAGGATGTTGGTAAGCTCTACCTCGGCAACGGTGTGGATCAAGCTTTTACCGATTGCTTTGAGCAGTATCAGCTTATGCCCTTCCCCACCCTTCTTTTTGTCGATAGACATGTGAAGAATCATTTCTTTATAGTCCGCTCGTATTTCTGTGGGCAATTGGTATGCTTCTGCAATCCGCCGCAGCCTTTCTCCGGTGCCTTTCGGTGTCAAACCCAGGGCTTCGCCCGTCTTCGCAGCCATGACCATACCCAAGGCCACAGCTTCTCCGTGGCTGTGTGTCCGGAAATTTCCTATTTTTTCGATTGCATGGCCAAAGCTGTGACCAAAGTTTAGCTTCCTTCTTTGCCCGTCGTCCCGTTCATCCTGCTCCACGAATACTCGCTTTATGTCACAGCACCGATAGATAATCTCTTCCATATGGGGAAGAGCCTTTTCCATGCCTCCGTATTCCTCTAATTGTTCAAAGAGCCCTTCGTCGGAGATTGCACCGTATTTGATGATTTCCGCCATACCTTCGGCAAGTTGCTTTTTATCCAGAGTTGTCAATAGGTTTGGGTCCGTAATGACCAAAAGAGGTTGATGGAAAGCACCCACAAGGTTTTTCCCCTGGGGAAGATCGATAGCCGTCTTGCCACCTACAGAAGAATCCACTTGAGCTAATAGTGTTGTGGGAATCTGCACATATGGAAGGCCCCTCATATATACCGCAGCTACAAAGCCTGCCAGGTCACCGACCACACCGCCTCCAAAAGCGATGATAAGGTGGTCCCGCAGCACATGCAAGTCCGCGAGTTTTCCACACACCTGCGCAAAGCTCTCCATTGTTTTACTAGCCTCACCGGGTTTCAGCAGGATGCTGTCGACTTGGAAATCTACATTTGCCAAAGTTGCCTCAAACCTCGATCCGTAAAGGCTCCATACCCTTTCATCGGAAATTATCACCGCACGCTTTGCTGCAGATATATACCTGATCTCTTCACCACAACGGTCCAGAGATCCGGCTTCAATTTGTATTCTATATGAGCCCGCAGGCAGTTTAACTTCCACGCTGAGCATGTTTTGGCTCCTTTCAAATCCGCTTTGTAAAAAAAAGAGAGGTTCTTTGCGATGAACCTCTCCGGAAGATTGTTTCTTTTCCAAAAGTGCTGTTAAATCAGTTCATGGACATCGCTGTTTCTATTATACCAAAAGAATCCAAAGCTAAAGAAAAAGCTTTGGAAAAAGTTGATAAAAAAGTTTACAGCGTTTCGCATGATTTTCATTGTCCGGAACCTTTCTGCTGGAACCATTCTAATTGGGATCTTTTATATTTTATACCACAGTAGTCCGGCAATAGCAAGAAGATTTTGCAAATATGCGATTACTCTGACTTTAGGGTTAGACAAGGGCGCTCCCCATGGATTACAATGAGACGATTACAATATAATGATGTTTAGGAAAGGGATGACCATTTACATGGAAAATCGATTCGGAAGTATGCATTATAACGCCATCGGTCCATATCTGCAGAAGCAGTTTGGCTGCCGGGTTGCAAAGCTTGCAATTGACGGTGGGTTTACCTGCCCCAACCGGGATGGCACGAAAGGTGTCGGAGGCTGCATTTATTGCTCGGCCGATGGCGGCGGCCACTTTGCCAGCAACATTCCTGATCAGATGAAGTTATTATCGGGTAAATGGTCCGACAGTAAGTACATCGCCTATTTTCAGAGCTATTCTAACACCTACGCGCCCGTGGATGCACTCCGGCAAAAATATGAGGAGGCTTTGGCCTTCCCCCATGTTGTGGGAATTGCCATCGCCACAAGACCGGACTGCCTTCCTCCGGAGGTTATGGAGCTACTTTCGGAACTCAATCAGAAAACCTATTTGTGGGTGGAACTGGGACTCCAGTCGATAAATGATGCCACAGCGTTACGGATAAACAGAGGTTATCCCCTCACTGTTTTCGATGATGCAATGGATAAGCTTGCTAGATCGGGGATCCGCACTGTAGTTCACCTTATCTTCGGTCTGCCAAAGGAATCCCATTTAGATATGATGGAATCCGTTCGATATGTAGCGGACAGGAAACCCTTCGGTGTGAAATTTCATCAACTATACTTTCTAGAAGGAACCGGAATCGTTCAGAAATATCCTGAGTGTCTGCCGGGAATGGAAATGGGAGAGTACATCGGCCTGGTTGCAGACTCTATGGAAATCCTCCCTCAGGAGATCACCGTACATCGCATTGCCGGAGATCCTCCTGCCAAAGGACTCATCGCACCCCTTTGGAGCTTAGATAAGAGGTCAGTCCTGAACGCAATCCAGATGGAATTCAAGCGCCGGGGTAGCTTTCAGGGCAGCCGGCTCTGATATACATCTACTAAGGTCTGTCACCCTGGGTAAAGACCCACGGGGACAGACCCCGTGGCTGCTTTTGCACCCAGAGGGACAGACCCCGTGGCTGCTTTTGCTTTTAGATTATGAAGTCCGAATCGTAGACAACAGCACCTTTGCCGTCATAGGCTTTAAGGCCAACAAAGACTTGGCTGAATAATGCATCGTCTTCAATCTCCCCTTCCCAAATGATATAAAACATATTCTCATAGAATGTATCACTGCTGAGGATCAGCGTTTCTCCTTCTGCATTAAGTACCTCTATCTCCACTCGAGTGATGCTGGCGTCGTTACGGATACCGTAAAACAGCCAGTCACCTTCCCTAGAGCGATAAGAAGTAAAAAGCGGTCTCTCTTTAAGGTTATTTGTACCATGGCCGGCCCCATAGCGCCAAAATACACCCAGAAACCGGTCTATCGGAGAACAGGAAATCATGTCTTCATAACGGGTAAGAAAGTATCGGCTGTTCCCATGATCAAAGCTATGGACGATTTCCGACGGCCCGAAATGCAGGTCCCGTTCTGAAGCGTGGAGAGCATTTACCGGTGAAAAATACAGCCCATTGAGTTTCATAACCAGGAAGAGCAGAACTGCAATGAGCAAAAAGTTCCGAATCGCCTTTTTAGATCTAGTCATTGTTGGTCACCTCCCCTAAGGGTATCTCCAACCGTACATTTCGCCCACCGTAATCATATTTAACGATCAACATATCTTTATCGAAAGGAAAATTTTCAAGTGAGCGCCTGGAACGATTATAAAGGCCGGCAGTTCCGCGCCCTGATCCGCCGAAATAACCTTCGCCGTCTTCATCCTCAAAATTTCCAAGTCCGCTGAAGGACCAGCCGTGCAGGCTCGAAAAGCTCAGATTGTAGCTAGAATAAAGGACATGCAGGGAACCATCCTCTGTTTGGATCACATCAGTAATGCGAATCCTTCTGGTATCCAGCTTGATGAGCTCATTCGGTTTCACATGGCGCACATAGGATTCTTTGGGAATATCCCCAATGGGGTGATCGAACAGGATAGTCCATCCGCTTAGAAGCAAGATCGGTATCGACTGTAAAACCAAAAGGATGCAGAGCAGAACAACAAGAATCCTGCTGAAATACCACATATAACCAATAAATGGATTGTGTTGTCGATTCAGAGCCGTTCCGATTTCTTTGGCATCTCCCATGCGGTCCAATGCCGCTTTCTCGGCGTCTTCCTGCGAAAGCTCATCCTGATCTTGCAATAATAAGGTGCTGTCCTCAATATGAGCAGCAAGTTCAAGCTCGATATCGTAACGGTCGGGAACAAAATGAACTCTCTTGACCACTTTCTTGATAAACTCTCCAACTTCCGCTGAGGGCATTTGGCGCACATTGTTGATAGATTCTTGGGAGTTAGGCGAAGGCATTGGCTTCACCACCGATCACCCTTTTTACGGCAAAGGAAAAACGCTCCCATTGGACCTTCTCTTCAGAAAGCTGCTTGATTCCCCGCTCCGTTATGGCATAGTATCGCCGTTGCCGCCCATCCTTTTCCTTATAATAGGAACGAACATGGCCGTCATTCTCCAATTTGTGCAGCACAGGATACAAGGTCCCTTCCTTGAAAGAAAAAGTTTGATCCGAACGATCTTCCAAGGTTCTGATAATCTCATATCCATATCGATCCTGCTCCTCCAAAAGAGAGAGCAGTAAAAGAGGTGTACTTCCTCCTATTAGTCCTTTATTGATTGACATTTCCATTACCTCCCTAAAGAATCATCCACCAACATGGCGATCATATTCATACAACAATCCACAAAACTATCGACATAGGGATCATTCCTACACAGCAATTATAGAATCCCTCATCGATACGACCTTTTCCCTGCAGGCAACAATCTTTAGAATCTTTCATCCATACAACGGTTACCCACACAAATTTATACATAGAACATCTATGTATATAATACCTCGACATTCTATGTATGTCAACCAACATTTATCCCTAATATTCTGCCGGAATTTACAGGGTTTTCGTAATCTCGCTAACGCAAACAGGTTGAGCTTCACTAGACTATACGAATACTTAGAGAAGAAAAGCTTTTATGATGCTTTGAATATCCTGTGCATCGAGAGGCGTCTTAGCTGTTTCATATGTAGAGATTAACTGGTTCCATGGAAATATGCTATTTTTACGGTACATTGCCAACTTGTGTTCAGCCCTCAAGGCATATTCTTCATCATCCATCATACCAAAATGCTCCCAATAAAGAATCTTCTTATCCCTCGGTCTCAAAATTGTGAAGTCCGGATAGTACGTCTTCTCATCTATGCTTAGCACAGCTTCATAGCGAAACGGGATTTTGTTGCTTTCGAGCAATCCCGCAATGATCGCTTCTGATTTGGATCTGACCTTTAGACCATTTATAGTTCCGTACATTAACCTCTCAGGATAAAGTTTACTCGTATCGTACTCTTCCTTTTCCCAGTCAATGCAATCATCTTTCTGCATAGTATAGCCAATAGCACTGGAGGCGACAGGGAGTTCGGATAATATGTCAGTTGCACTATATGGTCTAAACACCTTTAAAAACCTTTCTAAGGCTCTGACATTGTTCCGCAGTCTGGTTATGCTTAACTGTATAAATCGCTTGCGGTTCAGATTAGTTATAAGCTGGTCTTCATTACGAGAAATATACCTTAGTTTTCTTTCACCATTTCCTGCCGCAATATAATGATAAAAATATACAAATCCATTCTTCCTTTTACAATTAAGGCTACCTTCCGGCATTCGTTTCAACTCTTCTTCAAAACGAATGATCAGCTCTCGATAATTCGTATTCGCTTTACGCAATTGTTCTATTGACCTACTTGTGTCCATATTGCAATCTCCAGTTAGTATTCATTATTTGTATAATGCCGGCTTAGAGAGGATCCGAGTGAAACCCATCTCTATATTTTTACACAATATACCATTTTACATATAATGTCAATCTATAAAGTAAACTCTTTTCCACATGGCAGTGAGAGGGGCGACCGCGGCAAGCCGTCATCCCAATGGCGAATAGTCATCCAAATGCCGACAATTATCCTGTTTTAGATGATTAAGTATCATGTTCAGATCGTGAAAGAGGCTTTCCAAGGTGACTTTTCATCCATATCTGAATTGTTTTGCTATTTTGGATGACTGAATACCATATTCCGACTGGACTGGGGGCTAACCAGAGCTGACCGTCATCCAAATCTCCATTCTTTTGCTATTTTGGATGACTGAATACCATATTCCGATTGGACTGGGGGCTAACGAGAGGTGACCGTCATCCAAATCTCCATTCTTTTG
>Ga0265293_10005768_pt1 | contig 20418 bp, 9 predicted proteins | sample Munlanlewell138R_FD_192505 | JGI IMG/M metagenome (GOLD analysis project Ga0265293, IMG submission 192505) | Leachate microbial communities from a municipal landfill in Southern Ontario, Canada - Leachate well 138R | ecosystem: Engineered > Solid waste > Landfill > Unclassified | place: Canada... | reverse complement strand
GCAAAACAGAGGAAACTCAAAGCCTTTCATAGTATAAGTAGCCTGAGCAGTTATTTCATTTGTTAATTGTGAGTTTACACTTGCTCTTGCTGCATTATTTATGTTATATGCTTTTGTGTTTGACCAGCGTAAAGTAGCAGTAACAACCCCGTCAAATTTCTCTTCATCGAAGGTAGCATTAACACCGATAAACGGCTGGAATCCGTATTGAACAGTCTGAGTAAGCACCGCCCTGCCGTTATCTGTTATCTGTGCATTTTCCTGATAAGTAGAAGTATATTGATGGTCTATTGACAATCTGTTAACATAATCCTTCCACAAAGCAAATTTTTCCAATCCTTCCCATCTTATAGACCAGTTAATTGAGGGTAAAAATTTACCGGCGGCTCCACTTGTTAAAGAAAACGCTTCCAATCCATCGTAAAATGAATTATTCAAAGCTTCCTGATATTGTTGATTTCTCTCTACATCATTTATCAGACCGGCAGCCCATCTGTCGTCAATAATTTGTTTCTCGGCTTCGTACAATCTAATCACATTTTCAATATTATTATTGAATACGTTTATACCGAATATCGTAGGGAATGTTAAAAAAGTTCGGTTAAAAGATTCAACAGAAATAATATTTGTAAAAGACGGATTACCAAATTCATCGGTAACTACAGTTTGATTCTTGTTGAAACCAACCTCGGTTTTCCAGTTGAGGTCGAGTCTTGCCCCTTCCCATAATGGTCTCGATGTTCTTATTTCAAGTGCCGAAGTTTGTCTGAAATTATCTTGTAATCTTGCATTAGGTGGTCTCAAGCCGGGATAAGTATCAAATTTGAAAAACGGAAATCCTGATGCAGAGTTAATATTAAATCCTCCATGCGGATGTTCCACTAAGCCGAGTTGATAAGCCCAGCTTGGTCCTTGCGATAGATCGTTATCGGCAAAACCAAGTCCGTTAGCCCAAAAATTATGCATACCTGTTCCACCATACACACCCGGATTAGTAGAGCCATTTGTTTGATTAAATGTGAAGTCAACTTTCTCCCAATCGAATACAATTATCTTAAATATTTCAAGTGGCAGAATGAGACCTGTGTTTGATTTTGTAGTGTCAGGACGTTTATTGGACCTCAGACCTCCTGGAGTCTGACTCTGTTGAGGCATTCCAAACCATTCGTTACCAAGTGCCTTCATTCTGAAGCCTATACTGAATCTTATTGTATTTGCAAAACTTGCATTTTTTACAATGTCTTTAATCTCCGGATTAGATTGGAGTGGGTCCATCCAACTGTAATTTGTATTGAATACTCCTGTTATATCAAAGTATTTATTTATGCTGAATACACTTGGAAGTATAGGTCTTAAGTTTAAAGAAACACTCTGAGTATGCAAGTTGTTTGTACCAAAGTTGATTAATTGGCCGTTCTTCATTATCATACTATTGAAAATTTCACTGCCTGTACGTTGACTTCCAAATTCATCAAATTCAAAATTAACAAGAGTACTCGATGTATTGACAGAATAATCTAAAACCGGATTGAGGAAACCGCCCTCAGCAAACTTCCAGTTAAATGAATATGTTCTCATGGCAGAGAAGTCACGTATGATAGGACTCGGAAAATCGAGGAAACGAGATTGCTCTGTCTGTCTGCGTCGGTTCATGGTTATGTTCGCATTGAACATTGAGGGTAGGAAATTTATTTTCAAGTCGCTGTATGCACCGAAAAATGGCACAGCGGCAAGCCATGTCAAGGGTTTTACAACCAGCAATTCGGGTATGTTCAAGCTGTATTGCATGGTTAATCGCCACTGCCAATTGAAACGTTCTTTGTAGATGGGGGTTCGTTCATAATCTTGGAAATAGGAATACCCGAGTGTTACCTTATTTATGGTCTCTGACACGAGCCAATGATTGACCGGAATACCGAATTTGAATCCGGTTATAGACCAACTGTCCGATATACGCATAGTTTGCGACCTCGTAATCACGTTATTTCTTGCCTCTTGCGCTTCTGCCTGCGACTTCCCTTCGGCTATTGCTCTATTGTATGCTGCTGTAGCAGCTTCATTTAAATTAATATCATTATTAGCAACAAATTCAGGAGTCTCAATTACTTCAGAGTGAGTGTATGAAATTGGTATCTTCATTTGATTAAAGCTCTTTGGTGCAAACTTCTCAAGATTTCCTGTCATGGTCACGTTCCAGTTGAGCGAATTCGACCTATCGCCGAAACGTTCTTCCAATTGATGGAAATTTGGCAATTTCCTTTGGAAATTAGCATGTATAGTCCCCAAGTCAGCCAATACGAGATTCATTGAGCCAATGCCCGACCAGTCGGCACTTTCCTCCGGACTTATGAGCCGAAGTTCATCAACCCACATCGTAGTGGAAAGTTCGTTCGGAAATCTTTCGTTAGGATTGGACACACCAATTCCAATAAATTGTACACGTGTCAGAATCGGATTACCTTTTATCACAAATGTTGCATGAGGGTCACCGGGCACAGGCTGTTCAAATCTATCATAAAGCATCAATGAATCACGCACCTGTTTCAAAGAAGACAATTGAATAAGGTCAATTTCCACGTCAGTCCAACCGCGAGTCAGAGGACGACGATATTCGTAATAGTTGGAAGAGTCAATTCCAAATCTTAAATAGGAATAAGCTTTTGGTACAGTACCGGGAATAATGACTTCAGGCATAGAGCCGTCACCATGAATGAAGAATTTCATCTTTTTGTAGAAGAATATGTCCATTGGTCTAAAGTAACGAACAGCCATTCTTTCCTCACCGTAACGTAAGTTTTTCACACTTACTGCTATTGATTGCTCGTTCATCCTGACATCTCTTGTTGGGTCGGGATTATTTAGAAGACGAGGCGCATTTACCCCCGGAGGCATCGAGTAATAATCCGGTGGTCCCGAATTTTCCCAAAGATTTACAAACGCTACCGACAGTACACTGTCTCTTTCATCAACATTAGGTTGAAGATTACTTACACGTTGCCATTGAGAACCTACTAATCTCCAATCTGCAATTGATGCATCAAGGTAACCGCCCTGAACCCTCACTCTAACATATTGAATATTTGAAAACAGAGGATTACCTACCACGGCGTCCGGTTTTCTGATAGGAATTCTATACATAAACCATCCGGCTTCCGGGTTACCACCTATAATCTGCGGATTACCTTCTGCTTCGAAATCGTATTGGGATAGATTGATTTCATAGGAAAAATATGAATTGTCTGTTGATATCTGCTGACCGTTGTTACGGTTTAATACTTCATTGTCGGGAAATTGTCCTGCTTCGGAAACTGTAGCATTACCTTCATAATTGTTATATCTGATGAAGTCCTCGGGTGTCCTTGCTTGGTCATCCTTCTGAAAATTAAAGGCGTAGTCGTCTCTTGCCGGGTCTTCCTCTTGATTGAGAGGGAAAGGGTAATTATTCCTTTCTTCTGCATTTGGAATTGCATCAATACCAACATCTTCGCCAGCATCAATGATACCGTTGACTCTCGGACTTGCTGCAGTGATACCGTCTTCGGTATCATTACTGCCGTTAGGAATTACATCCTCACTTATTTGCCCTAAGTCAATAAACATTCTTGTCTGTCCGGGATTACGTACGTTTACTTTTAACATTATCTCGAGATATTCAACATTTTCATTATCAAAATTTGTGTTAAATGTTGAAAGTAGTCGCATCATGCCACCCCATATTTTCGGCTTGATACTGTCTCTTTGAGGATACCTGTCATTTGGGTTGAAGAATCCTTCGTTATTTTCATCGAGATACTCAGGATTCTTATTATAGATACCCCTATAATCCGGATCGAAATTTATATGTATGGGATTAAGAAAATTTCGTCCCGCTTGATATGTTTCATTATTCGGATAAACTTCTCTGATAGGAATTCTAGGTATGAAATATTGATACCAGAACATTCTTGCTTTATATTTAAGAGCTGTTGTATCATCAGCCCAAAATTCATTGTTGACATCCACAGGAGGTGATGCATGAGACCATTGACTTGCGTTTAAGCCTAAGGGTATATATCTTTGAGCACCTTCAAAATCATCAATAAATACAACTGGTTCATTATTGTCGGAAGCAATTTCCGAATTTCTTTTATTCGGTGTCGGAAGAATCATAGCCCACTCCCCTTTCATTGTCAATGATGAAGGAGCTTTTGTGTCATAGAATGGCAAGTAATCCAATGCTTTAGTAAGCCAAGGTGCCTGCAAATCAAGAGTACCGTCAAGACCAAAAATTGAATTTGATAGCGGTTCTTCACCAAGCCTTACTCGGTCAATTATCGCTGCTTGGTCATAGTGCATGAAAGTAAAACCTAAATTTGCAAGAGTATTTCTACTCTTGTGCACTATGAAGTCACCCCTGATACCTGCTAAAGTTTTAGTTGCAATATTAAAAATATCTCTTTGCTCATACTCAACCTTCAGATTTGCGTTGGGCAAGGTAGCCCTTTGATTTCTCAAAGTAAGAGTACCTGCAAAATAGTCAATCACATAATCTTGATTTTCGATTAATTCCACACCATCCAAAGTCACTCTGACTGAACCTCTTGCAATATTAAATCCTCCGAGTTGTATTCTGTTTGAGGATCTGCCTGCTACTTCACCGGAAATGATAAATCTGTCACGAGCTGTATTGAGTCTTGCTATTTCATATGTTGTGTCATAAGGGGCGCTGAATGTATATTGATATGCTAATTCGGGATTTCCTATTTCCGCTCTTGAAAAGTATTTTACAAGTGCCGAATCAAAAGGTCTGACGTTCGGGAATGTTATTAAGCCTTCATTTGCATCAAAAAAGGGTGGCACAAGGTCAAACAAACCATCGGGTTGCGGTGCTCCGCTCGAATTATTTACCTGATCTACTTGAAAAATCGTTACAAGTTTGTCGGGAGCTCCTTCTATAACATCTGTAGAATCGTTGTTTTTATTAAGATACCAAATATTTATATTTGTTTCTTGAACATTAATGTTACGTGCATTAACATCGAAAATATTCTTCATCTGTCTGTCCCAAAGTGTCTTAAACCCGGGTTGAAGATTAGGTCTGTAAACGAGCTTTAATATAAGAGTATCCTTAGGTCCAGAGATTGATGCCAAGGTACCGAAACTATAATCATCTTCACGAGCTGAAGTCGGTCCTTCTATCCTGTATGCTACAGCATAATATCTGTCCGGTCTCAAGTTACGTATATGCAATGTTCCAAGATTTGGGTCATAACGGAATTTTGAACTGTCAAGCCTTGCAAAATTACCTCTTTCGGCAATACCTGCCTGTATTTTTGTTTCGAGTAAGGATTCGGGGTATTTTTCACCTCCCAATGCCTGTATCGGAGCCAAATCAGCAATTGCTATCGAGCGACCTGCAATAATTTCGCCCTCACGAATATCATTAGTAGATTCGTAAACTTCAATTTCTTTAATCCTAAACGGATCAGCCTCAGGCGGAATGACAGGATTTGAATTTTCAAAATATTTATTATAAATACTAAAATATGCTGTATCGAGGAAGAAGTGATTTCGAGCAAAGTCATATGCTCTGAGTGCAAAGTATTGCTTACTGTTTCCGCCCTGAACATCAACGAAACGACGCTCGCCTCTTCTTTGTGAGAACAAAGTTTTTAGGAAAAGAGGACCAAACTGAAAATCTGCTCTTACACCGAATAATGTCTGACCGCCACGAATCAAGGTTGTTGGCAGTGGCAAATTTACGTTTCCAACTTCTACCAACTTAATTATATCATCATCATACCCTTCATAGCCAACCTTGAATGTGTTGTCCATATCAAATGTTCTTCTTGTATTCCAGTCGGTATTTAATCTTAGCTTATCACCGATTCTACCACTGACATTGACCCTTATATCCTGATGGAATATCGGGGCGGATTGTGTCTGTCCGAACTGCGAAACAGTACCCAAATTTTGTGAGTCCCATCTCCAACCTATCCTAAGATTAACTTCACCATTAACATTGATGGCAATTTCCGGCTTACCGAAAATGCTCATCACCGGATTCGGCGGTATCGGTATAGTCAGTCCTGTTGCCGAGCCAATCATTCTTGCCAAATCACCTTGTGACAATGCCATTGTAAGGTCATATCTGGTGAGAAGTGAATCCCATATCTTTTGTTGAATTTGCTTTTGTCTGATTTTCGTATATTCATCGAGCTGCATTACATAAGGTATTCCCACTTCGGTAGAGTCTATTCTCTCTACTGAAGTAAATTTCTCGACATTGTTGTCCATACTTCTTTTGACATTTAATCCGTCAGGTTCCATAAGTTGATTGACTTGAAACTTATGGTCATAGAAACCACTCCGCTGTACTTCCGGTTTTTTTAGATAACTTGGAGTTGCAAAATGTGTTTTTGATACACTGTCCTGCAAAAACACCTGTTGTTCAAGTAATTCATACTCGGATTGCAGGTACATAGGCAGAATAAAATTGAAATTATATAGGAACCAATAAGGCAGGTAGCTGTATGTCAGTGAACCTATCGAATTTGTCAACGGTATAACAGTACTGCTGCTCTGTGACAGGGTCTTTCCCGTACAAAACAGTAAGCAGGCTACTATTATAGGAGCTGATTTTACAATACTGCAACGCAATTCTTTACTACACTTAAATTGATACAAACATTTAGTAAATGTTTTTGATTCAAATTTCTACCGAATCATACAAAAAATAAATAACGATTATAAACACAAAACGTAGCAGTTTGTTCGATAAATACATCTCCTAATTTTTAAAATTTGTCAATCACTAAAAACAAATATAACTAAATTTACCCTTTTGTTACAAAGATAATAAAAAAAATGTCAATTCTGATATTTGTTTCTTAAATCAACGTTCATGCGTTCCTAATACTACATAATCCTTGTACATACATCTGTTTTCAATATAATCAATTCCTAAGGTATCAGCAAATTCCTTGCCAATTTCACAAGTGATACCTTCTTGTAACCAAATCAGGGAAATATCACCCCGCTCTTTTTTCCTTACAGCAACTTCTTCAAGTATCTTAGGTATATCTTGTGATGGTCTGAAAATATTTAATATATGAATTTCATCAGGCACATCCATCAATCTTGAATGCGAAGTTAGTCCGAGTATTCTATCGGCAGTAGGATTTATTGGAATAATGTTATATCCTTGTTTCTTCATGAATGCAGGTACAGAGTGTGCCGGTTTTACCGGTTGTTTTGACATACCGTAAACTGCTATATTTTCATACTTGGAAAATATTTCTTCAAAATTCATGTAAATCTTCCTGCATTATACAACAATTTGCTTAGAAACGATACTTCTCCGATTATCTTGTAATATTAGAATGAAAATCTAATTTATTTAATTTTTTGTATCATATCATTATTTTTATACTTTTGTAATATGCGATATGCTTTGGATTTTTTAATAATAATAAAGGATTATTTGATGCGGATTAACATAAAACCGATTTTAGTGGCTCTGATATTAATTACTTTGATGGCATGCGATTCCAAGGACAACGATTCTAATCCCAATGATTTCAATTCTCCTACTTTCCAAAAAAAATACCTTGAACTCGGACATAAAGTATCAGAGGAAAGCTTTAATGCAATCAGGCTTAATCTCATGACAGCAATGGCGGCAAATGGTGTAAGCGGTGCTGTGGAATTCTGTAAGACGGCAGCTTATCCCATCACTGATTCATTATCTGAATTATATTCCGCGAAGATTCGCCGTACCAGCATTAAGTATCGTAACCCCTTGAACAAGCCCGATGAGTCAGAATTAGAAATTCTTAACCACTTTGGCAGTCTCCATGATTCCGGTACCTTGATTAAAGACAGTATTATTAAAATATCCGATAAGGAGATATGGTATGTCAGACCAATATATGCTCAAGGATTATGCCAAAATTGCCATGGTTCTGTCGGAAATACTGTGAGCACTGATAATTATGATGTAATTAAGAAACTCTATCCGGAGGATAAAGCAGTGGACTATAAGTCCGGTGATTTGAGAGGTATGTGGAGTATTAAATTATTAGTGGATGATGAAGATATTATGAAAGATTAAAATTTGACAAACTCACTTTATGTAAGTTAATAAAAATGTCTGCACGACTTGTACATCATGCAGACATTTTTTTCGTTTATAAAGAATCAATACTTAATAAACTTTTGGAACCTATTAGCAATCTTAATGATGTAAATTCCTGCAGGCAATGAATTAACATCCATTTTTATAACAGCTCCTGCCGCAAAATTACCAAGTATTTTGACTTCATTCCTCATATCAGTGCCAAGCATACTCAACACACTTATATTTTCAGCATCTCCGATTCGTAAGTAATCGGGTAAAGCTATATTAATCCACGAATCTGACGGATTAGGCGATATGATGATATTTGAGTCGAAGAGTGAGTTTGTGTATTCTACACTGACAGGCGGAGGAATTATGAAATAGTCATCACTTTCGGCTACCATTGTACCGTCTTTGATACTGCTAATCCTGATTTTGTAAAAGTCGCCCATGCTTAATGTATTTGGAACAGTCCATTTGTATGAATTGTAATAGCTGAATATACCTTCCTCAATTGTACTGACTACTTCATCTTCGAAGAGTAACTCAATCTTTAAGGAATCATTCAGATTAGTCTCCCAACGGATTATGTAACTTGAATCAATTTCGAAGATTTCACCACCGTTTGGTGATGTGATGGTAAGGAATTTATCTCCCAAAGTGAACTTCCGTACTGGCGACCAATCGCTCTCAATATCTCGGTAAACAGACTTGACCCTCCAGAAATATTCTCTGATATTGAGACCATAGATGTATCGGAGTGATGATTGATTATCTGTAAAATCAAATAATATATTTTCAAAATCAGAATCACGAGCTATTTGCAGTATAAAATTATCGGTTCTTCCGGTTGCACTCCATTTCAATATTATTGTTTCATCTGCTAAGAGTTGTTCTTCATCTTTTGGATATGCAAGAGTCGGAGGCATTATTTGCTTTGTTTCCCGATTGAAACCAACGATAAATTCTCCGAATGATTCTGTTACTGCCGTAATACGATTGGAAGCAGCATCGTAATTAGTAACAAGTTCGTTAAATTTATCTGCATTTTCAGATTTGACATATACTTTCAGTAAATCAGGAGAATAATGAGGGGGCAGCAAGCTCAGGTCAAACATGACTACTGATTGATGACTGTTTATCATCTGAGGTGTAATCAGAAATTTTGCGTTCAAAATTACAGGAGGCTCACCATCAAAAACCGGATCAAGCGGAGCACATTTGTATTTCTTCACATTTATCATATTATAGATAAATCCGTCAAGTTGATTGAATTTAATCGTTACACCGGTGTTTTCGTCGTCATCGCTAAAGTCATAAGTATTACCCTGAAGCATCTCGAACTTATCAATATCGGCAACCGGCTCGCAAGGAGGTAAATTATTCTTTTGAGCTCTATAACTGAATGTCAATGAAGGCATTGAAAGTTCATAGGTAATTGATTTGTCATGAGTAACTTCAGTCATTGTCCTATGAAGACCTGTGAAATTCAAACCCCAATTGATAAGTGTGTTTCCGTTATCCAACCTTTGTACAGATCCCATTGCATAAGCAGATACCGGAGGATCGTGCTTATATTCCCATACTAAATTTGCCTTCCTGTTTTCCTCGTCAAATTCATACTCTACAGCTCTCGAACTCCACCCGGATTTTTTCATGACAGCATTATCGTAAAATATTAAATTACCGTTGTCGAGCCTGTGTGCATCATGCTGCATTCTGAAATAGTAGGGAGCGTCTGTCGGATTGTCGCCGCTGATTTCAAAGTCGTTCTCATCTCCGCCGAAGCGCCAAATCAACTCACCGGTAACCATATCAATTTTGACGATTTCAAAACTTGTCGGAAATGATACTATCAAATTACCGTCTTTGTCTAAAAACATTGAATTGCCGTGAACATGTTCGAAAGTTTGCTTTCTTACGTCATCTTTTGTAGCAAGTATCGGAATATAATCCAGACTTTTCCATTGGAAAACACATTTATTATCTTTGTCAACTTCTTGTAATACTGTTCCTACTACCTTTGCGTTCGGGTTACCTCCCGGAATGACCTTGCTCATATCCACAGGCACTCCTTCGTACGACAACATTAAATAATTACCGTTCGGAAGAATTACAAACTCATGCATATCAGCAAGATATTCGTTCTGCATTTGTATAGTGTCTATCACATTGAACTCTGAATCCATAATATTATGCTGAACCATAATGTTCTGTACCGTCAGTGGTCCGGCTTGATACTTGTCTCCAAGCTTTACCCTCGATGCATAAGAATATCTCCCGTTAGGTTGCATCTTAAAATCGGCTCCTTGATTCTCCTTCTTCGAGTAATACACAACACTGCCGAGTTCATCGGTGATCATAATGTAATTAGGTTCGGAACCATTCACGTTGAAACATTCCATGAATATATACCCCGGGAATGGTGAGTCAACAGTTTCAATTCGCATTTCAGGGAAGTCTTCAGGCAGCTCTTCACTTAAAATCGAAGGAAAGCTTACTTTTTCTTTGAATGGTATCGGGATTTCTGACTTGCTGTCAATTGACAATAAATTATTTGTCACAACAATCAACATAAAGGCAAATATTAGCAAGGACTTCATGATTACCTCAAATCATTATTTTGAATTCGTTTATTATTCAAATATATAGAATTTATAATTCATAAACAATTAATTTATGAAAAAAATTCATAATTCGACCAAGTAAACGCGTTTTTCTTCAACTTCTCTGTTACAGTGAACAATACAAGTATTTTAATGATGTTTTAATCTATGCTTAAATATTATTTTTTCTTGTTTAAGTCAAAAAAAATATATACTTTAAATTTTTTGTCAATGTAATTTTATATACTTTATTATAACTTTCAAAAATACTGAGTTTTACAAGTGAAAACCCCGAACGGAACAAACAGCAAGAATACCGAATTCGGTAAAAAAACCGTACTTTTAAGATTCACGGTGATTTTAGCTGTAATCATCATTATATTATTATTACCGCTGTCCTATCCTGTAAATTCATGGGAAAAGCCGATTGCTGACATGGAGTCTGCATTGAATATGTCAAATATTCAACAAAAGAAACAGGCAATGAATTATGCAGGTAAACATTTGACATCATTATTGGATTATTACGGAGACCATGCAGCAATCCACCTGTATCTCGGTTATTATTATTTCTCATCAAACAACATGGATTCAACGATTTATCATGAATCTAAGGCGCTTGAACTTATGGGAGACGTAAATAATGAAAAATACAGAAAAATGGCTCGGGGATTACTCTCAGATGCTGTTATCAATAAAGGTCTTATGCTCGTTAATGCCGGCGACACAAGCGCTGCATTCTTATTTTTTGCTTCTAAAATTAAATATATTCCTGATAATTTTGTTTTAAATCGTGAGCTCGGGAAAATGTACCTTCACCAGAGTAAATTTGAAGCTGCTCATTACCACCTGACTATTGCTAATGCAGGCAGACCAAACGATTACGAAACCCTAAACACACTTTCCGAATTTCATCGAAAGACGGGAAGAGTTGACTCGGCTGATTATTATTCCAATACCGCTGCCAATGCAGCTCCCCAAAGAACTGCGGCAAATCCATCTGATAACAAAGTTATTTCAAAATAATAATTTAAGTAAAAATGAACGCAAACGGCAATAATTTCAAATTTAAAGAAGAATATATTTTCATTATCTTATCTTTACTCTTCGGCGTATTATTTTCTTTTTTGAATCCTCCTTTTCAAAATCAAATCGAGAACCGGAGTTTTATCATCAGCTATGCATTGACTGACGGTGCTGAAATTATAAGCTCTAAGTCCGACAACTCCGGTATTATGATACCTCGTTCAATAATTGGTGTTCAGGATGGTTTATGGAAAATATATTCTGACGGGGACGGAAAAATTGAAAAACAAAGAATTGATGATTACGCTGAATTGAAACTGCATAAAAATGATAAGGTATTTTACCCGCTCGAAAATGGTTCATTGACTTTAATACCTATTCTGCCTAATTTTGCCGGAATGTTAATTACTGATTCATTTAACAATAATCCTGTTTATTTATTATGGGCTTCCCGAATCGGTGGGGTGATTTTTTATTCTTTGATAATATTTTTTGCCGTCAGGCTTTTACCTTTTTACAAAGAAGTTATGCTCATAATGGCATTATTCCCGGGCTTAGTTATTCGTGGTTCCTATTTGAATCCGGATTTGTTCTCAATAGCTCTTTCATTTTTATTGACAGCAGTCTTTCTCAAATATGCTTTTACAAATGTGAAGATGAAAATTATACATTTACTTTTCGTGATTGTTATTGCATTCATTCACAGATATGTTAAAGGTGCATACTTCCTGATTCCTTTTCTCGCTCTTTTAATTCCGAATGACAAATTTGAAAGTAAATCATACAAGCCGATTTTGTTAGTATCATTATTAATTATTGCTGTACTTCCGTATTTTACACAAGGAACAATATTAAATTCAGGTATCATAGGAACCAACGATAATTTCGGAATTTTCAGTATTGACAGCGACAAAGCTTTTGATGTGGCTATGTCTGCACCGTTTACAACTATGTATTATATATTCATGAATCTCATGAGCCAGGGCGGACAGTATCTATCGGACATAGTTATATCTTATGGCGATACTGCCGGTACTTTTGATTATATTATAACACTTATAAGTTTTTTTGTCTTACTCGTATTTGCTGTATTCAGTAAGCATATTAATGGTTCCGAACATCCGAGTTCATCGTATTTTCCCGTATTAATCGGAGTGTTGACTGTATTTTTAATCTCAGGATTCTACTTGATCTATGCCTCCCCTGTCGGAGCATTTCGAATTGAAGGGATGTCAGGTATATGCTTGATACCTGCTATGTTCCTAATGTTGACATGCCTGAAAAATCAAAACTTTCAAAATGAACTCATAGATAAATTTTCGGGTTTGGCTGCCGGAATATTTTCACTGATATTGTTAATCATATCGGTCTTTGTATATAACGGTCAATTTTATATTTAAAAAAAATAAAATCAAGCCGGAAATTGAAATGATTCAAATCCGGCTTATCAATATCTTGATACAGCAGTATCCGGGAAGCATTGAATCAACACATTGCCGGCAAAATTACGAGTTGCGTTGAGAAATTTTTGCCCAAGTATCTTTTAATGTAACTGTTCTGTTGAATATCGGCTTTCCTTTTTCAGAGTCTTTGTCCACAGTGAAGTAACCGATTCTTTCAAACTGAAATTTATCTCCTGTTGATGAACCGGCAAGAGATGGTTCAACTTTGGCATTACTGATTATTTGCAGTGAATTGGGATTGATATAATCAAGAAATGTCTCGTCTTCATGTACATCATTCGGATTCTCTTTAAGGAATAATTGTTCATATAATCTAACTTCGGCATCAATGCAATGCTTTGCAGATACCCAGTGAATAGTTGATTTAACCTTACGTATTTCGCCTGTGCTTCCGCTCTTGGTATCAGGGAAATAAGTGCATCTCAACTCATTTATTGAACCGTCTTCATTCTTAATAAGCTCATCACATCTAATAATATAAGCATATCTAAGACGAACTTCGGTACCTACAGACAAGCGGTAAAATTTTTTAGGAGGATTTTCCATAAAATCATCTGCTTCAATAAATAATTCCCGTGAAAAAGGCACATCCCTGCTTCCTTGAGATTCATCTTCGGGATTATTCACGGCAGGCATCATTTCAACTTTGTCTTCTGGATAATTAGTAATAACTACCTTAATCGGATTAAGTACTGACATGACACGCTGTGCAGTCCTGTTCAAATGCTCTCTGACAGCAAATTCAAGCTGAGAAAATTCAACTGTACTTTCACTCTTGGCAACACCTATCATATCAGCAAAATTCCTAATAGATTCAGGAGTATATCCTCTGCGTCTTAACCCGCAAATTGTGGGCATCCTTGGGTCATCCCATCCGGATACATGTTTTTCTTGTACAAGTTGTAGTAGTTTCCTTTTACTCAAGACAGTATAACTGAGATTGAGTCTTGCAAACTCAATTTGTTGAGGATGGTATAATTCCAACTCGTCAAGAAACCAATCATACAAGGGTCTGTTGTTCTCAAACTCCAATGTACACAAGGAATGTGTAATCCTTTCAATTGAATCGGAAATACAATGAGTCATGTCATACATCGGATAAATGCACCATTTGTCTCCGGTTCTATGGTGATGTGCTCTTCGAATCCTGTAAATTACCGGATCTCTCATATTTATGTTAGGATGCGACATATCAATTTTCGCTCGAAGTACTTTAGAACCATCGGGGTATTCACCTGCTTTCATCTTCTTAAATAATTCGAGATTTTCTTCAATGCTACGTTCTCGATACGGGCTATTTTTCCCTGGTGATTTCAATGTTCCACGATACTCCCTCATAAGTTCGGGACTCAACTCACAAACAAATGCTTTACCTTTGACAATCAAACGGCACGCTAATTCATACAACTGCTCAAAATAATCTGAAGCATAATACAATCTGTCTTCCCAATCAAATCCCAACCATTTTACATCTTCCATGATTGACTCAACAAACTCTGTATCTTCTTTGACAGGGTTTGTGTCGTCAAACCTCAGATTGGTCAGACCTCCAAATTCCTTTGCCATGCCGAAGTTTAAACATATTGATTTGGCATGTCCGATATGCAAATATCCGTTTGGCTCGGGAGGAAATCTGGTATGAACACGAGAACCCCATTTGCCGCTCTTATTGTCTTCAATTATAATATTTCTTATAAAGTTTGCTGCCGATTTTCTCTCTTTGATTGAGTTTCCGACATTTTTGTCATTTTCTTTGATATCCATTTTGGATAATCCTTTTTTTACTATTTATTTATAAAAGACAATATAAACGATATTGGTTTTTGATTATTAACAGTTTTCAAAAAAAAATCATCTTACAATATTAACTATTTCTAACGATTCCCCTTTGTCCGTATGAAATTTCAAGTAATATTGACCTTGAGAATATTCATCAAGATTTATTATAACTCTATGATAACGCGGATACATTTCAGCACTGTTGAGGGAATTATATTCATATACTTGCTTGATAAATTTACCTTCCGAATCCCAAAGACCAAGTTTACCGTAATTAATATCCGAAATTGCAAGTTCAACTGTTAAAATTGATGAAGCCGGATTTGGGTAAACTATATCAATTCTATTATTCTTCGGTCGGGATGCATAATTTCCATCGGGATTGAATTTTTTCCCTACTACAAATGCCTTTTGAGAGGTATTGATAAGTTGGTCTAAATCGTGCCCTGCAAACAATGCAAATGCGACCCGCATTGTATCACCTGCACGTAAAGAGAAAGGACCGGCACCAATTACCATGGAAGCATCAGTTACTGATGATTGTAACTTAGACAAACCCTTACTCATCATCATCCATTTCTCCTCTTTGGTAAATCCGTCGTAAACTCCCGGATTGTCCTCACTCTCTCCATCATTATCTATTGCGAAAAATGAAGGAGGGAGCTCAGATATCATCATCACTCCCGCTATGGGAAAAGATTCATCACTCGTATTTTTTTGATAGCCGAATCCATTACTGCTTAACCACGTCGCTTGGTTATTGCTACCTGACGGACCGATGTCCCAATCAAGATATAGTGCGACGCATACCGAATCTTGAAAAGAATCTGATTCATTGATTATGTCATATACTACATAACTTATTTTTTCTGCATCGAATCCCTTAAATTGGTATCCTGTTTGAAGTACTCTGATTTCCGGAACTAATGAGTCTTGTCTGGCAGTAAACTCGGTATAAGTCTCCATGTCGGAATAATCACCGGGCTTAGCAACGGTAATCGGGCGTGATATTATAAAGTCACGGTTCTTAGCCGAACCTGACGAGCCGCGAGCAGAATTTGCAAGCTTTTCATGTGAAAATCCTACCATCAATGCTCCCTCGAACAGTAAATTCGAACTGTTTTTGTAAAGCATTCCCACACCTCGTGTATTATCTGGAAAATCGTCATAAGCGATATTTCCTTGACTCGAATAAGTTAATGTAATGTCATTTTCATCCATGTTTCGCCATGTAGGATTTAGGAATATCGAAACGGTATTTGTAAATTTCCTTCCCTCATCGTCAATTATTGTCAATGTTATAGGCAAGATGTAATTCAATATATCTTCATCGGGAGTTCGGAATTTTATTTTAGAACTCGGCATCTTTGTTTCAAACATACCGAAATCACCAGCGTATATACTATCCGTAAAGAACACAGGCGGATATTCCGAATTGGAATTAGCAAATACATTCACACCATATAACGGATTAAGGGCATTGAATAATTCAATGGAAATTTCTAATGTTTCGCCTGATTGTATAACCCCGTCGGGAATTTCCTCTGTAATCGAATAATTTATTAAGGAAATCGAAACCGGATTGACGGTTGTAACAGCCTTATAGGCATTTACTCTGCCTGCTCCGATTAGACCGTCATAATCTTCGTTGATATGAGAAATATCATCGGATGTAGCTTTTAAATGCTCACCAATTTGTCTATTTGTATATTCCGGATGATTCATTTTAATCATACTTGCAATTGCCGCAGCTATAGGTGAAGCCATTGATGTTCCGTCCCAAGCAGCATAAGAATTGCCCGGTATTGCTGACATGACAGCTACTCCCGGAGCCGACACATCAACAGTAGAATGAGAATTTGAGAAACCTGCTTTTCTGTCATTTGAGTCCACTGCAGCCACAGAAATAACACGTTCATAAGAAGCAGGATAAAATGCCATTTGTGCCCAATTGTTGCCGGCAGCAGCAATTATTAACGACCCTAAATCATCAGCTTGATTAATTATATCTTGTTCAGCGAGTGAAAAACCACCGCCACCCCAAGAGCAATTAATGATATCAGCTCCATTCATAGCAGCGTATAATATACCGTCATAAGATCTTATCAAAGTTTTAGACTGAGGATTATCAAAACCGATTTTTACAGGTAAAATTGCCACATTCAAACCGATTCCGGCTATTCCGACACTGTTATTTTTTATACCTGCAATAACTCCTGCTACATGTGTTCCATGTGCATGTCCCGGTAAGGGGTCATTATCTTCACCTCCATCATTATCGGCACCATAGTCCCATCCCATCCAGTCATCAATAAATCCGTTGTTGTCATCATCTATTCCATTATTACGTTTATCATTGCCTTCGTCATCAATTCCGTCTTCACCCGAATTGATGTAAAGTGTGCCTTCGAGATCTTCATGCAGGTAATCTACACCTGTATCAACCACAGATAAAACAATCTTCTTATTAATTGTGTCTATATGCTTCCATGAGTCAAATACATCGGTTGTTCTTAAATAATACTGTTCAAACACTAAGGGATCATCCGGGATACTATCTTGAAATATATAGCGTTTATATATAGGTTCAGCATATTCAAGCAAAGGGCTCTTCGATAGTTTCATTGAAGCAATTTTCGGATCAATATTTCTTTCATATTTTATAATAAAAATTCTATCAATTCCTTGACCGGAAATTTTTGTCCCCAAAGAAAGATTTTGCTGTCGGTTCATCAGTTTGTCAACAAGTCGGTCATCTACATAACTTTCAATATGATGCGCACCGATAATTGGCAAGAACTCATCTATGCGGCTAATTTGTCCATTTCTTAATTTATCGGATAATCTGCTTTCTATATTGAATTTAACTGCAATTTTCCCATTTTCGTACTCTTCTGAATAAACATTGAATGTCATTATTAATAACAAGATTAGTATTATGTTTTTCATATTAAACATTTCCGATTTCTAAAAAAAGTAGAAACGAATCAACAACTTGTTTAATTGATGTATTACAATTAAATATATGTGTTTTATATGCTGCCGCAAATGCTAACAGAGCTGTCTTAATCCAATCAAGACAGCTCTGTTAGTAATAAAATGGAATAAAGATTATTTATCGGCTTCACCCATGACCGGGTCAATAGAACCGATACAAGCAACAACGTCCGACAACATAGAACCTTCTACCAAGTATGGCAAAGCCTGTAAATTAGAAGCAGAAGGGCTCTTAATTTTTACTTTCCAAGGATGCCCTGTACCATCAGAAACAATAAAGAAGCCAAGTTCTCCCTTTGGAGATTCTATTGCAGTATATGTCTCACCGGGCTCAGGAGCAGCTCCAAAGTTAATGAGCATAAAATCATTGATAAGCTCTTCCATTCTTGTATAAATTTCTGACTTCCTTGGCAATACCTTCTTTGGTTCATTAGCAATAATCGGTCCTTTGGGCATTTTGTCAATGATTTGGTTAATCATTCCGATACTCTCTTTCATTTCCTGGATTCTGACCATATATCTTGCCCAACAATCGCCCTCGTTATAAGTAATAACATTGAAATCAAGTTGGTCATAAATCAAGTAGGGAATGTCCCTCCTCAAGTCTCTTGCTATACCCGATCCTCGCAAACAGGGACCAGTAAGACCCAGCTGCAGTGCCTTATTACTATCAATCACACCAATACCGGCGACCCTGTTGATAAAGATACGATTACGATGAACAAGTTTCTCAGCTCTCTCAAGTTGTGCAGGGAATTGGGCTGTCCAATCTTTGATTTTTTGTATTGTACGGTCATCAATATCATTAGCCACACCACCAATTCGTGTATAACTTGTAGTAAATCTTGCTCCGCAAATCAATTCAAAAATATCATAAAGTTTCTCACGCTCCATGAATGTCCAAAGCAATATTGTCATAGCTCCTACATCCATACAGGTAGCACCCATAGCCATGAGATGAGACGAGACTCTTGCCATCTCTGCAACAAGAGTACGAATCCACTTCGCACGTTCGGGAATTTCAAGGTCGAGTGCATCTTCTATGGCAGAAGCTATAGCAACATTATTAGACATTGGTGAAAGATAATCCAATCTGTCTGTATGCGGTATAAATTCATGGAACGTTACATTTTCTGCCAGCTTTTCATAACCTCTGTGCAAGTATCCCAATTCAGGGACACATCGTGTTATGGTCTCGCCGTCTAAACGTAGAAGTACACGCAATACCCCGTGTGTAGCAGGATGCTGTGGTCCCATGTTCAGTACCATTTCATTTTCTATAGCATCATCAAACGTCATGGTAGTATCGCCATCCATGAGTTCTCTGTAAATCTTCTCTTGTCTTATTTGATTCAGCCGATTGACTGCTTCTTTGGTTCTAAGGTTCATTTATTTTCTCCGACTACCAGAGTATTGATTATTCTTAATTATTCTAAAAATTACCGTAAACAAATATCAAATATATCAATTTTTAGCGAATTAACAGAATTATTTTGAAATAATTTGCTAAAAATAATTGGAATTCCTCAGATATGCCGAATTTATACCGGGTTCTATGTGTACTGTTGTCTTGATTTTCAACTGAAAATATATTGACTTTTCAACGGCAGTAGCTATTACATGAGCATCAAGAACACTCATTTCGGACGGTAATCGAATATCAATATTCAATTCTTTATGTTCACCGTAATTATGCAATCTGAAATGATGGACGCTGGTGATAGCCGGATTTACTTCCTTTGCTATCTTCATTATCTTTTCCTTCAATTGATGATTCGGGTTCTCTCCTAATAGTGTATTTGCCGAAGATCGAACAATTTTATAAGCAATCCAAAATAATATTATTGCTATCAGAAATGTCATTGCACTGTCTAACCACCAAATACCGGATCCGAATACTGCTCCAACAACAATGATTACTGTCGAGATTGCATCTGAGCGATGATGCCAACCGTCAGCTATCAGTGCTTCACTACCTGTTTTCTTGCCGACGATAATTGAGGCTGAAGCCATTATTTCTTTTAAAAATATTGTAATTGTAAACAATATGACAGCTTCATTTGTATATTCAACTATTTTATGATTCTCTATTCTTTCATAGGCTTCGATTATGAAATTTGAACCAACTACCGCTAATAATGTTGCTACTATTATTGCTACCACAGGCTCAGCCCTACCGTGTCCGAATGGGTGCTCGTAATCTGCGGGCTTATTGGCATACCAATATCCCAGCAAAACCACAACCGAAGTAATCGAATCTGACAGAGAATGCCATGCATCAGCTATCATTGCGAGTGAATCTGCCTGTAAACCGGCATAATACTTCATTCCGAAAATCACGACATTAAGAATTATCGAAGACCATATTATGATGAAGGATATCTTTTTTAAATTAATTTTCAAGGTTAAGCAATCCTAATAATCTGAACTTCGAAATTCTTTAATTCTT
>Ga0265293_10005767_pt1 | contig 20418 bp, 24 predicted proteins | sample Munlanlewell138R_FD_192505 | JGI IMG/M metagenome (GOLD analysis project Ga0265293, IMG submission 192505) | Leachate microbial communities from a municipal landfill in Southern Ontario, Canada - Leachate well 138R | ecosystem: Engineered > Solid waste > Landfill > Unclassified | place: Canada... | reverse complement strand
CTGCAGTCGGACCTGATGGACGACTTCGACGGGGGCCGCGGCATCGATGCCCTGACCGAGGCCGTGACACAGGTGGTGCGGGACTGGCGACTGCGCGGCGAGGACGTCGCCTTCGTCGAGGCGCTGCCCGGAGCCGATCGGCAGGTCTACGACCGGGTGGCCGACCAGTTGCCCGGGGCGCTGTTCGTGCCGTTCACCGAACTGTGGAACCGCGGGGTGCCCGCCCGGGCCGGTCAGACCTGGGTCAGCACCCGCTTCCACCTGCACCTGCTCGCGGCCGCCGCCGGTGCCAGCGGGGTCGCGGTCGCCGGGCGCACCGACTACTACCCGATCAAGCACGAGTCGCTGCGGGACGCCGGCTCGCGCTGGCCGCTCAGCACCACCGCCGTGCTACCGCAACAACCGCCCACCGACGGCGGATTCACCGAGGCCGCGGTGGCGCAGCTGCGCACGGACAAGCTGGCGTTGGCCGCGGCCCTCTACCCGCCGGCGCCGACCCGGATCCACCGCGCCACCAAGGCAATTCGCGAACTCAGCCGGCGCCGCTAGGCGGATCGTCGCGGCGCTGGTACACGTCGGGGATGCCGTCGCGGTCCGCGTCGAGGGTCTCCGCGGCGTGGATGCGGCGGTAGGCGGCGTTGCGACTCAACAGCACCGTGGCGGCCAGCAGCGCCGAGAGCAGGCTCCCGCACAGCACGCCGAGCTTGGCCTGATCCCCCAGCGGGGTGCCATAGCCGAAGGCCAGCTCGCCGATCAGCAGCGACACGGTGAACCCGATCCCGGCCAGCATCGACACCCCCAGCACGTCGCGCCAGGCCAACTCGTCGTCGAGGCTGGCGCGGGTGAACCTCGCCAGCAGATAGGTGGTGCCCAGCACACCGATCGGTTTACCCAGCACCAGCCCGGCCAGCACCCCCAGCAGCACCGGCTGCTGCAGCGCGTCGCCGATCCCGACGTCGCGGATCGACACCCCCGCGGCGAAGAACGCGAACACCGGGATGGCGAACCCCGCCGACACCGGACGGGCCAGATGCTCGAGCCGCTCGGTGGCCGCGTGTTTACCCAGCACCGGCACCGTGAACCCCAGCACCACCCCGGCGATGGTGGCGTGGATCCCGCTGGCGTGCACCAGCGCCCAGGTCGCCGCCCCCAGCGGCAACAGCACCCACAGCTGTCCGACGCCGCGGCGCACCGCCAGGGCGTACAACCCCAACGGGACGAGCGCCGCGGCCAGCGGGGCCAGTTCGAGGTGTTCGGTGTAGAACACCGCGATCACCGAGATGGCCAGCAGGTCGTCGACGACGGCCAGGGTCAGCAGGAACGTCCGCAGCGCGATGGGCAGGTGGCTGCCCAGCACCGCGAGCACGGCGACGGCGAACGCGATGTCGGTGGCGGTGGGCACGGCCCAGCCCCGCAGGGTCTCCCCGGAGCCCGCCGCGAGCTGGACGCCGCAGAAGATCAGTGCCGGGACCGCCATGCCGCCCACCGCGGCCACGACGGGCAGCACCGCGCGCGCCGGGTTGCGCAGGTCGCCGGCGACGAACTCGCGCTTGAGTTCCAGGCCCACGACGAAGAAGAACACCGCGAGCAACCCGTCGGCGGCCCAGCTCGCCAGGCTGAGGTCCAGGTGCAGCGACGCCGGGCCCACCGTCACCGCCGAGAGCCGCTCGTAGGCCCCCGACCACGGCGAGTTCGCCCAGATCAGGGCCGCCGCGGCCGCGGCGAACAAGATGATCCCACCGACTGTCTCGCGACGCAGCACGTCGGCGACGCGGGCGGCCTCGCGCCAGGAACCGCGCGCCAGCAGCCGGACGGTGGATGGCTCGGACATCAAAACCCCTTGCTGATCGACGGCACCGTGCATCAACGCCGACCAGACTTCCCGGCACACCGCGAGACAGCCTAATGGGACCGGGCCGCCCCCGCCTCAGCGCGTCAGTAGCGCGAAGCACTCCACGTGGTGGGTCAGCGGGAACGCGTCGAAGACCCGCAGCTGCTCCACGGTGAAGCCGCGCTCCCGGTACAGGCCGATGTCCCGCGCAAAAGAGGCTGCCTCACAACCGATGTGGAGGATCCGCGGCACCCCGGTGGCGGCGAGCAGATCGATGACCTCCCGGCCGGCCCCGGTGCGCGGCGGATCGAGGACGGCGACCTCGGCGGCATCACCGGCCGCCGCTCCCCCGTCGGACAGCGCGCGGCGCACCGAGTCGGTGACCAACCGGATCTGCGGCAGGTCGGCCAGCGCGGCGCGCCCGGCCCGGCCGCCGGCCCGGGAGGTGTCGATGCTGAGCACCCGGCCCTCGGCGCCGACAGCGTCGGCCAGCACCGCGGCGAACAATCCGGCCCCGCCGTACAGATCCCAGGCCGTCGCCCCCGGCTGCAGTTGCGCCCACTGCGCGATCAGCGCGCTGTAGGCCGCCGGTGCGTCGCGATGGGCCTGCCAGAACGCCGTCACCGGCAGCCGCCAGCTCCGATCGCCGACCCGCTGCACGGTCTCGTACTCGCCCTCGACCACCCGGGTCTTGCGGCGCGGCCCGCCGCAGACCACGTGTCGGGCGCCGTCGTCGTCGCGGACCACGTGCACCTGATCGCCGGCGCGGAACCGGTCCTCGGGCAGGTCGTCGAGCAGCCCGTCGACCAACTGCGCGCAGCGCAGGTCGGTGACCAACTCGGCGCTGTGATAGCGGTGGATGCCCGCGCGGCCGTCCGGCCCCACCGTCAGGCGGACCCGGCTGCGCCACCCCGTCGGCGCGCCGTCGCCCACCGGTTCGGCCACCCCCTGCCAGTCGTGGCCGCCGAGGCGCTGCAGCTGATTGGCCACCACCTCGCCCTTGATCCGGCGCAGCGCCTCGGGCGCCACGAACGCCTGATCGCAGCAGCCGGCGCCGTCGTGACCGGCGATGGGGCACAGCGAGGCGACGCGGTCGTCGGCGGCCTCGAGCACCTCGACGGCGTCGGCGTGCCAATAGGATCCGCGCTGGTCGTTGACCCGCGCGCGGACCGTCTCCCCGGGCAGCGCGTACCGCACGAAGACCACCCGCCCGTCGTGGCGGGCCACGACGCTGCCGCCGTTGGCCGGTGCGGTGGCCGTCAGAATCAGTTCGGTCACTTGATGATGCCCCGCCGGGTGTCGCCGGGCGCCGAACCCGGGCGCGAGATGTTCACCCGATCCGAGGAGTTGAGCTGCCAGGGCACCGAGGTCACCATCACGTTGGGCATGAACAACAGTCTGCCCTTGAGCCGCAGCGCACTCTGGTTGTGGAGCACCCCCTCCCACCAATGGCCCACCACGTACTCCGGGATGAACACGGTGACCACCGTGCGCGGGGACTCGTTGGTGATGCGCTTGACGTAGTCCAGCACCGGCCGGGTGACCTCGCGGTACGGCGAGGCGATCACCTTCAGTGGCACCGTCACCTCGCTGTCCTGCCACTTGTGCACCAGCTCGCGGGTCTCGGCGTCGTCGACGCTGACGGTGATGGCCTCGAGCAGGTCCGGCCGGGTGGCGCGGGCATACGCCAGGGCCCGCAGGGTCGGCAGGTGCAGCTTGGACACCAGCACCACCGCGTGGTTGCGGCTCGGCAGGGTGACCTCGCTGGCCTCGGCCTCATCGCGGGCCAGTTCCTGGGCCACCGCCGCGTAGTGCCGGTGGATGGCCCGCATCAGGATGAACAGCGCGCCCATCGCGGCGACCGCGATCCAGGCGCCGGCCAGGAACTTGGTGATGACCACCACGAGCAGCACGGTGCCGGTGCAGACCGCACCGACGGTGTTGACCACCCGCGACCGGACCATCCTGGACCGCTCGTCGGGATCGGTCTCCGACTTCAGGTGATGGGTCCAGTGCCGCACCATCCCGATCTGCGACAGCGTGAACGACACGAACACCCCGACGATGTAGAGCTGGATGAGCGCGGTGACCTCGGCCTGGAAGGCCACCACGATGGCCACGGCCGCCACCGCCAGGAACAGGATGCCGTTGGAGAACGCCAATCGGTCACCGCGGGTGTGCAATTGGCGCGGCAGATAGCTGTCCTGGGCCAGGATCGATCCCAGCACCGGAAAACCGTTGAACGCGGTGTTCGCGGCCAGCACCAGGATCAGCGCCGTGACCACGGTGATGAGCACGAACCCGATGTGGAAGCCGCCGAACACGGCGTGGGCGAGCTGGGCGACCAGCGTCTTCTGGTGGTAGTCGGCCGGGGCGCCGACCAGCTGGGTGGCCGGGTCCTCGGCGATCTGGACGCCGATCTTGTTGGCCAGCAAGATGATGCCCATCAGCAGCGCTATCGACAGGCCGCCGAGCATCAGCAGCGTCGTCGCGGCGTTCTTGGCCTTCGGCTTGCGGAAGGCCGGCACCCCGTTGCTGATGGCCTCCACCCCGGTCAGCGCGGCGCAACCGGACGAGAACGACCGGGCGACCAGGAACACCAACGCGAAGCCCAGGATCTCGCCGTGCTCGGAATGCAGTTCGAACCCGGCGGATTCGGCCTGGACCTCGTCGCCCAGGACGTAGATGCGGAACAGACCGTAGCCGAGCATGACGAAGATCCCGACGATGAACGCGTAGGTGGGGATGGCGAAGGCGAGCCCGGATTCGCGGATGCCGCGCAGGTTCATCGACATCAGCAACACGATGGCCAGCACCGCGAACAACACCTTGTGCTGGGCCACCAGCGGCACCGCCGAGCCGATGTTGGACATGGCCGCCGACATCGAGACCGCAACGGTCAGAACGTAATCCACCATCAGCGCGCTGGCCACCGTGACCCCGGCGGTGGGCCCCAGGTTGGTGGTCACCACCTCGTAGTCGCCGCCGCCGGAGGGATAGGCGTGCACGTTCTGCCGGTAGCTCGCGACCACCACCAGCATGACGAAGGCCACCGCCAACCCGATCCACGGCGTCATCGCATACGCGCTGAGTCCCGCGACCGACAGCACCAGGAAGATCTCCTCCGGCGCATAGGCCACCGACGACATCGCGTCGGAGGCGAACACCGGCAGCGCGATCCGTTTGGGCAGCAGCGTGTGGCCGAGCCGGTCACTGCGGAACGGCCGACCCAACAGCAACCGCCGAGTGGCGGTCGAAAGCTTGGACACGAGGTCCAAGAGTATGCCCAACCGCCGCCGGCGGTAGCGTTCCGGCGTAGCGTCAGATCGCAAGCCGCCGAGCCGAGCCGAAAGGGTGTCGCACAGTGCGCGTAGTGGTGATGGGATGCGGCCGGGTCGGTGCGTCACTGGCCGATTCGCTGGCCCGCATCGGGCACGACGTGGCCGTGATCGACCGGGACAGCGCCGCGTTCCAGCGGCTGTCCCCGGACTTCCCCGGCGAACGGGTGCTGGGGATGGGATTCGACCGGGACGTGTTGCTGCGGGCCGGGATCGAGGGTGCGGGCGCCTTCGCCGCGGTGTCCTCGGGCGACAACTCCAACATCATCTCCGCGCGGGTGGCACGGGAGACCTTCGGCGTCGAACGCGTGGTGGCCCGCATCTACGACGCCAAGCGCGCCGCCGTCTACGAACGCCTTGGCATCCCGACCGTGGCCACCGTGCCCTGGACCACCGACCGCCTGCTCAACGCGCTGACCCGCGACGCCGAGACGACACGCTGGCGCGACCCGACCGGTTCGGTCGCCGTCGCCGAGGTCAGCCTCCACGAGGATTGGGTGGGCCGGCCGGTCACCGACCTGGAGAGCGCCACGGGCGCCCGGGTGGCGTTCCTGATCCGCTTCGGTGAGGGCGTGCTGCCCGACACCAAGACCGTGCTGCAGGCCAGCGATCAGGTGTACATCGCGGCGATCGCCGACGGCGCCGCCGACGCGTTGGCGGTGGCCGCGCTGCCCCCGTCCGCGGACTTCGAGGCCGGGGAGGATCGATGAAGGTCGCGATCGCCGGCGCCGGGGCGGTGGGCCGCTCCATCGCCCGGGAACTGCTGGAGAACTCCCACGAGGTCACCCTCATCGAGCGCAACGCCGAGCACATCGACGTCGACGCCATCCCGGCCGCGCACTGGCGCCTCGGCGACGCCTGCGAGCTGTCGCTGCTGGAGTCGGTGCACGCCGAGCAGTTCGACGTCATGATCGCCGCGACGGGCGACGACAAGGCCAACGTGGTGCTCTCGCTGCTGGCCAAGACCGAGTTCGCGGTGCCGCGGGTGGTGGCCCGCGTCAACGATCCGCGCAACGAGTGGCTGTTCGACGAGTCCTGGGGCGTCGACGTCGCGGTGTCCACCCCGCGGATGCTGGCCTCCCTGGTCGAGGAGGCGGTGGCCGTCGGCGACCTGGTGCACATCATGCAGTTCCACAAGGGCGGGACCAATCTGGTGGAGATCACCCTGCCCGACGACACGCCGTGGGGCGGCAAACCCGTGCGCAAGCTCGAGTTGCCGCGCGACGCCGCGCTGGTGACCATCCTGCGCGGGCACCGGGTGATCGTGCCGGCCGACGACGAACCGCTCGAGGGCGGCGACGAGTTGCTGCTGGTGGCGACCACCGAGGTCGAGGACGAACTGCGCGCGCTGCTGCGACCGCCGTCGCCGTAACCCCTACTCGGCGGCGTCGGCCTCGGCCTTGGCCGGTTCGCGGTCGGCGTTGCGCACCGCGGTCTGCGCCACCTTGATCGCCAGGTAGGTGCCCAGCGCGGCCACCGCGGTCAGCGGCCAACCCATCGCGATCCGGGCCACGCCCAGCCAACCGGTCTGATCGGCGTCGTAGAGATGGTTCTGCACCACGAACCGGGAGGCGAACAGCGCCGCCCACACCAGCGTGATCAGGTCGAAAGCCCGCGTCGCGCGGGGCACGGCGCGCCATTGCTGGCCGTGCCCGTTGGTCCAACCCCAGATGTAGCCGACGATGGGCCGGCGGATCAGGACCGAGGCGCCGAACACCACCGCCCAGAACAGCGACGTCCAGATGCCGAGCAGGAAGTAGCCCTTGGATTCGCCCATCAGGTAGGCGATCAGCGCGCAGATGCCGACGCCGAAGAACCCGGAGATGGCCGGTTGCGCGGTCTCGCGGCGCGCCAGGCGGAAGATCAGGATCGCCGTCGCGACGGCCAGCGCCGCGACGATCGCCGGGATCAGGCCGAACAGCGAGGAGATCGGGACGAAGACCAGGACGGGCAGCGAGGAGTAGATCAGCCCACTCACGCCACCCATCTGGTCGAGCAGGCCCTGGGCGCCGGTGCGTTTGTCTGTCAAAGTTTCAGGAGTCCGGTCAGCGTTGGATTTCGTAGTGCGGGTTGTAGATCGTCTTGGTGCCGTTCTCGAGCTTGCCGAGCCGGCCGCGAACCAGCAGGGAACGTCCGGACTCGATGCCGGGGATCCGCCGCTGCCCCAGCCACGTCAGCAGGACCGTGCCCGTTCCGTCGAACAGTTCGGCGCGGACCCCACCGGCGCAACCCTTGGCGTTGGTCTCCACACTACGCAGCGTGCCGACCATGGTGACTTCCTGACCGCGCTGACAGTCGATCGCGCGTTGGGCACCGGTGTGCGCGGCCTCGTCGGTGAGTTCCTCGACGTCGCGCTGTTCGGGATCCTCCGTCAATCGACGGGTGAGCCGACGCAGATAACCTTCGGCCGTAGCCATGGCCACTCCTGCTTCCTCGCGTGTTGTCCTGCCACCGTAGACCTCCGGGTTCCCGATTGCCACGTGGCCCAACCCACCCACCACCCACCCGGTTGCCCCGCCCCCGCGACGGGCCCGTCGACCGCGCCAGGCACCATCGTTGGATGCCTGTTGACCTCCGCGGGGTGCGGACCGTGCTGCTGCCCGGCACCGGATCCGACGACGACTATGTCCGGCGCGCGTTCGGGCCCGCACTGCGCTCCGTGGGCGCCGTGCTGGTCGCCCCCGCCCCGGAACCCGGCACGCTCATCGCGGGCTACCGCCGGGCGCTGGACGACGCGGCCGCCGTCGGCCCTGTCGCCGTCGGCGGGGTTTCGCTGGGTGCGGCGGTAGCGCTGGCCTGGGCGCTCGAGCACCCCGATTGCGCGGTGGCGGTGTTGGCGGCGTTGCCCGCATGGTCGGGCGATCCGCGGGAGGCGCCGGCCGCCGCGACCGCGCGCCTGTCGGCCCACCAGCTGCGCAGCGACGGGCTGGCCGCGGCCACCGCGCTGATGCAACAGTCCAGTCCGGCGTGGCTGGCCGACGAGTTGACCCGGTCCTGGGCGGGCCTGTGGCCCGCGCTCCCAGACGCGATGGAGGAGGCCGCCGGCTACGTCGCCCCGACCCGCGCCGAGCTGACCCGGCTGCGCACGCCGCTCGCGGTGGCCTCGGCCTCCGACGACCCGGTGCATCCGCTGCACGTCGGCGTCGAGTGGGTCGAGAACGCGCCGACGGCGGCGCTGCGCACCGTCACGTTGGCGCAGATCGGCGCGGACCCCTCCGCATTGGGCGCCGCCTGCGTGGCGGCGCTGCGCGAACTGTCCGGCTAGCCGCCGGTGATGGTGTTGGTGCCGCGCAGCTGCTGCATGGCCGACACCGACCGGCGCGCGGCCGGGTTCGGCGGCTGCGGCGGTTCCGGGGGCGCGGCCTGCTCCTGGGCGGCCTGCTGCTCGGCGGCCGCGCGCAGCTGGGCGGCCATCGGCTCGGGCAGCTGCACCGGCAGCGGGGTGCGGACCGGCATCGGGGTGTCGCCGCGTCGGACCACCGTGTCCGCCAAGGCATTTCGCGCTTCCTCGACCAGGGCGCCCATGGTCTCGTGGGTGCCGTTGACCACGCAGCGGATCATCCAGCGGTAGCCGTCCACGCCGATGAACCGGACCGCGCCGGAGGCCTCGCCGACCACCTCGCGACCCCACGGGCCGGTCTCGATGCTGACCTTGGCCGAGTCCTTACGCAGCGAGTCGGCCAGCTCGCCGGCCACCTCGCGCCACAGCCCGGCACTCTTGGGGGCCGCGTAGGCCGCGACAGTGAACCGACCGTTGGGCGTCACCACCCACACGGCGCTGGGCACGCCGGCCTCGTTGAGTTCGACCTGCACCTGCCCGGCCTCGGGCATCGGGATGAGCACCGAGCCCAGATCCAGGCGGCCCTGGGCGGCCGTCACCGGATCATCGAAGTCCTCGACGTCGAACGGGCCGTCGAAGTCCTCGTCGTCGTCGATCTCGGCGGCCGCCTCGGCCGCGGTGTCGTCCTGTTTGCGCTTATCAAATGCCATCACAGACTCGCATGTCCTCCGGAGGAACCGTGGCCACCATCGCCACGGGTGGTGTCCGCCAGCCCGGCCTCCTCGAACGAGCTGACCTCGACGAGCTCGGGCAGTTCGATCCGCTGCACCAGCAGCTGGGCGATGCGGTCACCCCTGTTGATCAGGATACGTTCGGTCGGGTCGAGATTGATCAGGGAAAGCTTGATCTCGCCCCGATACCCGGCGTCGATGGTGCCCGGGCTGTTGACGATCGAAAGCCCCACGCGCGCAGCCAATCCCGAGCGCGGATGAACCAGGCCGACCATCCCCATCGGGATTGCCACCGCAATTCCGGTCGACACCAGGGCGCGGTGGCCGGGCGCCAGGTCGACATCCTCGGCGCTGAACAGATCGACCCCGGCGTCGCCCGCGTGCGCACGCTGCGGCAGTGGAAGCTCGGGGTCCAGGCGAACAACCGCCAGACGAGTGGACACGAGACCACAGACTACCCTTGGCCGCGTGTCGAAGTCCGGTGTGACCTCCCAGACGGTGCGTTACCGCGAGCGCCTGTGGGTGCCGTGGTGGTGGTGGCCGCTGGGCTTCGGGTTGGCGGCGATCATTGCCGCCCAGGTCAATCGGGCCCTGTCGGAGTCCGACGTGCCGCAGTGGGTGCCGTTCGCCGCGCTGTTCGTGGTGGCCGCCGGCGTGTTGCTGTGGTTCGGCCGCATGGAGGTGGCGGTGGTCGCCCGCGACGGCCAGGTGGAATTGTGCGCGGGCCCGGCACACCTGCCGGTGAGCGTGATCTCCCGCACCGCGGAGGTCCCCCGCTCGGCCAAGTCGGCGGCGCTGGGTCGTCAGCTGGATCCGACCGCCTACGTGCTGCACCGCGGCTGGGTGGGCCCCATGGTGCTGGCGGTGCTCGACGATCCGGACGACCCGACGCCGTACTGGCTGGTCAGCTGCCGGCACCCGGACAAGGTCCTGGCGGCGCTCAGCAGTTGATCGGAGTTGGTCAGCCCCCGCAGTCGGTGCAGATCATCAGCCCGTTCTTCTCGCTGGCCAGCCGGCTGCGGTGCTGAACCAGGAAGCAACTCGAACAGGTGAACTCGTCGGCCTGCTTGGGAATCACGCGAACGGACAGTTCCTCACCGGAGAGGTCCGCCCCGGGCAGTTCGAACGATTCGGCGGTCTCGGACTCGTCGACATCGACGACCGCCGACTGCGCCTCGTTGCGGCGCGCCTTCAGTTCCTCGAGCGAATCCTCGGAAACTTCATCGGTCTCGGAGCGCCTCGGCGCGTCATAGTCGGTAGCCATAACCTCTTCCCCTCGTCGTCCCCCTGCGCAACGTGCTGCAGCAAGGCTTTGTACCAGTGCCGAACGCCTGCGCCAAATGATTCGTGCCCCCATTGCCGACTAATGGAGTGTGAGTTATGTCACACCCCCGGGGGAAGTGTCCCCGATTCCGTTGCCGACCACACTGCGAAGTTGCTCTAGAGTTCGGGCGTGGTCGCACAAATCACCGAGGGAACCGCCTTCGACAAGCGCGGATTGCCGTTTCGTCGCCGCAACATCTATCCCGGTGTCATCACCGTGGCCGTTCTGGCCGTCGTCACCGCCATGGTGTGGATGATCGCGCTGACCCGCCCCGAGGACGTCCAGGACGTCGCGGTGTGCAATCCCCCACCCGCCCCCGCCGACGGCGGCGAGGCCCCCTCGCTGGGCGAGCAGGTGTCGCGCACCGACATGGCCGAGGTGATGCCGGCCAAGCTCGCCGAGACCAAGATCAACGTGCTCAACGCCAGCGGTCAGGGCGGACAGGCCGGCGACATCTCGGGGGCGCTGCGCGACCTCGGGTTCGCCCAGCCGACCGCGGCCAACGACCCGATCTACGCCGGCGCCCGACTGACCTGCCAGGGCCAGATCCGGTTCGGCTCCAACGGACGGGCCGCCGCCGCGGCGGTATGGCTGGTCGCCCCGTGCACCGAGCTGTTCCAGGACGGGCGCGACGACGACTCGGTGGACCTGGCCATCGGCACCGAGTTCGGGGCGCTGACCCACAGCGACGACATCGACGCGGTGCTCGCCGGTCTGCGCCCCGACGCCACCGAACCGGCCGACTCGGAGTTGCTCAGCAAGATCCACTCCGCAAGCTGCTGAGCCCCTACTCCGACAGCAACTCGAACGCGCCGAGCCGCTGCAACTCCGCGCGCAGCGCATCGGCGACCCCGGGCGCACTGGCCACCACCAGTCCGGTCCCGCTCCCCGCGCCCGGCTCCGGCACCAACACCGTCGCGCCGGCCTCGGCGGCGATCAGCGCTCCGGCCGCCCAGTCCCAGGCGTGCAGTTCGTGCTCGTAGTGCGCGTCGAGGCGCCCGGCGGCCACCAGGCACAGATCCAGCGCCGCCGACCCGATGCGCCGGATGTCGCGCACGGTCGGCAGCAGCGCGGCCAGCAACCGCGCCTGCTCGGTGCGGCGCCGCGCCGAGTAGTCGAATCCGGTGCCCACCAGCGCCATCCCCAGCTCGGACACGGCGCTGCAACGCAACGCCACGGTGCCACCGCCGCCGGTGACGTGAGCTCCCAAACCCGTTGCCGCCGAGTAGATTTCACCGGTCGACACGTGCGCCACCGCGCCCGCCACCGAGACCCCGTCGACCTGCGCGGCCACCGATACCGCGTACGCCGGGATGCCGTAGACGAAGTTCACCGTGCCGTCGATCGGATCCAGCACCCAGGTCACCGCGCCCGGGGCGGCCGCCCGCGCCGGACCGCCGCCCTCCTCACCGAGGATCGCGTCGCCGGGACGCAGTTCGGCCAGCCGGGCCCGCAACAGGGCCTCGGTCTCGGTGTCGACGATGGTGACCGGATCGGTCGGGTCGCTCTTGGCGGCGACGGCATCGGCCACCGGCGCGGTCACGAAGACCTCGGCGCGGCGGGTGCGCACGAACTCGGCGGCCTCGGCGGCCAGCGCCTCGGCCACCCTTCGCAGAGTCGCGACGTCCTGACCAGCGGGCAAAGCAGTGTTTATCACCGTTCCATCGCAACACATCCGGTGCCGAAGCACTATGTTTGTAGCGCTGACCGCCACGCCGTCGCCAGGAGCCGCCATGACCGCGCAAGACCCCCGTCCCGCACCCAACCACGGGTTCGGTATCGACGTCGGCGGTAGCGGCGTCAAGGGCGGCATCGTCGACCTCGACACCGGCAAACTCGTCGGCGAACGCTTCAAGCTCGCCACCCCGCAACCCGCCACGCCCGACGCGGTGGCCGAGACCATCGCCGCCGTCGTCGCACATTTCGACTGGACCGGCCCGCTGGGCGTCACCTACCCCGGCGTGGTGACCGAGGGCATCGTGCGCACGGCGGCCAACGTCGACGACGCCTGGCTGGGCACCAACGTCGCCGAGGTGATCAGCAAGGCCCTCGGCGGCCAGTCGGTGACCGTCCTCAACGACGCCGACGCCGCCGGGCTGGCCGAGGAACGCTTCGGCGCGGGGCGCAACAACTCCGGCGTGGTGGTGTTGCTGACGTTCGGCACCGGAATCGGTTCGGCGGTGATCCACAACGGTTTGCTGCTGCCCAACACCGAGTTCGGCCACATCGAGGTCGACGGCAAGGAGGCCGAGCACCGCGCCGCCTCGTCGATCAAGGAGCGCAAGGACTGGTCCTACGAACGCTGGACCAAGGAAGTCACCAAGGTGCTGGTGGCCGTCGAGAACGCGATCTGGCCGGACCTGATCATCGTCGGCGGCGGGATCAGCCGCAAAGCCGACAAATGGGTGCCGCTGCTCGGCAACCGGACCCCGGTGGTGGCGGCGGCGCTGCAGAACACCGCGGGCATCGTCGGCGCCGCCATGGCCGCGCACGGCGACGGTACCGGGTAGCGGGACGCGCGGATTTCCTTGCTCGGCGCGGCGTGGCGGCGCACTGTCGTTACAATGGTCGAGGCGGCCGCCCAACGAATAGCGGTGAAGCTCGAAACAGAGACTGACGCCGACATTCCAGATGCCGACGCTTCGGTGGCGCATGCCCTGCGCACCGCAAGCCAGCACGATCGAAAGGGTGTACGTGGCAGCGACGAAAGCAACCCCGGCAACCGATGAGCCGGTGAAGCGCACCGCCACCAAAGCCTCCACCTCAGGCACCCCGGCCAAGCGCGCGCCGGCCAAGCGGGCCACCAAGGCCGCCGGCGCGGCCAAGCAGCCCGCCAAGAAGGCGGCGCCCCGCAAGGCGGCGGCCAAGGCCGGTACGAGCACTCGCAGTCGCGCCAAGAAGGCGACCGCCGGGGCCGTCGACACCGACGGCGCCGCCGAGGATCTCGACACCGACATCGAGGATCTCGAGGCCGAACCCGGCGACGAGCTCGAGGCCGACGCCGAGCTGGAGACCGACGACCTCGAGGAGATCGACGACGAGGAGAGCGGCGCCGAGGAGTCCGGCACCGCCGCGGGCGCCAAGAAGACCAAGGCGGCCAAGGAGGACGACGACGAGGACGAGATCGCCGAGCCGTCCGAGAAGGACAAGGCCTCCGGTGACTTCGTCTGGGACGAGGAAGAGTCCGAGGCGCTGCGGCAGGCCCGCAAGGACGCCGAACTCACCGCCTCGGCGGACTCGGTCCGCGCCTACCTGAAGCAGATCGGCAAGGTCGCGCTGCTCAACGCCGAGGAAGAAGTCGAGCTCGCCAAGCGCATCGAGGCCGGCCTGTACGCCACCCAGCTGATGTCGGAGCTGGTGGAGAAGGGCGAGAAGCTGCCCGCCGCCCAGCGCCGCGACATGCAATGGATCTGCCGCGACGGCGATCGCGCCAAGAACCATCTGCTCGAGGCGAACCTGCGCCTGGTGGTGTCGCTGGCCAAGCGCTACACCGGCCGCGGCATGGCGTTCCTGGACCTCATCCAGGAGGGCAACCTGGGCCTGATCCGCGCCGTCGAGAAGTTCGACTACACCAAGGGCTACAAGTTCTCCACGTACGCCACCTGGTGGATCCGGCAGGCCATCACCCGCGCCATGGCCGACCAGGCCCGCACCATCCGCATCCCGGTGCACATGGTCGAGGTCATCAACAAGCTCGGCCGCATCCAGCGCGAACTGCTGCAGGACCTGGGCCGCGAGCCCACGCCCGAAGAGCTGGCCAAGGAAATGGACATCACGCCGGAGAAGGTGCTGGAGATCCAGCAGTACGCGCGTGAACCGATCTCCCTGGACCAGACCATCGGCGACGAGGGCGACTCGCAACTCGGCGACTTCATCGAGGACTCCGAGGCCGTCGTCGCGGTCGACGCCGTGTCCTTCACGCTGCTGCAGGATCAGCTGCAGTCGGTGCTCGAGACGCTCTCCGAGCGCGAGGCCGGTGTCGTGCGGCTGCGGTTCGGCCTGACCGACGGTCAGCCGCGCACGCTCGACGAGATCGGTCAGGTCTACGGCGTCACCCGCGAGCGGATCCGCCAGATCGAGTCCAAGACCATGTCGAAGCTGCGCCACCCCAGCCGGTCTCAGGTGCTGCGCGACTACCTGGACTAGCGGTTCCGATCCCGGCGGCTGGCTAACCGGGAAGCGGTGCGAACCGGCCTTCGGCGTCCGGCAGGTACGGGGTGATCATTCTCACTGCCGCCGTCGACAGCGGGCCGTACAGGTGCGGGAAGAGCATCCCGTCCGGATCGCCGGGTACGCCGGGCTCCCAGCGCAGCGGCGCCGTCAGCAGTTCCGGATTCAGGTACAGCAGTACCAGATCGGTGCGGCCCGCGTAGAGCCGGTTGGCGGGCAGATGCACCTGCTCAGGGGTCGAGAGATGGATGAAACCCACCTCCTGCAGCGACGGCGGCCGGTACGGCCCGGCGGGGGGAACGGCCGCCCAATCCGACCGCGCGCAGAGGTGGACCAGTTCACGGCTAGGCTCGGACATGACATCAGCGTGCCGCAGCGCCACCCCGAAGCGAAGGTGAGACGCGACACACCGATGAACGCCTAGGGAACAACGCCGGAACGCCGTACGTCTGACACAGTAGAGATCAAGCAACGAACGGAGGCGCCATGACCGCAACTCTGACCAGTCCCGAATTGACGCGGGCTGATCGCTGCGACCGCTGCGGGGCTGCCGCCCGCGTACGCGCGACGCTGCCGTCCGGAGCAGAGCTGCTTTTCTGCCAGCACCACGCCAATGAGCACGAGGCCAAGCTGGTCGAACTCGCCGCAGTGCTCGAGACCAGCCCCGTCGAGGCGTAACCCGCCATCGGAGCGTCTCGCTTCGCAGATTCACCGGAAGTCAGGAATGCTGGTCTGGTCATGAGTGACCAGACCAGCAAGCCTTCCCGACACCACATCTGGCGCGTTTCCAAAAGGACGCTGTCGAAGGCGTGGGACGACTCGATCTTCTCGGAGTCCGCCCAAGCCGGCTTCTGGTCGGTGCTGTCGCTCCCGCCGCTGCTGCTCGGCATGCTGGGCAGCCTGGCCTACATCGCCCCGCTGTTCGGCCCGGACACACTGGCCACGATCGAGGACCGGTTGATCAGCACGGCCGGCAGCTTCTTCTCGCAGAACGTCGTCACCGAGATCATCGAGCCGACCATGCGCGACATCGTGCAGGGCGCGCGCGGCGAGGTGGTGTCGCTGGGCTTCGTCATCTCGCTGTGGGCGGGCTCGTCGGCGATCTCGGCGTTCGTGGACGCCATCGTGGAGGCGCACGACCAGACGCCGCTGCGGCACCCGGTGCGGCAGCGCTTCTACGCGCTGGGCCTCTACGTGGTGGGGCTGCTGATCATCATCGTCACGGCGCCGTTCCTGGCGCTGGGTCCCCGCAAGGTCGCCGAGTACATCCCGGAGAGCTGGGCCGACGTGCTGCGCTTCGGCTATTACCCGGCGCTGGCCCTGGGGTTCGTCATCGCGATCACCATCCTGTACCGAGTGTCGCTGCCGCGGCCGCTACCGACGCACCGGCTGATCCTGGGCGCGTTGCTGGCCACCACGGTGTTCATGATCGCCACGGTCGGACTGCGCATCTACCTGAGCTCGATCACCCGGACCGGCTACACCTACGGGGCGCTGGCGACACCGATCGCCTTCCTGCTGTTCGCGTTCTTCCTCGGGTTCGCCATCATGCTGGGCGCCGAACTCAACAACGCCGTCGAGGAGGAGTGGCCGGCGCCAGACACCCACACTCGTCAGTTGCGTAGCTGGTTGGAGGAAAAGGCCAACCAGAAGAACGGCCAGCGGCTCGAACCGGATCAGCCGCCGCCGCGCGAGGAGCCCTCGCGGTCTACTTCTTGAGCTGTTCGTAGATGCGCTTGCAGTCCGGGCACACCGGGGAGCCCGGCTTGGCGGACTTGGTGACCGGAAAGACCTCACCGCACAGCGCGACCACGTGGGTGCCCATCACGGCGCTCTCGGCGATCTTGTCCTTCTTGACGTAGTGGAAGAACTTCGGCCGATCGTCGTCGGTCCCGTCGTCGACGCGTTCATCAGTGTCTGGGCGCTCGATCGTCTGGGTCTGCATAGATGACATTCTGCCGCAGAAAATTACGGCCGGGGAACCGGTCTGACCACAGGCGCCCAACTGTGCAAGAGTGGAGGAATGAAGCACAGCCAGGAGCTGGGTTTCGACGACGAAGGTCGGCCGGTACTCATCACGCGCGCAGCCATCCCCTATGAAGAGGAGCATCGGCAGCGCGTCCGCAAGTACCTGATCATGATGTCCTGCCGCGTCCCCGCGCTGCTGCTGGCCGCGTGGGCCTACAGCGTCTGGCAGAACGGCTGGATCTCCCTGGGGATCGTCGCGATCTCCATCCCGTTGCCGTGGATGGCGGTGTTGATCGCCAACGACCGCCCGCCGCGGCGCGCCGAGGAACCCCGCCGGTACTCCCCCTCGCCGCACGCCACACTCGCCGCCGCCGACTACCCGGCGATCGGACCGACCTACATCGACGCCGACGAGCCAGCGCCGGAGGCCCCCCGTCCGACCGAATCGGCGCGCTCGGACACCGAATCCCCTGGCTGAGGATCCTTCTGGATCTATTCTCAGCGCATTCTCAGGTCAGCGCGGCATTTGTGCACGTCAGAGGGTGTGAAACCGCGGCGTTGTGGGAACTCTTTGCTCCATTAGGGCGTTAGAACCATTGACAGTTCGAGCCACTCTAAGGAGGCCGATATGGCGAATGCCGCCGCACCCCGGATCGATCGCGATCTGGACGCTCAGAGCCCAGCCGCCGACTTGGTACGGGTGTATCTGAACGGTATCGGCAAGACGGCGTTGCTCAACGCCGCCGATGAGGTGGAACTCGCCAAACGGATCGAGGCCGGGCTCTACGCCCAGCATCTGCTGGCGACGCGTAAGCGCCTGGGTGAGACCCGCAAGCGCGCCCTCGCCGAGGTCGTTCGCGACGGCCAGGCCGCCCGCAGCCACCTCTTGGAAGCCAACCTGCGCCTGGTCGTGTCGCTGGCCAAGCGCTACACGGGCCGCGGGATGCCGCTGCTGGACCTGATCCAGGAGGGCAACCTGGGCCTGATCCGCGCCATGGAGAAGTTCGACTACGCCAAGGGCTTCAAGTTCTCCACGTACGCCACCTGGTGGATCCGTCAGGCCATCACCCGCGGCATGGCCGACCAGAGCCGGACCATCCGACTGCCCGTCCACCTGGTCGAGCAGGTCAACAAGCTGGCCCGGATCAAGCGCGAGATGCATCAGCAGCTGGGTCGCGAGGCCACCGACGAGGAGCTGTCCGAGGAGTCGGGCATCCCGGTCGAGAAGATCAACGACCTGCTCGAGCACAGCCGGGACCCGGTGAGCCTGGACATGCCGGTGGGCTCCGACGAGGAGGCCCCGCTGGGCGACTTCATCGAGGACTCCGAGGCGCTGTCCGCCGAGAACGCCGTGATCGCCGAGTTGCTGCACACCGACATCCGGCATGTGCTGGCCACGCTCGACGAGCGCGAGCAACAGGTGATCCGGCTGCGGTTCGGCCTCGACGACGGCCAACCGCGCACGCTGGACCAGATCGGCAAGCTGTTCGGGCTGTCCCGCGAACGCGTCCGCCAGATCGAGCGCGAGGTCATGTCCAAGCTGCGCCACGGCGACCGGGCCGACCGCCTGCGCTCCTACGCCAGCTGACGCGAAACCGTCTTCGCACTTCAGTGTGCCCGCCGCTCCCCTCGGCGGGCACACTGCCGTGTGGGCGCCGCGCCGACGTTGCGGGTCCGAACGCGCAGCTAGCCAAGTAGACTTGTGCCGACGGAGGGTGCCAGATGAACGACCTTGTAGATACCACCGAGATGTACCTGCGGACGATCTACGACCTCGAGGAAGAGGGCGTGATCCCGCTGCGCGCGAGAATCGCCGAGCGGCTGGAACAAAGCGGGCCGACCGTGAGCCAGACCGTGTCGCGGATGGAGCGCGACGGATTACTGAATGTCGCCGGCGACCGGCACCTCCAACTCACCGAGAAGGGACGGTCGCTGGCCGTCGCCGTGATGCGTAAGCACCGGCTGGCCGAGCGCCTGTTGGTGGACGTGATCGGTCTGCCGTGGGAGGACGTGCACGCGGAGGCGTGCAAGTGGGAGCACGTGATGAGCGAGGAGGTCGAGCGCCGCCTGGTCGCCGTGCTCGACAACCCGACCGTCTCCCCCTTCGGCAATCCCATCCCCGGTCTCTCCGAACTCGGGCTGGGCCCGTCCGACCGGTTCGAGGACTACAACCTGGTGCGGCTCACCGAGCTGCCCGCAGGGTCCCCGGTCGCCGTCGTGGTGCGCCAGCTGACCGAACACGTCCAGGGCGACACCATGCTGATCAGCCGACTCAAGGACGCCGGCGTGGTGCCCAACGCCCGCGTCACCGCCATCGTGAACCCGCCCGGCGAGGTGACCATCGTGATCCCCGGCCATGAGAACGTGGATCTCCCCCACGAGATGGCGCACGCGGTGAAGGTCGAGAAGGTCTAGACCCGCGCGGTCACCCCGCGGCACGGGGCGGTCGCCGCGGCGGCAACTCCACGCCGAGTTGCCGCGCGAGCCGGTACCCGGTCGAGGCGAGCTGACGGATCCGCTCCGGCCGCAGCCCGGACTGCAGCGCGTCATCTAGCAGTCCCGCCATCCGGTGCGTGGGATCCACGCGCAGCGCCTGCTCCAACGCCACCCCCGCCAACGGTCCGTCGCCGCGCACATAGGCGGAGTACGCCAGCAGGGTCAGCGCCTCGGCGCGCCACGGCCCCGGCAATCCCCGCGCCAGCAGCACCCACAGCGCCTCCGCCCGGGCCGCGGCCTCGCCCACCGCCAGGCCGTACACGATGTCCCGGACGATCAGGTCGGTCAGCGCGTAGGCCAGCGCCGCGAGGTCGGCATCGGTCAGGTTCGCACCCGCGGCGAGCCGGTCCACCGCCGCGATGATCCGGCGGACCGTACGACCACGGGCCACGTCCGGGTCCTCGGCGGGCGCGGCCTGCTCGGCGGCGGCCAGTTCGGCTACTGTCCGCGCGATTGCCGCGGGATCGCGTTCCAGGTCGACCGCGATCACTTCCTGCAACTCCGCACGGCTGCCGTAGAGCCGACGCCCGTCGAGCACCGCCGCGACCGACAGCGGCGAGGAGGACGGATCGTCGATCCGCCCGCCGGCACCGCACCCGTCGACGCAGTGCCAGCGGCCGCCGGCCGCGATGCGGTCCACCACGTGGGTGTCGAGCAGTACGACGCCGTTATCGGCGAGCAGTTCGCCGAGGTCCTCGCTGAGCTCCCGGTAGGAGTCATTGCACAGCCGACACGCGGCACCCTCGGCGTCGACGATCACCGCGATCACCGCGTCGGCGTGGGAGGCCGACGCGACGTCGACGAGATGGTCCAGGTCGCCGCCGAGGCAGTCGGTCAGATCCACGCGCATGACCGCGCCCATCTGGCCGCGGTCCACGCCGACGAGGACCAGGGATTTCTGCGGGGCGAAGCCCAGCACCGCGGGCACGGCGGCGATCAGCGCCGCCGGACGATTGAGCACGAAATCGGGGTTCTTCGGTGTCATGCCCGAACGGTCGCAACCGGCACCGTCGCCGTCGGCTCTCGTGCGCCCGGTAGGCCGCCATGTTGTGGAGGAAAGTCGAACTGTGAGTGATTCCGCATTGGGCGAAACCGGGACTGCGAGCGCGCCGGTGCGCGTTGAGATCGGTATGTCGCAGTCCCGATGTGTTTGCTGCGACGTTTTGAGGGACACTTAGCCTGGATGCACCGATTGGGTAGCGGTCTGGGGTGGGTCGTAACGGCGAAATGCCCTGTCGTGGTGGGAGAATGAGATTTCTTGAGGATCTTATTCAGCCACT
>Ga0265293_10005766_pt1 | contig 20420 bp, 20 predicted proteins | sample Munlanlewell138R_FD_192505 | JGI IMG/M metagenome (GOLD analysis project Ga0265293, IMG submission 192505) | Leachate microbial communities from a municipal landfill in Southern Ontario, Canada - Leachate well 138R | ecosystem: Engineered > Solid waste > Landfill > Unclassified | place: Canada... | reverse complement strand
TGATCGTGATGCCCCGCTCCCGCTCTTCCGGCGCCTTGTCGATCTTGTCGAAGGGCGTGAAATCCGCCCAGCCCGCCGAAGAGAGCGTCCGCGTTATCGCCGCCGTCAGCGTCGTCTTCCCGTGGTCAATGTGACCGATCGTCCCTATGTTCATGTGCGGTTTTGTCCTGTCAAAATGCTCCTTCGCCATCTCGTGAAACCCTCCCGTTCCTGTGATTTCCTGCCGAAAAAGGCGTCCTGAGACACACCAAAAGAGACCCGAAATCGGCGTTTCCCGAGTCCGGATCTCTTGAATTCTGGAGCCGACTTCCGGACTCGAACCGGAGACCCCATCCTTACCATGGATGTGCTCTACCTACTGAGCTAAGTCGGCGAATGGGAAAAACGAGTGGTGGGGGGAGGAGGATTCGAACCTCCGTAGACAGAGTCGGCAGATTTACAGTCTGCAGCCTTTGACCGCTCGGCCATCCCCCCACGATTTCGCTATTCACTGGAGCCGGCGATCCGACTTGAACGGACGACCTGCTGATTACAAGTCAGCTGCTCTACCAACTGAGCTACGCCGGCTGAATGCTCATGTATTATATACTGCGAGAGAGTGATGTCAACTTGGCCTGCCTCCACAACCGGGGGCACGAATCTAGCCCACTTCCTCGGCGTCGTGGATGAAAGCCTTGATCCCGGCGTTCCTGACATAGGGCTCTTCCTTGAAGACCTTGTACCGTTCGATGACCCCGTCGATCAGGCCTTCGGAGCCGAAGATCATGAAGACCCAGTTCAGCCCGGGGAAAACCGCATCGCCCCAGTGGGTCTTGTTTCCCACGTTGTCCTTCCCCAGTACGTCGCGCCACACAGTGTAGCCTTCCACGCCGTCGCCGTCGAGCACTTTTTCCATGAGGTCTTCCCCCACGCTTTCGTTGCACATTATCCAGAGCATTCTCATGACCGCGCCACCTCCCTGGCCTCGGCGAACCTGGGCGTTTTTCTGACCTTCTCTTCGACGATGCTGTAGACCACGGGGACCAGGAGCATGGTGACCAGCATGGAGACCATGAGCCCCCCCATGACGGAGACCGCCAGGGGACGCCAGATCTCGGAGCCTTGCCCCCTGCTCAAAGCCATGGGCAACATGCCGAAGAAGGTCGTGAGGGTCGTCATGAGAGCCGGCCTGAGGCGCCGCCGTCCCGCCTCGATTATGGCATCCCTGAGCCTGGCCCCGCGGGCTCTCACCAGGTTGATGTAGTCCACCAGGACGATGGCAACATTGACGACGATCCCCACCAGCATGATGATCCCCAGCAGCGCCTGCAGGGATATGTAAAGCCCCGTCGCGAGGAAGGCGAAGACCACCCCCGTGAGAGCGAAGGGGATGCTGAAGAGTATGACGAAGGGGTCCAGGTAGGCTTCATATTGGCCCGCCATGACCATGTAGACGAGCATTATGCCCAGCAGGACCAGGAGCCCCATCTGCCGGAAGGCGTCCTGCTGCTCCTTTATCTCGCCTCCGAAGGATATCCTCACTCCCTCGGGTACTTCCATGGCCTGGACCATCTTCACAGCGTCGGCGGTGACCTCCCCAAGGGACCGTCCGTGGACGTTGGCCCCGACGGTCAGGTATCTCTGCCTGTTTTTGCGCTCCACCTGGGGCGGACCCACCTCGTCCTTCATCGCCGCCACCGACGACAGCTTTACGAGCGCCCCCGATGACGAGGGAACGGTGAGCCGGCCGAACACGTCCCTGCTATCTCTCTGGTCCTCCCTCAACCTCACCCTGATGGGGAAGTCATCCTCACCCTCCCAGAAGGATCCCTCGGTCTCGTATCCCGCAAAGTAGATCCTGGCGGTGCGGGAGACGGCGGCGGTGCTGACGCCCAGGTGGGCCGCCTTTTCCCTGTCCGGTTCGATCCAGAGTTCGGGACGGTCCTCCCGGCGGCTGACCGATATATCGGCCGTGCCCGGTATCTCGGCGAGGCCCGACGCGATCATCGACGACGCCCTGGTCACCTGCTTCAGGTCATCGCCGTAGATCTCTATATCCAGGGGCTTGGAACCCAGGAACATGGCCTTTATGGGCGAACTGACGAAGACGGTCATATCCTCGATGCCAGGCTTCGCGTGGATCCAGTCGCGGATTTCGCCGGCGATCTCGAAGGCGGACCTGTCCCTCTTGTTCTTGTCGACGAGCTTAATACCGATAGTACCCGTGTTGGGGCCCGCTTTCTGACCGACGGCCACGGAGAGGCCGCCTTCCTCCATTCCGTCCATCCCGAAGACGAGTTGGGCCTCGGGGATGGTCTGCCGGCAATAGGCCATGACCTCCCTGACAAGTTCGTCGGTGACCTCGAGCCTGGTTCCCTCGGGAAGCGAGAAGGTTATAGATATGTCGCCCGTGTCCGGGTCGGGGGTCAGTTCGGTCCCAATGGTCCGGAAACCGAGGAAAGTGAGCAGCAGCAACAGGAGCGACGAGGCTATGACCTTCTTGCGATTGTCCAGCCCCCAGGCCAGCATGGACGAATACACTTCCTCCATGCTGGAGAAGAATCTCTCGGTCACCTGGTGTATTTTCAGTTTCCCCGGCTCGCGGCCGAAGAATTTGCTGCCCATCATGGGTATGAAGGTAAGAGCCACGAAAAGAGACGCCGAGACCGCCAGGACCATGACCACCGTGAGGGCCGAGAAGAACACGCCCACCAGGCCGGAAAGAAAGGCGAGGGGGAGAAGCACGACGATCGTGGTGAGCGTCGAGGCCATCAGGGCCGAACCGATCTCGCTGGCGCCCAGCACGGCCGCGACACGCCTTCGGCTGCCCTGTTCTATGTGGTAGATGATCTGGTCCGTCGCTACGATGGCGTTGTCCACCACCATGCCGCTTGCCATGGCGAGGGCCGAGAGGGTGAATATGTTTATCGTGTAGTCGAGGCGCCCCATGGCTATGAAGGTTATGATGAGCGAAAAGGGTATGGCCCCCGCCACGATCAGGGAGGCGCGGAACCTCCTCAGGAAGGCCCAGGTGACGAGGAACACCAGGATTATCCCCACCATGAGGGAGACGCTGAGGTTGGATATGGAGTTCATGATGAAGTCGGCCGTGTCCAGGACCACCTCGTAGGTCACGTCGGAGGGGAAGCTCTCTTCCTCCAGCCAGGCGAGCCTTTCCAGGACCGCCCGGGAAACCTCGATGGTGTTGGCGTCGCTGTTCTTCATCACTATGAGAACGACGGCGGCCTGGTCGTCCTTCCACCCGTTCATGGTCAATTCCTTGTAACCGTCCCTGACCTCGGCGACATCGGCCAACCTGACGGGATTTCCGTTCCGGAGGCCCACGACGGTGTTCGCGATCTCTTCCACCGAGGTGAACCTGCCCGGCACCCTTATGAAGTACTCCGTCCGGCCCTCCTTCATGGACCCGGCGGGGATGTTGAGGTTCTCACTCTCGAGGACACCCGCAATGGCATCGGGGGGCAGCCCGATGGCCTCCAGCCTGTCAGCGTCGAGGAGGACCTGGATCTCCCGGCCCACGCCACCGAAGATGAGGACCTGGCCCACACCCGGCACCCTGGAGAGTTCCTCCGCCACGTTCTTGTCGATAAAATGATAGAGCCCCTGGTAGGACCTTTCGGCCGTCATGGCAACCTGCACGACGGGGACAGTCCCCGAGGTTATCCTGAGCACCACCGATTCCTCCGCGTCGGAGGGGAGTTCCCTCTTGGCGAAGTTGACGGCATCCCTCACGTCGCCGGCCCGGACATCGAGATCCACGCCCCATTTGAACTTCACCGAGACGACGGAGATGTTGTCGAGGGACCTGGAGATGAGGTCGTCCACCCCTTCAAGCATGGAGAGACTGTTCTCCATAACCTTGGTTATCCTCTGCTCCACGTCGCTGGCCGATGCCCCCGGCCACGGGGTGATCACCGTCATGACGGGCGGCTCGATCTTCGGGAGGAGGTCCAGTTTAAGGTTGAGAAAGGAAATAGAACCTATGACCAGGACGGCGAGAAAGACCATCAGGGTCATGACGGGACGCTTGACGGAGATCTCGGGGAGCTTCACCTTCGGTACACCTCTATCCTGGTCCCGTCCCTGACGGTGCCGGCCCGGGTCGTGATTACTTCCTCACCGGGATCGAGGCCTCCCGTGATCTCCACGAAGCCTTCCCGCTCGATGCCGGTACTGATGACACGAAGAACGGCCTTGCCGCCCTCGGCCACGTAGCATATCGTCTCGCCTGTGCCGGCTAGGCGGCTGACGGCCTCACGGGGGAGAGCCATGACCCTTTTCTCACCCGAGGTTATCCTTGCCCGGGCGAACATACCCGGTAATATCACCCCTTCGGAGGGGAGGGTGACTTCGATCTTTCCTGTGCGAGTGGCTGGGTCGATGACGGGGGAGATGTTCGTGACCACCGCCACGAACTCCCTGCCGGGAAGGGCATCGACAAGCATGGTGACCTTGTCGCCCGGGACGATAGCCGGGAAGAGCCTTTCGGGGACGGCCCCAACGGCCTTGACGTTGTCTTGCCTGAAGATAAGAAAAGCCGGGCCCTGGGGCGCGGTATCGCCGGGGTCGATAAAACGCCTGGCCACGATGCCTTCGGCCGGGGCAGTGATGGTGTGATACCCGCCCATGATCCTGGCCTGCTCGTAGGCCGACTTCGCCTGGGTGTAACGGGCCCTGGCCTGGTCCGCGGCCTGGCGGCTGATCACCTCCTCCTTGTAGAGGGACTGGTAGCGTTCATAGTCGGCGGCGGCGGTCTCGTAAAGGGTCCGGGCTTCCTCCAGCTGCCGGTGGACGAGGCTCCTGTCAAGCGATGCCAGGGGTTGACCCTTTTTGACCCTGTCCCCCTCGCGGACGAAGACCTCCAGTACGGTCCTACCGGGGACCTTGGGCACCACCGCGGACTGCTCCTGGGGCTCGATGTTGGCGGTGAACTCGACGACCTCGGCCAGATTCATCTCCCTCAGGTGGACCGTCTCGACCCTGGCGACCTCCTCCTCGGGAAGGGCGCTCTTGATCCTGCCCTGCTGATGCCCCCTGAAAAGGATAAGTCCTGCGAAAACTGCGACGATAGCAACCATCACCACTGTCTTTTTCATGCCCATCACCTTTCGTCCACGGGGATCTTTACTGCCTCGCCCAGCGCCAGTTCCATGTCAGAGCGGGCCTTCAACGCGTCGTAAACGGCATCGACGAGCTGGGTCCTTGATCTTGACAGGGCCACCCTGGCGTCGTGCACATCGATGTTGGTGCCCACCTGGGCCGAGTACCTGGCCTCGGCCATGCGGTAATCCTCCTCGGCCAGGGCCACCTGGGACCGGGCGACCTCGAGCCGCTGGAGGGCCGAACGGAGGTCCAGCGTCGCGATGGAGACCTCGAGATCCACGCTTCGCTTCATGTCCTCCACCCGCTGCAGCAGTTCCCCGGCCAGGGCGAGGGCTTCGTCCCTGTGGGCCTTGGCCTTGCCTCCGTCATAAAGGGTCCACTGGGCTACCAGGGAGATCTTCCAGTCGTCGGCGGCATCGGGATAAAAGGTCTGCCCCACGGAAAAGGCTTCCCCCTGGAGGTAAACCGAGGGGCCCTTCTCCCCCTGGGCCGCGACAGCCATGGACCTAGCCGAGCGTACCGACGACTCCAGCGCCCTGAACTCGGGACGGCCGGCCAAGGCCGCCCCGAGAGCATTCCCGGGTATTTCAACGGGGGAGGGCTCTTTTTGGGGCTCGGGGAGTTGATACCTGTCCTTTATCCCGGTCCCGACGGCCCTTTCGAGGGCGCTGAAAGCGACCTCGATGCCGCTTTCCGCCCGGATGAGGTTCAACTTAGCGTCGGAGACGGCCACTTCTGCCCTCAACAGCTCGTTTTTGGCCACCACGCCGTTTCGGTAAAGGGCTTCGACGCTTCCCAGGTGATCCAGGGCCAACCGGCTGGCTTCCTCGGCTACAACGGCCCCGGCCCGGGCCCTCTGGAGTTCGAAGAAGGCACTCCTGGCCGCGTGGGCCACGACCTGGCCGGTCCTTTCCGATTCGGCCCGGACGGCTTCAACGGCGAACTCGGCGGCGCGGATGCCGCTTTCAACGGCGCCGCCGCTGTAGACAAGCCAGGAGAGGCTCAGGGCCGTCCTCCACATCTCGCGGAAACCGGCCTCGGCGTAGCCGTGGAGGTTTGGATCATTGGTCACCAGCGGGTATCGCGGTTCACCGTAGGTTTTTTGATAGAGCGCGGAGGCCGAAAGGACGGGAGCCTTCCCGGAGGAGGCCTCCCTGACCCTGGCCATGGCCTGCTCAACCCTCTTCTCGGCCATGCCTACCTGGGGGTTATTCTCCATGGCCAGGGCCACGACAAGGCCCTCGTCCAGAAGGGGCTTTGCGTCAGCCCACGCCCTCCTGCCCAGGAATATTACGAAGAGGGACAGCATTATAAAGGCGATGGTGATGATCCTTCTCTGCGGTGTCATTTGAACCCCTCGCTTTGGAAATCGAAACGGCCTATGGCGAAACGCCATAACTCCCTGGCCGAGTCCAGATCCAGGTTGAACCCCAGTTCCATGATTATCCCGTGCATCACGAAACGGAGGGTGGTCAATATTCTCTTGTAATCCCCACGGGCTTCGCCGCTCCTGAAGGCGGGGAAGACCTCCTGGGTCACAGGCCAGAGCTTGTCCTGGATAATACCCAGAAGATCCCCGGCTATATCGGATAGTTCCCTTCCTTCTTGCCCGCCCCGAAGTCTTTCGATGAAAAGGGTGATGAACAGGAGGCACATCTCCCGGTCTTCCCAGAGCATGTCGATGATCCATTCCCCCTGGAGGGTTACGAAGGACCGGACATCCTCCTCATTTCCGCGGAGGGCTTCCACGTGGCTGTGGATTATTTTCTCGACCTCCCGCCTCAGGACAGCGGCGAAGAGATCGCTCTTGCCGTCGAAGTGCCAATAAAGAGCCCCTTTGCTGAGGCCCGTATCCTTGACGATGGCATCCATGCTGGTGCCGTGATAGCCATTCCTGGCGAATTGGCTCCTGGCAACCTCCAGGATCTTGTCCCTGGTTCCGCAGGGATCGGACATAATATCGCCTCCAGGCCGAAGGTTTGCGCAACAGGGGAAAATCTACCACAGACCGACCGGTCTGTCAAGGAAAAAGGATAAGAGCCGTGAATCGTAAGAGCCGTGAATCGTGAATCGCCAATCGTGAATCGAAAGTGCCCGGCTTGGTACGGGTTGGGTCCTTTTTTCACTGGCCCTCATGGTAGTAAGGTTAGCATTTTCATCAGGGCGCCTTTGGATACGAAGGCTGCTTTGGTTTTTATCACCTTTCCCAACTGCCTGCGGTAGTTTTCCGCGGCGCTGGTCGTATAGATGACCTTCCGGGTCAAGGGGGGAGTACCTGAACAGGGTAGATAGATCGTTCCAGTTGTTCCTCAATCTTGAGCGATATCAATTCTCCCCAGCAATGAAGGTTTACACAAATTTATAAGCATTACCGGGTCGTAAGAGTAAAACGATCATCCTGCGAATTTGACCTTACGATTCACGATTTCCGACTCACGGTAGTTGCGACTACCGAAATAAAAAGCGCCCGCTCTTCTGGCGGGCGCCTTGATTTATCCGTTGTAGGTGAAAGCCGGGCAAAATCAGCGCTTGGAGAACTGTCTCTTGGCGCGGGCGCCTTTCTGGCCGAATTTTTTCCTCTCGACCATCCTGGAGTCCCTGGTCAGCAGGCCGGATTTCTTGAGGGTGGGTCTCAGTTCGGGATCCATCTTGAGCAGAGCCCTGGCAAGTCCGAGCCTGACCGCGCCGGACTGCCCCGTGAGCCCGCCTCCGCTGGCGTTGACAAAGACATCGATCTTCCCTTCAAGCCCCGATGTCTTGAGCGCCTCGAAAGCATGGGACTGCCATATGCTGCGGGGGAAGTATTCGTCGGCGGGTCGCTCATTGACCTTCAGCATCCCGCTACCGGAACACACCCTTACCCTCGCAAGGGCGGCCTTGCGTCTGCCCGTACCCCAGTAATATTCAGATCGCTTCATGCTCTTTTTCCCTCCCTTCCCTGTGGCGTTACCGGATATCAAGCGGCTCCGGCTTCTGAGCCGTGTGCGGATGTTCAGGTCCCGCGTAGACCTTCAGTTTCTTCTCGAAGTGCAGGCGATTCTTTGGAAGCATTCCCTTTACGACTCTTTCCAAGAGGCGTTCGGGGTATTTTTCCATGAAGGTGCCGTAGGAAGTGGCCCTGAGTCCGCCCTTGTACCCGCTGTGGCGATATATGTATTTCTTCTCCAGTTTCTTCCCGGTGATCTTTATCTTGTCGGCGTTGACGATAACTACGAAATCCCCGGTGTCGACATGGGGCGTGTAGGTCGGCTTGTTCTTCCCCTGGAGTATCAAGGCCACCTGGGCAGCCAGCCTCCCTAGGACCTTGTCGGTGGCGTCAACGACAAACCATTTTCTCTCCACTTGTTCCTTTTTTGCCATGTAGGTCGTATTCACAGCCATTTCCCGAGTTCCTCTCCTTAATGGCCTCGCCGCGTAAGGGCAGCGGACACAATAAATTCCCTTCCCTGCAGTGGTCACGAAAAACGCAGAGCGGTGCTTATTCTATCCAAGCGTCCCATGGGTGTCAAGGACGACCCTGACGACCCGAGGGTGCTTTTCTAGAGGTACTTTTCAAGGGAAGGGTTCACGGTTATGCCCGGAATCCTGCCCCGTTTCGCCACGGGCTTGCCGTCGACCATCTTGATGTCCATGGTCATGTCCCTTGGAGTCGCGTGGGCGATGTAACTCCCCACGCCAAAAGACGCGGCGCCCGCCTCCGAAAGATGCCTTATCCTTTCGGGGTTGAGCCCCCCCGACACGGTAATCGACACGTGGGAGGCACCTGCCATGTCGAGCCTGCGTCGGACCTCGCGAACCAGTTCGGGCGTCACCCCTCCCCTTTCGGAGGGGGTATCGAGCCTGACGGCCGACAGTCTCTCGCCCAGGGAGGAAGCGATCCTGAGCGATTCCTCGGCTTCATCATGGAAGGTGTCCACCAGGATGATCCTGGGCTCCCCTTCCGGGAGGAAGTCATCGTAGGCCTTGGCTATCCGCAGGGTATCGCCCGCGATCAGTATGGCAGCGTGGGGGATGGTGCCCCTGGGGTCTATACCGGCCAACTTGGCCCCGAGAATGCAGCTGGCGCCGACGCAGCCTCCGGCCACAACGGCGGCCCTTTCCATCACCGATGATACGGCGGGGTGAACGTGCCTCGCACCGAAGGAGAGTACGGGCCTGCCCCCCGCGGCTTCGACGCATTCCCTGGCGGCGGTGGCCCACCCCGTGGAGCTGGCGAGCATGCCCAGGATCACCGTCTCGTACATGCCAAAAGCCGAATAGGGTCCGCTTATCCTGGTGACGACCTCGCCGGGTACGAAGGTGTCTCCCTCATCCAGGGAAAGGACCTCCACGTTGGAGCCTTCCAGGAGGCTGACCACTTCCGGTATCCCGGCGAACACACCACCCCGCTTGGCAAAGATCTCGGCGACCACGGGGGCGTCGAGCCTCCCGCAGGCATCAAGGATATCCCTCGTCTTCACGAAGTAGATGTCGGTGGTCTTACCGGACAGGATCTCCTCGTGGGTCGCGCTGAAGAACCTGGCCGTCCCCGGTTCAAAGGCATACACATCGGAGAGTCTGTCCAGCCTCGGGGAGTCCATCGGCCTCACCCCCGGTTTTCAGCGTATCAGGACGAGCATCAGTGATGTGGCCAGGAATAGGGCCGTCAGGACGATGGTCGCCTTGGTGAGAAGAGTGAATCTCTGCCACTGCCCGGCGGCATCGGCCTGGGTCCCGCCGCCGAACACGCCGGTGAAGCCGCCCTGCTTGCGCTGCTGCATGAGGATAACGGCCATCACCGATATGGAGACGATCAAATGAACGACCGTGAGGAAAACCTTCACGCCTTGCACCTCCCAGATGATTCTTGACCTGAAACGAAGATTTATTCTACCACACAACCGCCGGAGAGCATACGACAGAGAGCCCCCGCCGCCACGGATCGGTGGGATACGCGTGATTTGACATCCGGACCCAGCGTCGCCAGGGTCTCGTCAAAGCCACGGGGGACAAAGATGGGGTCATAGCCAAAGCCGGACCTCCCCGACGGCTCCAAAGCGATACGGCCGTGGCAGAATCCCTCCGCCAGGCACCATCTGCCCCGTTCAACGTCGAAAAAAGCCAGGACCGCGACAAAGCGGGCCTCCCTGTCTGAAATGCCCTTCATCTTTTCAAGAAGCCATTGCACCCTGGCTCCGTCGTCGGGAGCGACCCGGGCGGACTTAACACCCGGCCCCCAGCCCAGTGTCCGGACCTCGATGCCGCTGTCATCGGCCAAGACGGACCGCCCCAGGGCCTTGGCCCAAGCCATGGCCTTGAGGACGGCGTTGCCGGCGTAGGTATCCCTGTTTTCGTCCACCGCGGGAATCCCTTCGGGGCCGGCGAGGTCCATGCCGAAGACGAGTCCCACCCCCGCGGAGGCAAGGAGGGATCTCATCTCGAGGTACTTATGCCTGTTGCCGCTCGCGAAAACGATCCCGGGCAACGCCAAGGGCTCTCTCTTCTTCTTCCGAAAGTTTCAGCGAACTCTTCTGGAGCGTGATCAAGGAGGTTATGCCTTTTTCGGCCAGGTCTATCATGCCGAACAGTTCCCGCCTGGAGTAGGGGTCTCCCTCGGCGGTCCCCTGCACCTCGACGAAGTCCCCGAACTCGCTCATGACGATGTTGAAGTCCACTTCGGCGCGGCTGTCCTCGCCGTAGGAGAGGTCCGCCACGATGACGCCGTCGACCTTGCCCACGCTGATGGCCGCTACGAAGCATTTCAAGGGGATGGCATCGATGATCTCCCTGGCATAGAGCCACCTCAGGGCATCGGCGAGGGCGACGAATCCCCCGGTTATGGCGGCGACCCTGGTCCCCCCGTCGGCCTGGAGCACATCGCAGTCGACCCAGATCGTCCGCTCCCCCAGGAGTTCCAGGATGGTGCCCGCCCTGAGGGAACGGCCGATGAGCCTCTGGATCTCGTGGCTCCTGCCGCTCACCCCGCCGCGGGCGCTGTCACGGGGGGTCCTGGTTTCGGTGGACCTCGGCAGCATCGAGTACTCGGCCGTCACCCAGCCCTTGCCGCCGCCCCTCATGAAGAGGGGGACCCTCTCCTCCACGGAGGCCGTGCAGAGCACCCGCGTGTCGCCGAATTCCACGAGGGCTGAACCTTCGGCGAAGCGGCTGTATCCCCTGGTTATGTTTACGGGCCTGAGTTCGTCGGAGCCTCGCCCGTCGACCCTATTCCCTGATGCCTCTCCCATCCTGAGCGTCATGAGATTTTCAGTTGCCACGGCGTGGTGAGGTCCACGGGGGCCTTGAGCTCCGGATCCTTGCTGTTTATCAGGATACGGACCCTCGTAACGGGAGAGAAGTTGGCGACGATGGTCCTGACCAGCGATGTCATTATCAGGGTGGCCTTTTCGGCAGGAAGGTTCTGGATCACCTTCACGAAGGGGTCGTTCAGGTCGAGGTACAGAAGGTCTCCGTTGCGGAAGACGTGGAGAACCCGCACCTGTTCCGAGATGGTGTTCTCGGCCCTCATGGTCTCCATGAGCCCCAATATGACGGTCTTCACGTCCTCCTCGAGGATGCCGGGTACGAGGGAGACCGTCTCGGATTCAAGGATGTCGCCCCTGGGTACGAAGACCTCGAAGCCCGACCTCTTCACGCTCAGACCGGAGGGCTCGGAGGTGTCCTCCAGGACCCTTTTCGCCTCGGCCGGGTCCCTCACCACGTTGCGCTGCGCGATGATCTGTTTCTTGTCCAGGTACTTCAGGGTCAGCGACGTGCCCCAGTATCCCGCAGCGAAAAGGAGCACCAGGACGGAGATCCAGACAACGACCCGGAGGGCCGTGGGCACTCTACCGGTCTCGTCATCGTCATCGTAGAAATCGTCCGCTTCTTCGTCTTCGAAAAGAGGCCGTGGGGCTCTTTTCTCCCAATCCCGGGGTTCCCGCATAGTATTCCCCTCCGATCGCAATTGGTCTTTAAAAGGGTGACGGGCGGCGCCTAATTATAGTGGCTCTGCCCAAGGAATTCCACGATGCCCGCGGAAAGAGCCTCGGCGATCTGCCTCTGGTAGTTGGCGTTTTTGAGCTTCGCCGCTTCCACCTTGTTGGTAATGAAGCCCATCTCGACAAGGACGGAGGGCATCGCCGCGCCCCGCAGCACGAAGAAGGGGGCCTGGGCGACTCTCCTCATGGGGAGCTTCTTCGCTCCGCCCTTGCGGTAGAGGATCTCCGCGAAGGAGGTGCTCTCCTGTATCTTGACGTTTTGCTGCATGTCGCCCAGGATCTTCAGCAGGGTCCGTGTCCTCTTGTCGACGGCCTCGCTGCTCTCGAGACCGCCCCCGACGAGTTCCCTGTTCTCTATCAGGGCCAGTTCCATGGCGTGCTTATCACTGGGCAGCGCCATAAGGTATATCTCGACCCCCTGGGCGGATCTTCCCTTGGGGAGCGCGTTGCAGTGCAGGCTCACAAAGGCGTCGGCATCCTCCTTCAGGGCGATGCTCGTCCTCTGAGACAGCTGGAGGTAGACATCGGTGCTCCTGGTGAGGACCACCCTGAGGCCTTCTTTTTTGAGCATGTCCGCCATGAGCCTTGCCACCCGGAGGTTTATATCCTTTTCCCTTATGCCGTTGGCCACTGCCCCCGGGTCCTTGCCGCCGTGCCCGGCATCGATGACGACGGTCTTAACGCCGCCAGGAGTTTTCACCGGCACGGGAAGAGGCTGGCAGGGCTCATCGGAGATTTCTTCCTCGAAGATAACCTCTTCGGGAGGTTGCGTCCAGGGAGCGTAGGGCGCCGGTGCTGTCCCGATGGGCCTGGGGTCATAAAAATCGATGACCTGCCTGAAGGGTCCCTCCAGGGCTAAGTGCCTTACCGACGAGGCATTGTGCTTGAAGGCCAGGACGACCCGGTCGCCGAACTGGGTCACCGAGAGGCCGACCTCCGAGGGGTAGGGCGAGACCGAACCGGCCGTACCCCGGGCCATAAAACCTGGAATGGTCACCGTGACCGCCCCGGGACCCGGTTTTATTTCAGGGGCGGTCACGTTTGAAAGGTCCAGGACGACCCTGAGGCCGAAATCCTGCCGCCCCCACCGAATTGACCTCACCGTGGCCGAGGAAGCGGGAATCGGCCCGGGAAGAGACGCCCCGGACGGCTGGGGTGCGACAACCTCTTGCGTCGGGACGGGGATCGACTGTGGCCTGGGCTTGTAACCCTCACCCTTCCAGGCGAAGGATCCGCCGCCGGAACCCGCCACGCGGTCGAAAAGGACCAGGGCACAGTCGGGATCCACCCACCAGTGACCGCCTTCACGCAGCACCTCGTGCATCAGGGGGATGATCTCTCCCTTGTGGATGGCCGCCGCCGCGCCGGGGAAGATCTGAAGAGACCCTCCCGGTCCCTTCAAAACCAGGGTATCGCCCTTTCCCTCGGCGGAGAGACCGATGAGCCTCACGGCGGAGTCCAGGGCCACGAGCCTGCCGCCCTGCACGGTCTGCACGGGAACCCGCCCGAGGGACTCGCCGCCGCGGAGCAAATCCCACCCCCCCTGGGCCGAAAGAGCACCCGGGGAAAGGAGCGGCAGAAGTATGAGCGCCGCGAGGGCGCAGAGCGTGATCCTAGGCACCCGCCATCGAGACATTCCGCACCACCATAGTGCACCCCCCTATATCGCCGAAGAACCGCAAGTCGTCGCCCACTTCGGCGAGGTTCGAAAGAAGGCTCACGAGGTTGCCGGCCATGGTCATGCCCGCCACGGGCCTTTCCGGGCGGCCCGCACCGTTTATCATCGCTCCCTTGATACCCAGGGAAAAATCGCCGCTGACTGGGTCGATGGTGTGAACACCCATTAATTCCGTCACGAGGATCCCCCCGGTGCAATCTTTCAGGATCTGCCGGGGACTCCTTTCCCCGGGAGTGACGAAGAGGTTCGAAAAACCCACCTCCGGAAGGCTCCCGGGGGACCTGGAGGCGTTGCCCGTGGAGGGCACCTTGAACTTCCTGGCGTACTTCAGATCGTAGAGAAAGGAAGACACCGCCCCCCGCTCCATCAGCACCGTCCGGCCCGAGGGGACTCCTTCCCCGTCCCAGGGAGATGTCCCGATACCCCAGGGGATGGTCCCGTCATCGACCAGGGAGAGGCAGTCACTGCCTATCTTCTCCCCGATCCGGTCCTTCAGCATCGAGCGGTTCTTGAAGACCTCCGATGCCAGGAAAAGTTCCCCCAGGGCTTCCACGAGGGAAGCAGCAGCCTCTGGGTCCAGGACTACGTCATAGACCCCCGTGGCGGCCGGCTTTCCCCCCAGCGTGAGGATGCCCCTTTCGACGGCCTCCCGGGCCACGGACTCGTGGTCGATATCAGAGACCCGCCTGCTCTCGGCGTAGGCTCCGGCCATCTCGTGGGCGTTACCATCGGAGAGGATCACCGTCACGGAGCAGGAGGCCCAGGTATCATCGTACCATCCCAGGAAGCCCTCGCTCGAGGCGTAAAGGGTGCTTCCCGAGCCGTCCGACCAGGATGTTTCGCGAACGGATAGGACCCTGTTGTCCATCCGCGAGGCCAGCGCGTGCATCCCCCGGCAGCGATCTTCCCTCTCGGGATGATCTATACCGACAATATCGGTGTCGAAAATCTCCGAACCCGGGGCGTCCTGGACCTTGCCACCGTAGAGGACGACATCGGCCTCCGGTTCGGAGGAGCGGCAATTCTCGAGGCACAGGTCGACCAGTTTGTCGATGGCTTCCCGGGAGAGGTCGTCCGTGTCGGCCACGCCCTGTCGGCCCTCTCCGTCAACGACGCGACAGCCTATCCGGGAGGAAGAACCCCGTATATCCGTTTCGGGAGCGCCGTCCCTCAGGGTGAGACGCGACGAGTTCCCCGAGCAGAAGAGCACATCGGCCATCCCGGCCCCCTTGGCCAGGGAGGTCTCCATCATCCATCGGGCTATAGATTCGACCTCCTGCCGGGAAGGGGCATGGCTCATCAGGAGACCTCCAACTCCTCCACTATCGTTTTGCCGACCAGGTCCACATCATCGGCCGTGACCCCGAAGTGGGTCACGAGCCTGAACCTCCTCTCGGAGACGACCCCGAAGAGGACGCCCCTGGCGGCGCACCTCCGGGAGAGTTCGGTGGCGTCGGGCCCGTCCGCTCCCAGTTTGACGTAAACCATGTTGGTGGGCCTGGCCACCGGTTCCACGCCGACGCCACCGGCGAGGAGCAACGACGACAACCTGGCGGCGTTATCATGGTCCTCGGAGAGCCTCTTCGTCATCTTCCCGAGGGCTATCAGCCCCGCCGCGCCGAGGACCCCAGCCTGCCTCAGGCCGCCACCGAGCCTCTTTCGCCAATGCCTTGCCCTGGATATGAATTCGGCGCTGCCGCAGAGCATGGAACCCACGGGAGCCCCCAACCCCTTGGAAAGGCAAAACTGGACGGAGTCCACGATCCCGGTGAACTCCTTTACGTCCACACCCCAGGCGGTCGCGGCATTGAAGATCCTGGCCCCGTCGAGGTGTACGGAAAGGCCCGCGCTCCTGGCCGCATCCACGGTGGCCCTGAATTCTTTCGGCGAGACGGCCACGCCGCCCGCCCTGTTATGGGTGTTCTCCACGCAGAGGAGACGAGCCGGGGCAAAATGGACGTTGCTCGGCCGGCACCAGGAGAGGACCTTGTCGGGCGGTATTATCCCTTCGGGGTCGTCGGCCACAAGGGGCAGGATTCCGCCGAGGGCGGAGAGACCCCCGCCCTCGTAGATATAGATATGGCTGTCGGATCCGAGGATGGCCCCATCCCCGCGGGAGCAGTGGGCAAGAAGGGCGGCGACGTTGCCCTGGGTCCCGGAGGTCACGAAAAGGGCCGACTCGTGTCCTGTCATACTGGCAGATTCTTTTTCTAGTTCATTTATCGTGGGGTCTTCCCCGTAGACGTCGTCCCCCACGTCGGCGGCGGCCATGGCGGCCCTCATTTCATCGGTGGGCTTTGTTACGGTATCACTACGAAGATCGATCACCTTCATCGCTTAGCCTCCCCGGCCGAATTACCAATAGCGGCCTGATCTTTGCTTGTTATAATATCATCATTCCGATCCTGCAAAAAAGGGTGGTCCACATTGGAGGGTGCCGTAACGAAAGTTCCCGTCGTGAGGGTGAATAAAGGCGGCGCGGTGCGCTTCGACGACGAAGCGGCGGTGGAGGGACATTACCTGCTCATTCTCGACGGAAATCCCGTCGAGGAGGTGGTCCTTTCGCCCCTCGCCCTCAAGGAATGGGCGACGGGCCACCTTTTCTGCGCCGGGTTGATCTCGAGCGCTCAGGGTATCCTGGGTATGGAGGCAAGGGATGGAAGGATCGAGGTAAGGACGGCTCCCTCACGCCGCCAACCCGAGCAAAGCCCGCCGGCGATGTGGAAGACCGAGCCCGGTGTGATAGAGGACGGCGCCCGGTGGATAGCCGAAGCGCCCCTATTCAACAGGACGGGCGGGTTCCACGTCGCGGCTATCCTGGCCCAGAAAGGAAAGAGGCTGGCCCTTTTCGAGGATATCAGCCGCCACAACGCCCTTGACAAGGTCATAGGATGGGCCCTGATATCGGGAGTGGACCTGGGAAGGACCCTGGTCATCCAATCCGGGAGGCTGCCCAGGGACATGGTCGCCAAGGCCGCCGCGGCCGGCATACCCCTGCTCGGGAGCGTATCAGCACCGACCGATGCCGGGGTCTCGCTGGCGAGGGAGAAGGGCATTACCCTGGTGAGCTTCATCAGGGAAGGAAGAATGAATATCCATACCTTCCCGGAAAGGGTAATACTTGAAGATCCCTAGATGCTGACCCCCAGCCGCGCCCAGGGGAGCAGACCTTCGGTCACGGCCACGCCCAGGTCCATGCCCGGGCGGTCGACACCGTGGAAGTCGGAACCCGCCGTCGGGAAAAGGCCAAACCTCGAGGCAACCTTCATCCAGTAATAGATCTCCCCCGAACCGTGATGACCCGAAATGCACTCAAGGCCCCACAGGCCATGATCCTTGAGCCTTTCAAGAAGCGCGAAGAGATGGTCTTCATCCAGGCCCATAAGGCCGGGGTGGCCAAGCACCGAGACGCCCCCCGCCTCGTCGATAGCCTCCAGGCACTCCTCGGGGGAGAGCCTTGAACTGGCCACATAGGCGGGCGCGCCCCGCCCGATGTACTTGTTGAAAGCCGAGGCTATGTCGCGCACGAAACCCTTCTTCACCAAGACCCTGGCAATATGCGGCCTGGCCACCACCTCGCCGCCCGATTCAGCCTCGACCTCTTCGAGGCTGATCTCAACCCCCAGGTTGACGAGTTTCTCTACCATGAGGGCGTTCCTCTTTCGGCGGTTTTCGCGGAGCCTTTCCAGCTTTTCCTGAAGCCCCCGACAAGCGCTGTCGATCCGGTAGCCCATGATGTGAAGGGTATAGGGAGCTTCCGCGGAGAGTTCCACGCCGGTAATGCCCTGGATACCCCCCTTTCCGCAGGCCGCCAGGAACCTGGTAAGTCCGGCGGTGGTATCGTGATCGGTGAGGCTCATCACCGATACGTGCCTTTTCGAGGCCCTCCTGACCAGGGCCTCCGGTGTAAAGGTCCCGTCACTGAATGTGCTGTGGGTGTGAAGATCAACGATGAGCATTTTCGACACCAGCTTTCCTCGATCCGGCGACCTCTATGAGATCCCTCAGCATGGAATAGGCCGTGTGCCTCGGGCCGATGCCCCCGCCCGCGACGAAGATCTCCCCCAGCGTGTCCGTAAGGAAGAGCACTCCGTTGGTGGCTCCGTGCACCCGCGAAAGGGGGTTGGAGCCCGAGAGAACTTCGGGCTTCACCGTGATGGCGACCCCGTCTTTCTCCCTATCCACCCTCGAGAGCAGACGAACGGCCCCTCCCGAATGGGCTGCCTCGAGGAGGAGCCCCGTCTTGACCTGGTTTATCCCCTGGACATTCATGCTCTCCAGGGGGATCGGGGGCGCGTCCATGAGGACCTGGGCAATTATCGAGGCCTTGACGGCGCTGTCCCAGCCCTCGATGTCGAAGGTGGGGTCCGCCTCGGCGTAGCCCTTCCTCCGGGCGTCGAGGAGGGCATCGTCGAAGGACGCCCCGGCAACCATGAGGTCAAGGACAAAGTTGGAGGTGGTGTTCATGACGCCTTCGCAGGAGAGGATTTCCGACCCCGTGAGGCAGTGCCTGGCGAAGGAGAAGAAGGGGGTCCCACCCATGACGGCCGCCTCGAAAAGGAAGTGCGCTCCCCGGGCGGCGGCAAGGTCGTGGATATCCCGGTAGCCGAGGAAAAGGGGTCCCTTGTTGGAGGTGATCACATCCTTGCCCCGCTCGAGCCCACCGTGGATGAAGGTCTTCGGCTCCTCGGGGTTCTCGATGGTGGTGGAGGTGCATACGACGAGAAGGTCGTAATCCATTTCAAGGACCATCTCGGCGGCGGAAGGAGCGTTCCGCCTCCCCCTCGGGGGGGCCGAGCATAGCCTGCCCGTGGAAGACTCCCTTTTGAGAAGGGATCCGATGGCTATGCCTCCCGGGTCGGTCACGCAGCCCCTTGAGCGGGTGGCTATGCCCACGAAGCGGCATTCGACGCCGAACCTTTCCTTCAACAAGGGGGTTTTCTCCTCGACGATCTCGCAGAAGGCCCTGCCGACATTACCGAAACCGAGAAGAAGGATTCTCAAGGCTTTTGTCACCTCCCGATGGACAGACATCGCCGTCACTAGGGTCTATGATATCATTGCGTTTGATTTCCCAGGGAGGATGCGCGGGTAGAACCTGGAAAGGTACCTTCCCCAGGGAGAGACGAATGGACGGGAGGAAACGGGCAATGACTGATCCGAAGGACGACCATGAAATGATCTTCAGCGAAAACTACGCCAGGGCGGCGGCCCGAGTGTTGGAATCGATCTCGAGGACCGCACAGCTTTCATCGCTGGCGACGCCGGAAATACAAGAGCTTTTCGAGAATTGGCTTGAAATACTGAGCCACCAGATCCTGCGGGGACTGGAGATACCCGGTCCGCTGGATATCTGCTCTAAGGCGGAGGAGATAGGTCTATCGCCTTCTTCGCTGATGGGTTTGCTGCTTTACCTCCAGAGACAGGGCAGGATAAATATTACCGAGATCCGCCTCGCGCCGGGAAGCGGCTGCGATGAGGATATCTGCGACTGCATCAGGTAGGGGTGATCGTCATGACCGATGTAGAACTGCTTTCCAAACGGGCCAGGATGAAGGCGGCGAAGGCCGAGGCCGGGCTTTTTGAGCACCCCTCCCCGGAGAAGATCCGGGGTTCCATAGATCATACCCTCCTGACCGCCGGAGCCACCATTGACGACGTGGCGGTTCTATGCGACGAAGCGGTCCGGTTCGGATTCGCCTCGGTCTGCATACCCCTAAACTGCGTGCCTGAAGCCAGGCGACTCCTCTCCGGGACCTCGGTCAAGGTGAGCTCCGTCGCGTCTTTCCCGCTGGGAGACGCCCCGATATCGATCAAGACCGCCGAGGTCCGCTGGGCCCTTGAAAACGGAGCCGATGAGATGGATGCCGTGGTGGACATAAGGGCCGTCAGAGCCCTCGACAAAAAAGCCGTCCGCGAGGATCTGGCCTCACTGAGGGAGGCCTCCCGGGGGGCTGTCCTGAAGGTGATCCTGGAGATGCCCCTGCTGAACGACGACCAGGCGTTCATGGCTCTGATGGCGGCCGAACAGATCGGCGTGGATTTCGTCAAGACCTGCACGGGGTTCGCGGGCGGAGTCACCTTCTACCACGTGGCCCTTTTGAGGACGGCGGCCTCCGGCGGGATCAGGATCAAGGCTTCCGGCGGTATTCGGAGCTATGCTGCGGCGGAGATCCTCGTAGCCTTGGGGGCGGACAGGCTTGGAACATCGAGGGCAACGCAGTTTTTCGGACCGCTGGATAGGAACCGTAAATCGTAAGTACAGTGAATCGTGAATCGTAAGTCGCAAGGGCAAATCGTAAAAGCAAAACAATCAGCCTATGAATTTGACCTTGCGATTTGAGATGTATCTCACGGCGCTTACGATTCACGGCGCCATACAACAAAAGGGCCGGAGGCATTTGCCTCCGGCCCTGGGTTGTCGAATCGACGGTTTTTCCCTTCCCTACGGCCCTTCACCGGCCTTTAAATGAAAAAGAAAAAGAAAGGTTTCCGGCGGCGTCCTACTCTCCCACCCCTCGAAGAGGCAGTACCATCGGCGCTGGAGGGCTTAACTGCCGGGTTCGGCATGGATCCGGGTGTGTCACCTCCGCTATGGTCACCGAAAACCTTCCTACTGTTTACGCTTTTGATCCACGATTAACGGCCCTTATATGGATGAA
>Ga0265293_10005765_pt1 | contig 20420 bp, 18 predicted proteins | sample Munlanlewell138R_FD_192505 | JGI IMG/M metagenome (GOLD analysis project Ga0265293, IMG submission 192505) | Leachate microbial communities from a municipal landfill in Southern Ontario, Canada - Leachate well 138R | ecosystem: Engineered > Solid waste > Landfill > Unclassified | place: Canada... | reverse complement strand
GCTCTGTGAGCTGGCCTTTGTCACCCGCGAGGCAGAGCGGCAGATGCTGCTTGACCCCGCCTGCCAGGAGCAATGGGCACAGGGCATTTGCCAAGGGCTGTGCCGCTGGTTTTCGGTGCCCTTTCGCGCCGGATCGAGCATCCTGCCTTGACAAACCAAACTTTTCATAGTAAAATTATGTTAGGGTCTGTCGGACAGCACAAAAGGCGCCGTTTGCCGCGCCTGCCGGTGCTTCTGCACGGGTGCTCCGGCACGGGTGCTTCTGCACGGGTGCTTCTGCACGGGTGCTTTGGCACGGGTGTTTCGGCACGGGTGCTCCGGCACGGGTGCTTCTGCACGGGTGCTCCGGCAGAGGACTTGCCGGGCTGACCAAAGAGGGGGAGGGATAGGATGAAGTGCATTAGTTGCGGTCATGAGTGGGAGACGACGGGTGCGACGGTCACCGTCTGCCCCTCCTGCGGCCTGCACAGCGAGAGCCTGCCGGAGGAGTCAGGGTATACGCAGGCGGTGGCAAAAGAGCAGCAGAAGGCTTATGCCGAGGCTGCCCGGCTCTACATACAGGCCGCGGAGGCGGACACGCCCTGCGCCGCCTATGCCGCCTACCGTTGCTACATCGCCACCGGGGAGGAGGCGGCGGGGGAGGACGCGGCCTTTTGGCTGCGGACGGCGGCCGAGCAGGCCGACCCCCTTGCCTGTTACCGCCTGGCTCAACAATATCGTAAAACCGATGCCGTGCGCCACCTGTTTTGGCTGAAAAAGGCCGCCGACCACCAGCATGAGCGGGCGGTGCGGGAGATGGTGCGCCACTACCGGCGCCGGGGACAGCGCGCCTATGCCCGCTGGTACTTTGAGGCACTGCCGCGGGAGCGGCGGTGGCGGGCGGAACTGCGCTTGTCCCTCGGGCGGCATACGCCTGCGCAAACGCCCCCTACCCTCTACCTGCCCGACGAGCGCAGCGAGCGGTATGAGCTGGGGCATTGGGCACAGGAGCGGGGCTACTTACAAACCGCCTACCGTTATTTTGACAGCATCCCGGACGACCCGCTGTTTTTGTATCACAAGGCCATGGTCGGGATGCAAATCAATGTTGACAAAATGGTGGTCCTTGGGTATCTGAAAGCCGCGGCGGAAACCCTGAGCGAGCCCAAGTTCGCCTTAGGACGCCTGTACCACGAGGGCACGTATCTCCCGAAGGATGAGGAGCAAGCGCTCCGCTACTACCGCCAGGCGGCGGAGGAGGGGTCGGCGCAGGCGCAGCGGCAACTGGCCGACTGCCTGTCGGAGGGCGTGCTGTGCCCGCTCAATGTGGGGATGGCGCGGCACTACTACCGGCGCGCCGCGCAAGGGGGAGACGAGTATGCCGCCCGGCGGCAGGCCGAGATCGAGGCGGAGACCGAGCGGCTCTTTGCGGCGGCACAGCAGGCCCTCGCCGACGGGGAGATGAACCAGGCCATCAAGCTGTATATCGAGTGCACCGACAGGGGGCATACCGAAGCCCTCTACCAACTGGGGCTGTGCCTGCTGGAGGGCAAGGGCTGTCCGCGGAGCTATGCGCAGGCGGCCGGCTGCTTTGCCCGCGCCGCCCGAGAGGGCCATGCGGCCGCCACCTATGCGCTGGGGGTGCTGTACGAACAAAACCGGGGGGTTCGCTTCTCCTATGAGACCGCCCTGGCGCTGTTCATGCGTGCCGAGGAGCTGGGGGTGAAGCAGGCGGCGGGCGCTCTGGCACGGCTGAAACAGCGGCGGCAGCAGAAAGTGACCCAGCATATTTACTCGCTCAGCTGCACACTCTACCACAAGGGCAACAGGAAGGAGGCGCTCAAACTGTTGGCGTTGGCGGCCAAAATGGGGCACCCCCGTGCCATGTACTTCATCGCCTGCCGGGCGGAGTTTGGCGACGGGATGCCCGAAAACAAGGAAATGGCGCGGACCTGGTATGCCCGCGCGGCGGCACTGGGCTTCAACGGCAAGGACGGCAAAGTCAAAGGCGGCTTTTTGCGCCAGCGGCGGCTGCTCGAGAAACGAGGGCACTGAGACCGGCGCACGGGCAAGCCCCCAGCCGGCCTGCAGGACGCCGGGGCGCGCGGTCTGTGGGCGGCTTGCCGAGGACGGTGCTTTTCAGACAGCACGACAGCACCCCCGCTACCCGGACAGGGTAGCGGGGGTTTTCTATGCCGGGGGCTGTTTTGGCAGCGGAATGCAAGGGAAAGGACTGTTTTGCCGCGGCTGTTTGACAGAGATTGCCTTGCCCGACTGTGTTGACAGCGGGGGCTACAAAAAGAGGGGGCGGAGCTGCTTGCCCTCGAGCGCCGCCAGCAGGCATTCGGGCAGGCAGGTATAGTCGGCGACCAGCGAGTGGGGCTTGCTGTTCGGCTCATCCTGCCGCATGGGGACAAAAAACACCTGTTTGCGCAGCAGCAGGGTGGCGATGTTGGCTAAATTGGCTGCCATGGCGTCATTGGAGGACAGCGCCAGCAGTAGCGGCCGGTCGCCGCGCAAGTGCGCCTTGGCCGCCATGGTCACGGCAGAGTCGGTGATGCCCCGGGCGATTTTCGCTAAGGTATTGCCCGTGCAGGGGGCAATCACCAGTGCTTCCAGGTCGATGAGCGGGCCCAGCGGCTCCGCGCCGACAATGGTATGGACAATCTCATCCTTGCCGCACAGCCGCCGTACCGCCTCCCGGAACTCCTCTGCCTGCCAGAAGCGGGTGTCTGTATGATAGGTAGTTTCGCTCATGATGGGCAGGATGTCCATCCCGTCTGCGCGCAGGCGGCGCAGGGCGGCGAGCGAGTGGGATAGAGTGCAAAAAGAACCGCAGAATGCGTATCCGATCATAGTTTCGGTATCCTTTACTTTTGGTCTGATCTTTCGGGCTATGCCGTCTCTCGGCGCAGAATATGGTCGGTCACCTCGGCAATCAAATGCCCTGCCGACACCGGGAAGACTTTGCCGGGCAGTCCGTGGGCGAGCATCAGCCGAGCGGTGCTGTTCTCGGGTAACCTGATGTTTTCCGTGCCGCTCGCCAGCTCGAGAATGAGAGAGTCGGGCGGCAGGTGGGCAAGGGTATGGGGGGTGAGCAGCTTGGCGGGCACGGTGTTGACCACCAGAGAGCTCTGGCGCAGGCTGCCCTCGGCCAGGCTGTCGGTGCTCAGGGCGCGGGCGCCAAACAGGCGCGCCAGGGCCAGGTCTGCCTCGCCCCGGGCGTACACGGTGAGTTGCGCGCCCATGGCAAGCAGCAGGCGGGTCAGGTACTTGCCGATCCTGCCGTAGCCGATGACCGCCACGGGCAGGCCGCGCAGGGCGGCGGTTGACTCGCGCAACAGGATGCCCAGTGCCGCCTCTGCCGTGAGCGCCGCGTTTTCGGCATTGAAGGCCTCCAGGCTCAGGTAATCCACCACCTCATGGGCAGCCGCGCGCGCCTGTGCGACCATCCGGCTGTTGATGTTGCCTCCGAACAGGGTGACGGGGGACTTGAAACAGGCCATCATCTCATCGGTGGTGGGCATCTCGGTGTGGGTGGTGCTGAACAGATGCACGCCGTCCCGGCTGACAGGGATGGGGAGCACGACCGCCTCCGCGCCGACCAGCGCGCCGCCCAGCGTGGGGCAGTCCACCGCCAAACGGCAGGGCTGCACGGTCTTGAAGGTGCGCACCGCATACCCGTCCGCCGCCAGCCGGGCGGCGGCGGAGACCTGCCTTGCATCGCCGCCGATGATGGCGATACTTTTCATCTTGTCTGCCTCCTGTACATCAATTACATTGTCATTATATGAAAAAGCGCCGTATGCGTCCATCCCCCGCAGGTCTGCCTGCGGGGGATGGGGTTGTGAAAGGGCAGCGGTGCAAGCGGCAGCGGTCAGGCAGCGGGTGCAAGCGGCAGCGGTCAGGCAGCGGTGCAAGCGGCAGCGGTGCAAGCGGCAGCGGTGCAAGCGGCAGTCACGGGTGAGCGCCGCAAAAAAAGTGCTGCCCGCCGGTTGTAAAGGCGGGGCAGCACAAGAGGAGGACGCGGGGGTGTCTGCGGGTGTGGGACGCCCGCAGTAGGGGAGTCCGAAGTGCGGGACGCCCGCAGTGTGGGGGGAATACAACAGGGGTTGCCCACGATGCAGCGGACAACAGGGGCAAGTGGGGTTGTCGGGGAAGGGGCAGAGCCTATTTTGTCCGCTTTTATTTACAAATAAGGGCTATTTGAGGTAGCGTATATCCTTGCCCACAAAGAGCAGGGTTTGAAACTCGCCGAGCAGGCGGGAGGTGATGCGCTGGTCATAGCGCTCCACCAGCTCCTTGGAGCTGAGGTTGGTGTTGATGAGCATGGCAAGGCCGCGGTTGAGGCGGGTGTTGATGAGGTTATACAGACAGCTGACCGAAAAGGTGCTTTGAAACTCGGTGCCCAGGTCGTCGATGATGAGCAGCTCCGCCTCGTAGTACTTGGCGGCGCGTGGCTCCTCCTGCCCCCTGCCGGCGTGGAACTGGTCGTGTTCAAAGTCGTGCAGGATGTTTTGCGCGCTCTCGTAGAGCACATCATACCCCCTTTCAATCACCACGCGGGCAATGGCGGTGGACAGGTGGGTCTTGCCAAGGCCGGTGTGCCCCATCAGTAGCAGATTCCCAGATCCGGCCGAAAAGTTCTCCGCGTAGGCCCGGGTGATGCGCAGGTTTTCTTTCATCCGCTCATAGTCCTTCGGGGCGGCGCGGTAGTACTCCAGCGAAAAGTTGTCAAAGTTTTGCCGGTCAATCAGCTTGCCAATCCCCGAGGAGCGGAAGCCCGCCAAGACCAGCGCCCGGCGCAGGCAGGTGCAGAGCCGGGTATCCACATAGCCGGTGTCGTGGCAAAGGGAGCACTCATAGTGCGGTTCGGTATAGTCGGGGGGAAGGCTCAGGTGTTGCAGCAGGGCGCGCCGTGCCTCCAGCAGCGACTGCTGTTCCGCCCGGATGGCGGCGATACGCCGGGAGAGGTGTTCATCCCCCCGGCACGCCGTCTCGAAAATGCGCATACCGGTCTGTGCCAAGGCTCGGTCGATTTCCTTGGCGTCGGGGCTGAGGCGGTGCAGCGCCTCCCGGTTGGCCTCGGCGTCGGCTTCGGCACGGAGGCGCTTTTTTTCATACTCCGCTTTCAGGGCGCGGAAATTGTCTCGGTTGTATGCCATGACACTTCCTTTCTTATGTCTGCCGGGGTGCTGTGGATGGCGGGCTACTCAGATAGAGCCGTCGTCCTTTTTGCCGTAACTGCGTTCCAGCGCCTTCTGGAAAAACTCGTCGGTATCGAAACTGCCCGCCTTTTCCTCTGCTTTTTTGAGGGGTTTACGGGGCGCGGGGCGGTTTTGCCTGTCCGCTTCGATTTGCGCCTCTACCTGCGCCAAGGTGCGGCAGCCCGCCTCATGCCAGCGGGTCAGGATTTTATCTATGTAGGACACGCCGGCCTTGCCGGTCTGGTTGACCGCGATGTCAAAGGCGGCGCCGATGATCTCCATGCCGTAGCCGAACTCCGCCGTCCAGGTCAGAAAGCACTGTGCCTCTTTCTTGCTGAGTGCGCGCTCACCGATGCCGAGCAGTCGGCGCAGTTTGCCCTCCTCGGCGGCTGCCCGCTCCTTTCTGCGGAGATACTCCTCCAGGGAGGGTAGGGTGTCAATGCCCTCCTCAAACAGCCCATAGGCGGTGCGCTCCACATATTTCATGGTGTTCTTGCCCAGCTTGACACAGTAGGCGAGCAGGGTGAGAATGTAGCCGTCCTCCAGCCCCAGTTGCTGGTGCAGTCCCACCACCACGCCCACCTCGGTGCTGTTGAACAGGCGGCCTGCCGTGCGCTGGCACTCGTCCAGGAGCCCCTGCATGTCGTGCTTGTCAATATAAGTGGCGTTTTCCTCGGCGGTGGCGGGGTGCAGGTCCCGGGCGGGGCGCAGGGGGGTTTTGGTCCGGGGCCCGCCGTCGGCGGGGGGCCCGCCTGCGGGGGATTCGGCGGTGCGGGCCAGCACCCCGCACCCCTCCCAGTACGCCAAAGAGGCGACCACCCGGGAGACGCTGCAGCCCGCGTCCCGCGCCAGCGCCTCGTGGCTGAGCGCAGTCCCCCGCGCCAGCAGACAAAGCAACACCCTCATGTCCTCGGCTGAAGCGTCAGCCAAGGCGGGGGTGGCCGGCAGGGAGGACAGGGCGTCCAGGGGGTGTTCGGTGGTGAATTTCAAAGCAGTACGGCTCCTTGCAGATTTGTAGCGGCGGGTGTTCAAGGGCTTAGTGATGCCTCGACGGACTCATGGCGGCGCTCCGCAGGCGGTAGCAGAGCGAGAGCAGAGAATCCGACAGGTGCATGTTTTCAATGACCATGCCGGGGATATGCAGGTCAAGCTCGGTGTCCGAGTAGTTCCAGATGCCCTTGACCCCGGCAGCGGCCAGCCGCTCTGCCAGGCGGTGCGCGCTCTCCCGCGGAACCGCCAGCACGGCAATGTCAACTTTGTTTTCCAGACAGTAGCTCTCGAGCTCGTCAACCGCGAGCACAGGCAGATCAGCCACGGTGGTGCCGATCAGGGCGGGGTTGGTCTCGAAAGCCGCCATCTTCCGGATGCCCCGGCGCTCCAGCAGGGCGCTGGTCGCCAGCGAATGCCCCAGGTGCCCCAGCCCGACAAAGACAATCCGGTAATTTTCGTTCACCCCGAGCAACTCGCCGATTTTATGGTAGAGGTAGCTGACATGGTAGCCGTACCCCTGCTGGCCGAACCCGCCGAAACAGTTGAGATCCTGTCGGATCTGTGAGGCGGTCAGTCCCATCATGGCGGACAGCTCGGTGGAGTTGATGCGCCCTTTGCCTTCCCGCAGGAGCTCTCCCAAATAGCGGTGGTAGCGGGGCAGTCGGCGAATGACAGCCGCGGACACCTTCTTACGGGGAATGGCTTCCTCTTCCTTGCGCAGCTCGGCAATTCCTTTCACTTGGTTGATGTGTTCCACTGTGTAAACCCTCTTTTTCGCGAGATTGTGTATGGCGGTTGTATTTTGATTGGGGGTTTCCCCTTTACCCACTGTTTTTCCACAGCGGCGATTGTGGACTTTGTGGAAAACTTTCGGATGAGACCCTGTTCGGCACCCCAAAAGTGCAGAAAAAGCGGTCTCGGGGAGGCTTTTGGGCAGAATTTTCCGTCGAATCAAGGGGACAGCCTTTGTTTGGACGGGATCCCCCGGGGGTTTTCGGGCAGGAGAAGGGGTCAGGGCAGAGAACACCGCCACGGGGGGAGCATGTTGAGTGACTGCCCGGCCTCCCGGCACGTCCGCACGGGGGCCGCCGTCAGCGCGAGAGCTCGTCCGTGGCGCCGGCGTTCAGGGTGTGGTCTGCCCGATTTCCGGCGACAAACTCATAATATCCCTGCGCGGCGACCATGGCGGCGTTGTCCCCGCAGTGTGAGAGGGGCGGGAGATACAATGCTCGGCCCATGCGCCGGGTGAGCTGTTGCAGAGAGGCGCGCAGGTGCGAATTGGCGGCAACCCCCCCGGCGACCACCAGCGGAAGGGAGGGGTAGCGCGACAGCGCCGCCTCTACCTTGTGGGTCACCCCCGTCACCGCCTCATAGGTGAAGGCGGCGGCAAAGAGTTCCCTCGGGAGGGGGAGGCCCTTTTGTTCATAGCGGTGCAGCAGGTTGACTGCGGCGGTTTTCAGCCCCGAAAAGGAAAGGTCCAGCGTGTCGTCCGCCAGCGCGGGAGAGGGAAGCCGCAGGGCGGGGTCCCGATAGGCGGGGGTGGCGGGATACTGCCATACGGAGGGGGGGGAATGGGTCTCCGAGGACTCCTTTGTCAAGGAGGCGGCGGCCAGCGCGAAACCCTCGGCCGCCAAACGGTCAAAGTCGGCACCCGCAGGATAGGACAGACCTAACAGCCGCCCGACCTTGTCAAACGCCTCTCCGATGGCGTCGTCCCGGGTGGCGCCGAGCTCGGTATAGTCGGTATGGCTTTGCACCAGGTATAAGGACGTATGCCCGCCCGAGACCGCGAGCGCGACAAAGGGCGGGGTGGGGCGGGGGCCGGCACCGAGATAGGCGGCGGCAACATGCGCCTTCATATGGTTGACCGCCACCAGCGGGAGGCCATAGGAGGCCGCGAGCGACTTGGCGAAGTTGACCCCCACCAGCAAGGCGCCAATCAGGCCGGGGCGGTTGGTGACCGCGACCAGGTCCAGCTGCGCCATGTGCATGCCGGCCTGCGACAGGGCCAGGGCGGTCAGGGGAGAGATGACCTCTATATGGGCGCGGCTGGCAAGCTCGGGTACCACGCCGCCATAGGGACGGTGCAGGGCCACCTGCGAGCGCACCGCATGGGAGCGCTCGGTCAGCACCCCTGCCTCATCGGCGTGCAGCACGGCGGCCGCCGTCTCGTCGCAGGAACTTTCAATACCGAGAATAAACATCTGAAATCCTTATGTGTCAAGAATGATCGGCCGCCGCCGGGCGTGTGGTGTCAAACGGCAGGTGCGGCCGGAGGAGACCCGCGGGGGGGAGCATGGCGGGGGGAGAAGGCCGGAAAGAGGCACGGGCGGCTGATTTTGTCAAGAATAGTATACCATCACCAGCGCGTCCTCGGTGGGGGCTCGGTAGTAGGCGGGGCGGCGCGAGAGTTCGACAAAGCCGCAACAGCGGTACAGACTCTGCGCGGCGCGGTTGCCGGCGCGCACCTCCAGGTAGCCGTGGGTGTACCCTTCCTGCGCCACCAGCGCCTGGACATGTGTCAGCAGGGTGCGGCCAAGGCCCCGGTGCCGATAGGCGGGCAGGACGGCCGTCCGCAACAGCTCCCACTCGGGGTGAATGCTTTGCCAGAGCAAAAAACCACAGGGGACCCCCTCCTCCTGCACTAAAACCCCCCGGTTCACGGCGGCACAAAGGCAGGCGCGGATGTCGGGCTCCTGCCACGGCTCGGCAAAACAGGCCGCCTCTATGGCAGCGACCAGGGCGGCATCCTGCGGCGTGAGCGCTCGCAGCGTTCGTGGCTCACTCCGCATAGCCCAGCGCCTCGCGGATCTGCCGCAGGGTTTGGCGATACGCCTCGGGCGGCTGTCCGTACGGGTCGGCGATCTCCGCCAGGGTGGATATCTTGCCGGAGTGGGCGGGAAAGGCGCACATGAGGGACAGGGCGTGGGCGGAGGACAGGCAAATGATCCGGTCACAGCAAGCCATGACGGCCTCGTCAATCTGGGCGGCGACATGCCCCTCATAGTCGTTGTCGGGGAGGTTCGGAATCCCTGCCTCGGCCAGGGCGGCGACTGCGTACGCGGCAATGGGGCTGCCCGCCTGCACGGCAATCCCGCGGCTACAGGCACGGGTGGGTTTGCCGCGGTTCATATGGTTATACAGGGCTTCCGCCATGGGAGAGCGGCAGGTATTGCCCGTGCAGATGAAGCAAACACGCAAAAAGGGCTCGCTGGTCGCAGGGTCGCAAACGACTGCGGGAGCCGGAGCGTTCATGTGCACCATGGCATACCTCCTTCGTGGTTTCGGTTCGGTAACCATATTATAATACATTGGGCAGAATCAGTCAAGCATCCTGTATAAAACTTCACAATCTCCCCCGCGGGGGCAAAAAAAGAAGCGCAGAACGCGCTTCTTTGGGGAAAGGCAGGAGCCGGGTCAGTCGGTGGATTCGGTGAGGGACAGGGACAGCTCTTGCAGGGCGGCGGGGTCGGTAGGGGCGGGGGCGCCGGACATGGGCTCGGAGGCGTTTTGCACCTTGGGGAAGGCAATGACATCGCGAATATCCTCCAGTCCCAGCGTCAGGGCGACCAGCCGGTCCAGCCCGAAGGCCAGTCCGCCGTGCGGCGGGACGCCGTATTTGAAGGCTTCGAGCAGGAAGCCGAACTTCTCCTCCGCCTCTGCCGCGCTGAGCCCCAGCACCGAGAACAGTCCCGACTGCAGGGCGGCGTCATGGATGCGGATGGAACCGCCGCCCAGCTCGGTGCCGTTGAGGACAATGTCATACGCTTTGGCGCGCACCCGCGCGGGGTCGCTGTCCAAATAGGGGATATCCTCGTCCATGGGGGCGGTAAAGGGATGGTGCTTGGCGTAAAAGCGGCCGTCCTCCTCGTCGTACTCCAGGAGCGGGAACTCGGTGACCCACAGGAAACGGTAGTCCTTTGGGTCCAGCAGTCCTAGGCGGCGGGCGCACTCGCAGCGCAGGGCCCCCAGCGCGTCAAAGACCACCCCGTCCCGGTCTGCCACCAGCAGCAGCAGGTCGCCGGGAGCGGCGCCGAGCGCCTCGCGGACGGCCTGGTTTTCGGCCTCGGAAAGGAATTTGGCATAGGAGGAGGTGGGCTCGCTGCCCTCCGCCCATTTCAGCCATGCCACACCCTTGGCTTTGTAGGTTTTGGCGTGCTCGGTGAGGGCGTCGATTTCCTTGCGGGAGAACGCGGCGCCCCCCTTGACATTGATGCCGCGGACCGAGTATCCCGGCCGGGTGGCCTCGGAGAACACCTTGAAGGCGCAGTCTTTCAACAGTCCCGACAGGTTGACCAGCTCGAAGCCGAAGCGCAAATCCGGCTTGTCCGAGCCGAAGCGCTCCATCGCCTCCCGATAGGTGAGGCGGGGGAAGGGATCGGGCAACTCGATGTGGCAGAAGTGGCGGTAGAGGTACCGCAGGAAGCCCTCGTGGACGGCCAGCACATCCTCCTCGGTGACAAAGGACATTTCGGTGTCGATTTGTGTAAACTCCGGTTGACGGTCTGCCCGCAGGTCCTCGTCACGGAAGCAACGGGCGATCTGAAAGTAGCGGTCAAAGCCGGAGAGCATGAGCAACTGCTTGTACAGCTGGGGAGACTGGGGCAGGGCGTAAAACCGGCCGGGGTGGACGCGGCTGGGGACCAGGTAGTCGCGCGCGCCCTCGGGGGTGGGCTTGATGAGGTGGGGGGTCTCAATGTCAACAAAACCTTGCTCGGCATAGTAGCGTCGTGCCAGGGAAGTGATGGCCGAGCGGGCCATGATGTTGCGCTGCATATCCGGGCGGCGCAGGTCAAGGTAGCGGTGGCGCAGCCGCAGGTCCGGACGCACGGGGCTGTTCTCGACGATATCAAACGGGGGGGTTTTGGCCACAGACAGGATTTTGAGCTCATGAACCGCCACTTCAATCTCACCGGTGGGCAGAGCCTTGTTGACCGCGCCCTCTCCCCTGGCGCGCACCACGCCGTGGGCGCACAGCACAAATTCCGCGCGCACGCCATAGGCGGCGTCGAAAACGGCGGGGTCGGTGGTCTCGTCAAAGGAAAGCTGGACGATGCCGCTGCGGTCGCGCAGGTCCACAAAAATCAGCGAGCCGAGGTTTCGCTGCTTTTGTGCCCAGCCCATGACACAGACGGTGCGGCCGATGTCGCGGGCGGACAGCTCGGCGCAATAGCAGGTGCGTTTGTCTTCTTGGGTGAAAAATGATGGCATGGTATCTCTCCTTGCTGTATCGCTCAATCGGTGATGGGTGTGTGGTCGGATAAGAGGAGGGCGTCGGCGGCAGCCGCCAATACGGCCTCCAGCGCCTGCTCGGGGCTGTCTGCCTGCACATTGCAGCCCGCCGCCAGGTGGTGTCCCCCGCCGCCAAAACGGGCGGCGACGGCGGCGACATTCGCCCGGACAGAGCGCAGCGACACCCGATAGGTGCGGGGGTCGGTCTGCCTGAGGACAAACGCCAGCTCGGTGCCCTCCAAGGAGCGCACCACGTCAATGGCGGTTTCCAGGGCGTCGGCGGGCAGCGCGGCGGCTGCCAGCTCGGCGGCGGTGAGGACGGCATAGCTGATGCGCCCGCCGTGGGCGGAGGCCAGCTTCGTAGCGGTCAGCGCCTCGGCCCGCAGTAGCTCTCGGGGCTTGGTGTCAAACAAGAGGCGACCGATACGGGGGGCGTCCGCGCCCTGTTCCAAAAGATCTGCCGCGGTGCGCAGGGTGTGCGGGGTGACATTGGCGTACTTGAAGCACCCGGTGTCCGCCATCAGGGCGGCATATACGGCGTCCAGCGCAGGGCGCGGCAGTGCCGCGGTCCCACTTTCCGCTTGCAGAAACAAAAGAATCTCATACACAACCTCGCCGCACGCCGCCGCCTCGGGGCGGAGGTAGTGGTCGGCAAAGGGGGTGTTGGTCTGATGGTGGTCTATCATCAGCGCGGGGGCCAGCCGGCCTTGCAGGCGGGCGGCCAGACTGCCCAGCTGGACAGGGGCCGCCACATCCACCGCCACCACCAGGACATCCTCACCCGCCTCCGGCGGCGCGAGGTCTACCCCCTCCAACAAAAAACTCAGGCGAGAGGGAATCTCGTCCGCGCACAGGCAACGGGGGCGCTTGCCCAGCAGTGCCAGCATATGCGCCAGCGCGGCAGCGCTGCCCACCGTGTCGCCGTCGGGGCGGGTGTGCATCACCAGCACGGGACGCTCGGCCGCCAGCAACCGCCGGCAAAGCTGCGTCAGTGTCAAAGGGGTAAAGTCGCTCATAGGGTTGTCCTCCGGTGTCAGGGGCGGGGCGGACCGTCCGGCGGGGCTCACGACTCGGGCTTGTCCGGCGGCGGAGCGGGGGGCAGGTCCAGCTCGCTGAGCAACCGGGCAATGCGGGCGCCGTGTTCCATGCCGTGGTCACGGTAAAATTGCAGCGCGGGGGTGAGGCGCAGGTTCAGCGTGAGCGCCAAATGGCGGCGCAACATGCCGCTCGCGCCCAGCAGGGCGGTTTTGACCTCTGCGTCGTCACCCATGGTGGAAAAGTACACGCGGGCAATTTTTAGGTCCGGCGTGGTGTCCACCCGGGTGATGCTGACCAGGTTGCCCGCGATGCGGGGGTCTGCCATCTCTCGGACCGCAGTCGCCAACGCTTCGGTCATGGCATCGTTGATGCGGCTTTTTCTGTGTTTTGACATAGGTTTTCCTTTATGATTTATCGTTGGCATGCCAACATTTGCGGAGAAAAGCTGGCGAGATTCGTTTCAAATAGGTGGCAGGAGCAGCGGCTCGACCTGCCACGGGAACTCACCCAGCAGCCGGGCGGCATTGCGGCGAAAGACCTCGGTGTCGCCGGTCACGCGGAATTCACGGCGTCCCTGCTCGGCTGTGGCGGGAGTAGGTAGGCTTTTTGCCGCCTCGGCACCGCTGTTGATGAGGGTCACGCCTGGCAGGTACGCGGCGATCGCCTCGGACAGCCACGGGTAATGGGTACAGCCCAAAATCAGGGTATCGGCACCAAAGTCCAGCGCAGGGCGCAGGCTCTCTGCTACACAATTCTTGACATAATCGCGGTCAGACAACCCCTTTTCCACCAAAGGAGCAAACAGGGGGCAGGGAATCTCCAGCGTTTGGATGGCAGGGTCGCTTGCCTGTATGCGGCGGGTAAAGGAACGGGTGGCGGTGGTGGCGGCGGTGGCGGCGACGGCAATCTTGCGGTTGCGGGTCGCCCGGCAAGCGGCCGCTACCGACGGCTCCACAATGCCCACCACCGGCAGGGGAGGCTGCCAGCCGGGCGACAGATTCACGCTCAGCGTGCCGCATGCCAGCAGCAGGAACTCGGCACCGCTGTCCTTGAAGTAGTGGGCCGCCTGCCGGATGAAGGATTGTAGCTGGGCGGCGGGACGGTCGCCATAGGGTACCCGCGCCGGGTCGGCTGCGTACAGGATGTCGGTGCGGGGGAACAAACGGTCTGCCACCGCAAAGGCAGTCAGCCCGCCCAGCCCGCTGTCAAATATGCCGATCATCGTGTGCAGCGGCCTCCGCTCACCGCGGGGGAAAGGAGTTGTTGAACTGCCGAGTGAGATGCGCGGCAGATGGTCGGTGCGGGGGTGGTGTCCCCGGGGCAGGTGGAAAAGGGCTTGTCCAGCGTGAATCCGGCGGGGGTCTGGTGAGCTGGGCGGGGGGCGTAGGTGAGGGGCATAGCAGTTCCTCCGTATGATGGTTGATGGTGGTTGACTGGTTGGGGAGAGGCCCCGCGCTGGTGTCGGGTGGGCAAACGGGGCGTATCAGGCGGGGGTTTAGTCGCTGATCGAACGGTTGGATAGGCGGTGGGATGGTTAGGGACGGGTGATTGCGGGGGGCAGGGCGGCGCGGATCAGACGCGCCAGCAAGCGGGGGTAGGGCACCCCCATGTGTTCGAGCAGCAGCGGGTACATACTGCGAGCGGTGAAACCGGGCAGGGTGTTGACCTCGTTGACAAACACACGGCCGTCACGCCGGCGTACAAAAAAGTCCACGCGGCAGAGATGCCGGCAGTCCAGCGCGTCAAAGGCTTCGCCGGCATACCCCATCAGCTCGGCGGCGGTGGCGGCGGGCAGGCGGGCGGGGACGTGCAGTTTGGCGGTGTGGGTCTTGTACTTGGTGTCGTAGTCGTAAAAGGGGGCGCCCGGCTCTACCTCTCCGGGCAGGGACACCACCCGCTCACCGTCGTCCAGAACCGCCACCTCCGCCTCCACCCCGTCCGTGTATGCCTCTGCCAGGACTTTGCTGTCAATGCGGGCGGCGGCGACCAATGCCTGCTGTAGCTCTGCTCGGTTGCGGGCGATGGCGGCACCCACCGAGCTGCCGGAGTTGGCGGGTTTGACAAAGACGGGATAGGGCAGGGTTTGCTCGACCTGCTCGCAGCGCTCTGCGAGCGGGCAGTTGTCCCGCAACAATAACCCGTCCACGACCGGCAGTCCCCGGGCGGCAAGCACGACTTTGGTCAGGTGCTTATCCATGCACAGGGCCCCGGCGCGGCACCCACTGCCCACATAGGGCAGGCGGTAGCAGTCGAGCAATCCCTGCAGGCGTCCGTCCTCCCCGTACTGCCCGTGCAGGACCGGAAAGATGACGTCGGGGACCAGGAGGGACGTTGTGAAGTCGGGCAGGTGAAACGCCCCTTGCCTCAGAAAAACCGGGAAAAGGTGGGGGGTATCCAGGTGCCAGGTGTCATTTGGGAGGGCGGCATAGTCGCCGCAGTAGTACAGCCAACGGCCGTCCCGGGTGATTCCCACCGGGTAGACGGTGTAGTGGCCGTGGGGCAGGCGGCACAGGACTTCATAGGCGGAGCAAAGAGAGACCGCATACTCCTCACTCATGCCGCCAAACAGCAATACCAGGGAAATCGACTTCATCAGCGCGCCTCGCTTCCCGCTTGAGTGTCAATCAAGCTTGTTGGGCATAACCTACTGTAGGATATGCACCGGGCGCGCGAAGGGTTTATGCCGCGGGGTGGAAAAACCGCGGGCAGCGAAACCGCGGGCGGTGAAGCCGCAGGCTTATGGTTGGCAGCGGAGGATGGCCAGGCGGTCGTGCCCGGCGTAGTCCTGTTGAATCCGGGCGGTGAGGCCGTGGGTGGCGGCCAGTTGCCGCAGTGCGTCCCCCTGGTCGTAGCCGATCTCCAAAGCGCAAAAACCTTCCTTATATATATAGATTTGCGCATAGCGCACCAGCACCCGGTAAAAATCCAGCCCGTCCGCCCCGCCGTCCAGTGCCATGAGAGGCTCGAACGCCAGCTCGGGGGAGAGGGTGGGCAGGACATCCCTTGCAATATAGGGGGGGTTGGACAGCAGCGCGTCAAAGGGGGCGGGGTCAAAAGGTTGTGTGAGCAGGTCCCCGCGGTGCAGGGTCAGGCGGTCTGCCACCCCGTTATCCCGGGCGTTTTGCGCGGCGAGGGTCAGCGCAGCCTCGGACAGGTCAAGCGCCACAGCGGTGCAGTCGGGGCGGGCCGCCAGCGTGGAAATGGCGACGCAGCCGCTGCCGGTGCACAGGTCGGCAAAGTGAGCGCGAGGTGGCAGGTGCCGCACCGCGTATGCCACCAGCAACTCGGTCTCGGGGCGGGGAATCAGGCAGTCGGGGGTGACGCGGTAGCGTTCTCGGTAAAAGTAACTTTCGCCGACAATATAAGCCAGCGGTTCCCGCCGCAGGCGGCGGGTAAGGGCTTGCTGCAGGGCGTGCTCGTCAATGCCCATCGTAGCGCTGTCGGTATGCGGGGCGGGGGGCTCGGCGGAGCTGCCCAGGCTGCGAAATATCACGCGCGCCTCGGCGGCCGCCTCCTCCATACCGCCCTCGGCCAAGCGCCGTTTCAGTTCAAGCAGGGTCATGGGACGTGGGGGCGTCGGGCAGCGGCGGGGCGGCCGGGGGAGTCTCGGCCAATACGGAGTCTTCCGTTGACTGCGCAACAGTCGGATCGGTTGCCTCGGCGGCGAGGGGCTCGCTCCCAGCGAGGGGCTCGCTCCCCTCGCTGGGAGCGGCGGCTTTGGACGGTTTTTCGTACAGGGAGGGGTCAAAGTCCGGGAACTCCTGACGCAGCGCCGATTTGAGGGCGACAATGGCGACTTCCAGTTGACTGTCGTCCGGTTCTTTGGTGGTCAGCCGCTGCATCCATAGCCCGGGGAGGGAGAGGGCGCGGACCAGGCCGTTGTCGTGCTTGCCGGCGTACATGATGAATTCAAAGCCCAGCCCCACCACCAGCGGCAACACCAGCAGCTTGATCCCCACATAGGCCAATTTCGGCAGGTCGGGCAGCAGGATATGGATGAACAGGCTCATCACAATGCCGAGTAAAATCATGAAAAACATGAAGCTGGTGCCGCAACGGGGGTGGAAGCGGGAGTAGGCTTTCACGCTCTCGGGGGTCAGCTCGCCGCCCGCCTCATAGCAGAACACGCTTTTATGCTCGGCGCCGTGGTACTCAAAGGTGCGGCGGATGTCTTTCATCAAAGAAATCAGGTAGATGTACAGCACAAAGATGCTGATTTTCAACGCCCCCTCTACCACCGCTTTCCAGGCGCCCAGCTCAGTGCGAAAGAGCCACTCTATGCCATCGGCTGCCAGTCGGGGCAGATAGATGAACAGCACCACGCTGAGCGCCAGCCCCAGCACCATGCCGATGCCCATGATGAGGTCGAACAGGTTGATGCTCAGCTTTCGTTTCAGCCATTTTTCAAACCGCCCTTCCTCCTCCTCGATGCCGAGGGCGGCGGCGGAAATGTTCAGGGTTTGCATGCTCAGTTTGAGCATTTCTGCAAAGTTCACCACCCCGCGCACCAGCGGCCAGTTGAGCGGCCTGTACTTTTGGCGCAGAGAGACAAACTCATTGGTCTTGACCGAGATGCTGCCGTCCTCTAAACGGCAGGCGGTGCTGCAGGTGGTGCCCGCCTTCATCATCACGCCCTCAATGACCGCCTGTCCCCCCACCCGACCGAGGCGACAGCTTTGGGTTTCCTGTTTTTCGTTTGGCATACTTTTCTTCCTTATTCTATGTATTGCGGCGGAACACGCATTGGCGGCGGGAGCACACAGGGTGTGGGCAGCCGCACGCAGTGCGGTGAGAGCGTCAGCTCCCGGTATTGCGTAAGCAATACCACTACCTGTATTATACCATACAATCTGCGCAAAATAAACAGGTAAATTGAAAAACAGGGGCGGATGGAGACGGCAGGGAAGATTTTTAGGCAGGCGTGCGGTTTGCTGCGGTCTGCCGCTGCCTCCCGCCGGGGTGCGCACCCCGGGCGGGAGATGCCGGATCATGGTCGGATTGGCAGGATAAAAAATCTGTGAAACCCCTTGACAAAGCGACAGAGGCAAGGTATAATGGTGGAGCTTGTCGCCCCTGCCGGGAAGGCGCGGGGCGAGAAGGGATTCCGTGGACAGGTGCGAAAAGAATTTAGAAAAGCACTTGACAAAGGCTATGGGATGTGGTAAACTAAAAAAGTCGCAGTCGAAAGGCTGACGCTTGGTCTTTGAAAATTGAACAACAGAAATTTCGAACACTAACTTGGTCAAAAGACAAAGGCAAGTGTGAAGGAATCTCGTTAATATCACTTTTAAACTCGAAAAGTAAGAGAAGCTTGAGAGCAAGCAGCTCTAAAAAGAATGTAAGGCCCGAAAGGGCATTATATAACCATTTTTAGAGAGTTTGATCCTGGCTCAGGATGAACGCTGGCGGCGTGCATAACACATTCAAGTCGAACGGGGTATAGAAATATGCCTAGTGGCGGACGGGTGAGTAACGCGTGAGCAATCTGCCTTTGTGTGGGGGATAACAACCGGAAACGGTTGCTAATACCGCATAACGTACGAGCACCGCATGGTACACGTACCAAAGATTTATCGCACAGAGATGAGCTCGCGTCCGATTAGATAGTAGGTGAGGTAAAGGCTCACCTAGTCAACGATCGGTAGCCGGACTGAGAGGTTGAACGGCCACATTGGAACTGAGATACGGTCCAGACTCCTACGGGAGGCAGCAGTGGGGAATTTTGGGCAATGGGCGAAAGCCTGACCCAGCGACGCCGCGTGAAGGAAGAAGGTCTTCGGATTGTAAACTTCTGTCAACAGGGAAGAAACAAATGACGGTACCTGTGGAGGAAGCCACGGCTAACTACGTGCCAGCAGCCGCGGTAATACGTAGGTGGCGAGCGTTATCCGGATTTACTGGGTGTAAAGGGTGTGTAGGCGGGGAAGCAAGTCAGATGTGAAATGTATGGGCTCAACTCATGCAGTGCATTTGAAACTGCTTTTCTTGAGGATCGGAAGGGTAAATGGAATTCCCAGTGTAGCAGTGAAATGCGTAGATATTGGGAGGAACACCGGTGGCGAAGGCGATTTACTGGACGATGACTGACGCTGAGACACGAAAGCGTGGGGAGCAAACAGGATTAGATACCCTGGTAGTCCACGCTGTAAACGATGAATGCTAGGTGTAGGGGAATTATCTTCTGTGCCGCAGCTAACGCAATAAGCATTCCACCTGGGGAGTACGGCCGCAAGGTTGAAACTCAAAGGAATTGACGGGAACCCGCACAAGCAGTGGAGTATGTGGTTTAATTCGACGCAACGCGAAAAACCTTACCAGGATTTGACATCCACAGAAAGAGGCGTAATGGCCTCTGTGCCCTTCGGGGAGCTGTGAGACAGGTGGTGCATGGTTGTCGTCAGCTCGTGTCGTGAGATGTTGGGTTAAGTCCCGCAACGAGCGCAACCCTTACTGTTAGTTGCTACGCAAGAGCACTCTAGCAGGACTGCCGTTGACAAAACGGAGGAAGGTGGGGACGACGTCAAATCATCATGCCCTTTATATTCTGGGCTACACACGTACTACAATGGCGCAAACAAAGGGAAGCGAACCCGCGAGGGGGAGCAAATCTCACAAAAGGCGTCCCAGTTCAGACTGCAGGCTGCAACTCGCCTGCACGAAGTTGGAATTGCTAGTAATCGCGAATCAGCATGTCGCGGTGAATACGTTCCCGGGTTTTGTACACACCGCCCGTCAAACCATGAGAGTTGGAAACACCCGAAGCCTGTGAGCTAACCGCAAGGAGGCAGCAGTCGAAGGTGGGTTCAATGATTGGGGTTAAGTCGTAACAAGGTAGCCGTATCGGAAGGTGCGGCTGGATCACCTCCTTTCTATGGAGAACGTGCGTACTATCGAGAGATGAGTATGCGGACTCAATGGAAACAACGATGATGGGATTCTAATTGAGGAATGACTGTTGTTCAATTTTCAGGGACTAAGGTTTCTGAGTAGTCGGTGTCTATGACGCACAGGGCCCACCCGTACCCATTCCGAACACGGAAGTTAAGCTGTGCAGTGCCTACGATACTTTGCCGGAGACGGCACGGGAAAACAGGTCGATGCCGACATCAGCGAGAGCCTCTCGGCTCTCGCTGAGACACCACGAACGGGGGTGTAGCTCAATTGGGAGAGCACCTGCCCTGCAAGCAGGGGGTCATGGGTTCGAATCCCATCATCTCCACCACAAGTGGAAGGAGCCGCATCAGCCAAAACGGGCTCATAGCTCAGTTGGTTAGAGCGCGTGCCTGATAAGCACGAGGTCGGTGGTTCGACTCCACTTGAGCCCACCAAGGGCGCCCGCCCGTAAGGGCGAAAGCCCGCAGGATCAAGATGCCCCCCAAAAGCACGCCGGCACCGAGTGTCTAAGTACGCGGTACGTCGGAGCGTGATTTGCGGCAGCTTGAGCCCACCAGAGGATCAAGATGCCCCCCAAAAGCACGCCGGCACCGAGTGTCTAAGTACGCGGTACGTCGGAGCGTGATTTGCGGCAGCTTGAGCCCACCAAGGGCGCCCGCCCGTAAGGGCGAAGCCCCAAAGCACCCGTTGAGGGACAGACAAGCAAGTGTTCATTGAAAACCGAATAAAGCACAATAAAGAAACGAACAGATAGTTGTAAAAAAGGAAGATTTTTTAAGAGATTAGAAGGTCTTTCCGAAAAAGTGGGAACTACAATGGAACCGAAGGTCCGCAAGGACCGGCGGTGAAACAATTTGTGAATGAAAGGTCTTTTCATTTACAACCCAAGCACAATTATTTGCGAAGCTCAAGCAATTGCTAAACTTGAACGTTTAAGAGAACGAAGCAAGAATGGCTGTTCAAGCGAAAAAGAGCGTAAGGTGAATGCCTTGGCACTAGGAGCCGAAGAAGGACGCGATTACCTGCGATAAGCTGCGGAGAGTTGGAAATAAGCATTGACCCGCAGATTTCCGAATGGGG
>Ga0265293_10005764_pt1 | contig 20425 bp, 15 predicted proteins | sample Munlanlewell138R_FD_192505 | JGI IMG/M metagenome (GOLD analysis project Ga0265293, IMG submission 192505) | Leachate microbial communities from a municipal landfill in Southern Ontario, Canada - Leachate well 138R | ecosystem: Engineered > Solid waste > Landfill > Unclassified | place: Canada... | reverse complement strand
TCGCGTCGTTACTTGCAGGGACACTGGCTGGTGGCGTTTCCCGCAGGGTCATTGCGACCTCCGGTGTTGCGGCCCGTTGCCGACATCGCGGCCTAGACCGCAGAACAGACCATCACGGCAGCCCCCGGCATGCCAGCATACAGCGGATTTCTTGTCCGAAAGGCCAGGGTGTATCCGCAGCGCCATTTTTGTCACTTCTCATGCAGCATTTGCGTATCTGTCGCCATTTTTTCACAGTAGAGAGTTTGTGTTTGGCTCAAGATTTTCTGTTTCACATCATTTTCACCGCATTGCCAATGCGTGGAAAAACCCGCTATAAAATCTCACAAAATCACTCTGAAAAATGGGACGTTAGTTCAAAATCACTCTGAAAAAGTGCAGCCTAAAAGTGCAGCCTAAGCGCAGCCTAATTCCATCTCTGAGCTGGTGTGCGTGATAGCGTGTTAGACAGCGCGCTAGCGCATGTTGCCGTGCGTTGTTTCGGAACAGGTTGGGTTTGGTTCGTGTTTCGCGCTGATTAGTGGTTAATTCGCTGCGACAAAAGGTGTTATGCTGGTGTGTGCGGCACAAGCGCACGTTAGCTAGCAGCACTTCGAACATTGGTTTGTGACTTGTCTCAAGGAGAATCTTCATGAAATTGTCTTTTGCACCGTTCTTGCTTATCCCGTTTTTATTATTCGCCTGTTCGGGCGACGGCGATGAACGCAGCCTCCTTCCCGATCAATCCAACGATAACAACAGCGACAACAGCAGCAACAGGCCCACCGGCGATATGTCTCGCTGCGATAACAAAGGCGACTGCTGGGGCGGGTGTTGGTTTTGCGCCACCCACGGTCCCTGCAAGCCCGCGTACTCTGCCTGCTTGGGCGACGGCACCTGCAAGGCCCTGAAAGACTGCCTCGACAACTGCGATGGCGCCAGCGATTGGCAGGGCTGCTCGAGCAATTGCTACAACGCCTACCCCGGTGGCCGGCAACTATACGACGCCTACTTGGACTGCATGTACTGCGAGGCCTGTGTCTCCGACTGCGCCTTTGTGGGACACGTCTGCGGTGGTGCTGTTGGATGCGACGAAGGACCCACCAATGAAATCCGCACCGACAATTTGGTGTGGCGCCGCGCCAACATCACCCACTACACATCCTATCCTGAGCCGGGGAGCGAAGAGTGCATCAACTATAGCGGTTGCCTCTATGCCGGCTATTTCTCCTGTTGGCCCACCACGCAAAAACCCGAGAGTTGGGTGCAGGCCAACAACATCGTCGCCGTGCACTCTAAGGACTGGCAGCAGTATAGCGGAAAGCTGTTGCGCATTCGCCAGGGCGCTCAGCAAATCGACGCCTGGGTATACGATATGTGCTCCGACAACGACTGTAATAACTGCTGCACCCGTAACTCGCCCACCGGCTTTTTGCTCGATCTCGAATCCTATACCTACCAACGTTTTGGCGGCTCACCCACCGAGGGCGAATTTGCCTGCCTGAACTGCGATTGAGATTTCGAACCAAGCCATTTGAATCAAGTAAATCGATGGGTGCTTATGCGGTGCGAGGAGGGGGAATCGAACCCCCACACCAAAGGTACTGGAACCTAAATCCAGCGCGTCTGCCTAGTTCCGCCATCCTCGCCGGTTTGCGGTGAAAGCAGCCGTTGATCTATGGGGAGTTTGAGTTGACGTCAAGGGGCGTTGTGTTCACACTGACAGAGTTTTTTAAGGTGGCAAAGTCCCGGCGCGTGTTAGCGGACGAAAGGTCTTGTATCCGATGAATCTGCCCTCAAAACGTTTCGGTTTTCTATGTTTACATTTTGCACTGGTGCTGTTTGGCGTTTCATCCCTGCGGGCGGCGGTACCCGATCCCGTTTCCGAAGGTCACGAGCACAACATTGTCGCTGCGCAAGTGATGAATCGCACCTTGTTGGCGGTGATGGAGCAGTATTACGACCCAGCGCGCATGGACCCAGGGGCCATGTTCCGAGGTGGTCTCGACGCCCTGGTGAAAAACGTCGCCGAGCTGCAGGTCTCCTGGTCTCAGGACAAAAAAGCGGTAACGCTGCATCTGTTGCAGGGGCGCATCACCCTGTCAGCCGACCAAATCAAAAGTCCCTGGAGCCTCTCCCGTGCTTTCCAGCAAATTTTTGCCTTCATCCACGAACACTTGCCCACCGCCGATCAGCCCGACTATCGCAGCATTGAGTACGCCGCCACCAATGGCATGCTCTCCACGCTCGATCCGCATACCAACGCCATGTTGCCCGAGCTGTGGAATGAAATGCAGATGAACACCCAGGGAGAATTCGAGGGCATCGGCATCCGCATCACCACCGACAAACGCGCTCCCTGCAGCGGTGAACTCACGGTGGTGGAGGTCTTCAACAACACGCCAGCGTTCCATGCGGGGCTTAAGACCGGTGACAAAATCATTCAAATCGACGGCGACTCCACGGTGAACATTACCACCGATGCCGCGGCCAAACGGCTGCGGGGAAAGCGCGGTACCACGGTCAATGTGCGCATCAAACGCCCCGACGGCAGCCAGCGCGATGTGCCCATCATCCGCCAGACCATCCCCATCGACAGCGTGAAGTGGCGCATGCTCGCGGGGCAAGTCGGCTATGTGGAATTGGTGGGATTTCAGCCCAGTAGTGCCGAGGAGATGCGCGACGCGCTGCGCGCCCTGCACAAGCAAAACATGAAGGGACTGATTCTGGACCTGCGCAGCAATCCCGGCGGTTTGCTCAACGCGGCCATCGACATCGCCGATCTCTTTGTCTCCAGCGGCACCATTGTGACCACGGCGGGACGACAGCGAGAAGATCGCGAGGTGAGCAACGCCAAATTCGCCGATACGGAACCCGCCTATCCCCTGGTGGTGCTCATCGATACCTACTCGGCTTCAGCCGCTGAAATTGTGGCCGGGGCAGTGCGCAACCACGGACGTGCGCTGCTGGTGGGGGAGCGCTCTTTTGGCAAGGGTTCGGTGCAAACGATCATGCCGTTGCCTGGCGAAGGGGCCTTGCGCCTGACGGTGCAGCAGTACTTGACCCCCGGCGACATCTCGATTCAAGCCGTGGGCGTCGCGCCGGACATCCGCTTGTCGTCCTATGCCGTCAACCGCGATGCGCTGCAGATCTCACCGCGCGAGCGCAGCTATTCCGAGGAAACCCTCGCCGCTCATCTCACGAGCCCAAGCCCCCTGGCCACCCAGCGCGTCAGCCGTCAAACATCGCATGAGCTGCCCTATCTCATTCCCGAAAAAGAGCGTCGCCTGGAATTGGCCGAGGCCCGCAAGTGCACATTAGAAGGCGATGAACGCGCCACCTTTCGCAGCCGTTATGAAGTGGAGTTTGCCCGAGAGCTCATCACCATGACCCAGGGCGCCACCACGGCGGAGTTGCTCATCGATGCCCAGCGCCTTATTGCGTCGCGCATCGCGGCCCACGACAAAGATTTGCAGAACGCCTTTCGCCGCATCGGGATTAACTGGACATCCGCCAATGCCCCGCAGGACGCCGCTGCGACAACAACGCCTTCCGCCGACCTGCAGGCCGAAATCGCCGTGGTGGGACAATCGGATGCGCGCCAAGACTTTCGCCTCCGCGTTACCGTGACCAATCGCGGCACAACAGCGGTGCATCGGCTGCGCGGCAAAACCAAGAGCGACAACCCGCTGCTCTCCGAAATCGACCTGGCCTTTGGCCGCATCGCGCCGGGGGCCAGCCAAAAGTGGGAGGCGCCCATCACGGTGTTTCCGTTGACAAGCACCCGCGTCGATCCCGTGACGGTGCACTTCGAAAGCGACGAGGGCATCGCCCCGGCCCCGGTCTCCATCGACGTGCGCGTGCAGGAGCGCACACCACCCGTGCTCTCCTACGCCTGGTATCTCGAAGATCTGGGCAACGGCAACGGCCACCTCGAGCCCGCGGAGACCTTTCGCATGCACGTCATCGTCCGCAACGACGGGGCGGGCCCTACCTTTGCCAGCGCGGCCAACCTCAGCGCCAACGCGGGCATTGATGTGGAACACGGGCATTTCGACATCGGCGTCCTGGCCCCGGGGAAATCTGCGCAGGGCACCTTCTCGTTTCGCGTGCACCCGGAGTTCCCTCACGCCCAAAACAATGTGCGCTTCGTCGTCGAGGAGTGGGTGCCGTTTAAAACCTTGCTCAATGTTGCCCTGCTCGATCAGGAATTGCTCCTGCCCATTAGCGCTCTCAAGCCTGCGCCCGAGGCTGCCAGCGGTACGGTAACCATCTCCGGCGATCAAGACGTTTGGCTCTTCGAAACCCCGGACGCCCACGGCCGCCGCGTGGCCAAGGCCGCTCCAGGCGCCGCCTTTGCAGTGGACAAGCGCATGGGCGACTTCTTTCGCGTTGTGCTGGGCAAGGGCCGCACCGCGTGGGTGAGCGAAAAACGGGTGGTGCCCGGCGGCAAGGCGCAACAGCAACACGTGCCGGTGTTGTCGATGCTGCCGGATATCCGCATCGATGCCGCAGTGCCCAACGCGGTATCCAGCGAGCGCATTCGCATCTCCGGTGTGGCCCATCACATCGCGGGTGTGCGCGACGTGCTCGTTTTTGTAAACAGCGAGAAGGTGCTCTATCAACTGGCTGAATCCAACGCACCCACACTGGCGTTCTCCGCGGAGCTCCCCTTAAAGGCGGGCATGAACCAGGTACAAATCATCGCGCGTCATGACGAGCGCACCTTCGACAGCCGTGTCCTATCGATTCGTCGCACCGACAAAAGCGCTGCCGCTCCCACCACGGCCACCACGGCCACCACGGCCACCAATGATGATGGTGCCAACGCCAACGCCAACGCCAAGGCCAACGCTGCTTCCAGCGCCGCGCCTTAGTTCCAAACCATGTTGCGCGCACCTCGCTTGCTTGCCTGGACCCTGTTGGTGCCCATCGCGCTCTGCGCATCCTGGGCCCAAGCCGACTGGCAAAGCGATATCCTCGCGCCGACGATGCACGCGCCCATTGCCGTCCCCGTGGCCACCTCTGCTGGCACCATGGTGCAACTAACCCTGCGCACGCGCTCCCCGTTAACACCGCCACCAGGCGTGCAGTCCGATACTACGTGGCTGGGGTGGTCTGCGACCCTTCGCCGCTCCGCCCACATGGCGATGCCCGGCACCTCCGCTCGCCTCGCCTACGCCGCGCGCATCGTGCGCATCCGCCCGCTGGATGGCCTGCACCAATACACAGTGTGGCTGCGCCTCAGCCCCTGGACGCCCGCAGGGCGCTACGACATCGAGCTACAAGGGCCGGGGTTTCGCTTTTCGCGTCCCCAAGCGCTGTGCGTCGGCGCGTGTGATGCCGCCGAGACGCCCCTATCCTTCGTCGCACAGGATGCCGCTCAGGATGGTCACCGTAATTCCGTGCGTTTTCGCATTCGCAATTCGGACACCCGTACCTGGCAGGGGGATGTCGAATTGGCCATCGCCGGCCCCGAGGGCGTGCGGTTGTACCGCGCGGATAACACCACGCTGCCCCTGGTGAACGCGACGTTTGCGCGCTGCACCGCCGCTTGTTCTGTGCACAACGCCCGCCTGCTCGTTTTTCGCGCGGACTGGCCGCCGGGCGATACATACGTGCGCGTCTCGCTGTCTGGTGGCGCCGATGCACAACCGGTGACGGTGGCACCGGCATCGCCTCATGACCTGGATTCGGCCATCTCCGCTCATTGCCTCGTGGGCACCGCCGCGGCTTCGGGCACCCCCTTGCTGTGGGACTTTATCGACGGCGACACGGCAGTCGGTCCGCGGGTGTGCCATCGTTGGACCCACACCCTCCGCGCCCGCGCTCGAATACACGCCTTCGACGCTGAAGGACGGCTCACCACGCAGCACTACGCCCATCCCTTTCGCGTTTCGCACCGCGCCTGGAGTGCGGATTGTACCGCCGTTATGGGGGAGCCGCGCGCCCACAGCTTGTTGAAACTGTTTTTCTTTTAAGGTATCGAATTTGGTTCATTTGGATTATTTTTTGCCTCGGTTGCGTTTTGTCACCACGGCCCCATTGTCACCCAAAGGATAGCGCATGAAGAATCTCGCACCGCTTTGTCTTGCCATTGCCGTTGTTTTGTCAGCGGTGGCTTGCCAAAAGCAAATGATCCCCAACACTGAAGTACCCGACAACCGCTTCAATCGCTCTGTCATCGAATTTTGCGAACGCTATCGGCACGCCGTGGAAGACCTCAACATCGGCCTGCTCATGTCGATGGCTTCGCCGCGCTATTTCGACAACGCGGGCACACCCAGCGGCGATGACGACTACGACCGCGACGGCCTCGAAGAGATTCTCCACAAGCGCTTTACCGCCATTAAGGCCATGCGCTACGAATTCAAGTACCGCGATATTTACGAGCGCAACGGGCTCATCGGCGTCGAGGTCACCTATACGATGAGCTTTCAATACGAAGTGGATGGCAAGTCCCGCTGGCACAACCGCACCGCGGACAAGCGCCTCGAGCTCGAGGTCGATGACGAAGCCTTCCTGTTTGTGAGCGGCATGTAGTTATTTGCTGCGTGGCATTGGGTTATGAGAAGCATCGTTTTGACATACGCCGCCAACGAGGACTTTCTCTCTGCCTATCTCTCTGATTTCGATGGCGGGGGGCTCTTTGTCCCCACCGAGGAAGCGTTCACGCTATACGAATCCATTCGGCTGCGCGTGCTGCTTCCCACCATTCCCGATGGCATCGAGTTGAGCGCCCGCATCCGTTGGATTCGCCCCCGGGCCAAGTGGAAGACCGCGTTGCCGCCCGGTATCGGCATCGAATTCGATCTCGACGTACAAGACAAAGTGGCGTTTTTGCTGGCCCACTGCAGCGGCGCCATCCCGTTGGCCCGCAAGGCTGAGCGACGCGTGCCCGTCACCCTGCGCGTGGTCCTGTTGCACAATGGTCGGCGCATTCCGGCCGAGACCCGCGACATCAGCCGCGGTGGCATGGCGCTGGTTTCCGAGGCATCGCTGCAGGTCGGCGATTTTGTCGAACTCGAACTGTACGCCTCCGATGAATTGCCTCCGGAGTTGTTCGGTGGACACGTGACCTGGACACGGCCACAAGATGGCCAGACCGGGTTGGGGTTGAAGTTTGCCTTTCCGTCGCCGTTTCGCCAAAAGCGCGTGCAGTTTTTGCTCAACAAAATTCTAGGGGTCTCACGGCCACCGGACTCCCCGTTCTCCGGTACCTAAATGCCGATGGCACCGCGTGCGGGTTGCGCTTGTCAGTCGACAGGTCGATTGGGTTATAGTATCGTGTTCCCCAATGAAAATAGACCGCCGCAGAAACGGTGAAACATCCGGCAGATGAAGTGATGGATGAGCGATAACCACAAGACACAACTGGGCAAAATACAGTTAACGCGCAAACGCCTTCCCAAGGACGAATTGGCTTCTCAGGCATTGGAGAGTGATGTGAGCGAAGACAACCGATTGCTGAAAGCATTGAGCGAAAAAAGCGGTGTCCCTGCTGTAAACCTGGATGAAATCCAGATCCAGTTGTCCGATTTGTCCATTTTGCCCCAGGAAATTGCCGTGCGGCACGTCATTTTGCCGTTTGTGGTAACCGGCGACACGATTCATCTCGCCATGGCGGTGCCGGACGAGCAGCGCGTCATTGATGAAATTGAGTTCGTCTCCGGAAAAAAGGTGTTTCCCCACGTGGCGGCTCACCCGCAACTGGTGCGGCTCATCGACGTGGTGTACGAGATGAAATCTCGCGGCGAAGCCACCTACACGGGCAAGGGATTTTCTCCCTCCCGTGGCGCGGGCGTTTCTCCGCCTGGTTCGCCTCCGCCGAAGCCGTCGGGTCCCTCCGCAGTAACGGGCAGCGATCCCTACAGCGTCGAGTTGGATTTTGGGACGGACAGCGCGTTGCAGTTGGAGCCCATCCCGGAGATGGACATCGACGATTTTGCTTTTGATGATGTCGCCGAAACACAGCGAAAAATTTTGGTCGTCGACGACGAAGACGACATCCGCCTGCTGATTTCTCGTGTGCTCACCGAAAAAGGATACAAAGTTGTTTCGGCGGGGCGCGGCCTCGAAGCCATTGCCCTGGTGCAAAAAGAACAACCCGACATGATCATCTTGGATGCCATGCTTCCGGAGGTTCACGGTTTCGACATTTGTAAAAAAATCAAGGGCTCCAAGAAGTACGGCCACATCCCCGTTATCATGATTTCGGCCATTTATCGCGGCTGGCGCTATGCCCAAGACCTCAAAGATTCCTATGGCGTCGACGACTTCATCGAAAAGCCCTTCAAGCTGGCCGATCTGCTTGAAAAAATCGAAAAGCAATTTGCGCGCGTTGACTCGGGTGGGCAGCAGCCCGAGGAGAAACCCGATCTCTCCGAGCAAACCCAAAAAATCCAGGCGGCCAGTGTGGCAGCCTACCGCAGCGGAGACATCGACAAGGCCATCGAGCTGCTGCGCAGCGGCATCCAAATCGATCCGCTGGCCCACAACCTCCACTACAATCTGGCGCTGCTGCTCGGTAAAAAAAACCTGAACTACCAGGCCATTCGCGAGCTCGAAAGCACGTTGGAACTGGCCCCTGATTTTTTCCCCGCCATGAAAAATCTCGCACTCCTCTACGAGAAAGCCGGATTCCGCTTCAAGGCCATCGAAACCTGGGAGCGCTCCTTGCACTATTGTCCCGACGAGGAGAGCAAGGAAAGCATCAAGACGCACCTGCTGACCATGCTGTGATGTTGTCATCGCTACATTCGCCCCGTGTTGCGCCAACTATCTACCGAACCTCTCTGATACAAGGTTGACGAGTTCGCCTGTGCCGACGTACAAAGCCGCAGCCGGAAATTCGTTGCGCTGGCGTTCTTACGCGCTTATCGGCGAATGTTGGTTTTGAGGAAACACGATGCCCGACTTATGCCGCACATTTCAATTTTCGTTGCTCGTTGTCATGTCGTGCGCCGCGTTATTTTTTTCCCCCCAACTCCGCGCCCAGGCCCCCGCATCCAATTGGCTGACATTTGAAACCGAACCCGACGCTGCCCAACCGCCGCGTTACGACGATGTGTTGGCCATTGGCGAACAGCACACCGGCGCGCGCATCGCACAAATCGAAGTGACGGGAAACCGCCGCGTCGGCAGCGACGACATCCGCGCCAATATGGGCATGAAAATCGGCACGCCCTTTAATCCGGCACGCCTCAGTCGCGACGTCACCGCATTGCACGGGCTCGGCTTTTTTAGCGACATTCAAGTGCATTTGTCCGCCCGCGAGGATGGCGAGGTCGTGTTGACCTTTGCCGTGGTCGAGAAACCGGCCATCAACGAAATCCTCATCGAGGGAAACGACAAAATCAAAGAGGACGACATCCGCGAGAAGCTCGATTTAGAGCCCAACGCGCCCTTGGATACCCCGGCCCTCCACCGCAATGTGCAAATCATCCGCAATATGTACGCCGAGAAGGGACTTTTTTTGGCGGACATCTCGTTTCGACTCGACCCCGCCGACATTGAAAACGCCTTTGACGTCACCTTTGAGATTGCCGAGAACGCCAAGGTCACGGTGCGCAAAATTACCTTTGTGGGCAACGAGGCGATCTCCGGCGCCGAAATCAACCGTTACATGGCCACGCGCACCTCGGGGCCTCTTTCGTTCTTGACCGACTCGGGCACCTTCAATCACGAGCTCTTTGATCGCGACCTGACGATGATTCAAGCCCTGTATTGGGATCGCGGTTACATCGACATCCAGGTGGGCGCCCCGCGCGTAGAGGTGACGTCTGACAAGCGATACATCTTTTTGTCCGTCCCGTTGGTGGAGGGGCCGCGCTACAAGGTGGGCCGCATCAACGTGGTGGAGCACGCCCCGGACGGCAGCCCGGTGTCATTGCTCGGCGGGCGGCGCAAGGTGCGTTCCATGGTGTACACCAAGCGCGGCGAGTATTTTTCACGCACCTCTGTCATGGAAGACATCCAGCGCATCACGCGCCACTACCAAGACCAAGGATACGCCCACGCCAACGTCGATTTAAAAACCCTGACCAACCAGCAAAACAAAATTGTCGACTTGGTGCTCGAGGTGACCCGCGGGCCCATGGTGCACTTTGAGCGCATCGAAATCGGCGGCAACACCAAGACGCGCGACCGGGTGATTCGCCGGCAGATGGCCATGAATGAGGGCGAGCGCTTCAGCCAGACCGCGCTGGAGATCTCCGAGGCGCGCATCACGCAACTGGGTTTTTTCGAGTCGGTTAACGTCAGCACGGTGGCGGGCAGCGAACCCGATCGCGTCACGGTCATGGTGCACGTGGCCGAAAAACACACGGGACAATTCCAGGTGGGGTTGGGGTTCAGCACCATCGAAAACTTCATCGCCCAGGCCCAAATTACCGAGCAAAACTTTTTGGGGCACGGTCAGTCCGTCTCGCTGCAGGCGCAGCTCTCCAGCATGCGCCAGTTGTTCACCTTCGATTTCTGGGAGCCGAACTTTCTCGACACCGACTGGACCTTTGCGTTTCGCCTGTTCAACACCACGCTGGCCCAGGTCGACTACACCAAGGAAGCCAGCGGCGGCTCCATCACGCTAGGGCACTCGCTGTTCCACCGCGATCTGCGGCTCTACTTGACCTACAACCTGCAATACGACCGGGTGAACACCGGCGCCGATACGGGCCTGCTCATCGGCGGTCAGCGCATCAGCCGCGACTTCAACGACCTGCCCCTGGCGTACCTCTTTAAAGAAGGGTGGACCTCCAGCCTCACGGGCATGCTGGCCTTCGATCGCCGCAACAACCGCCTCTTTCCCACCCGGGGTTCGTACAACGCGCTTTCGGTGGAGTGGGCGAGTCGCTACCTCGGCTCTCAATTCGATTTTACGCGCTACACCCTCTCCACCAAGTGGTACATCCCCATGTTTTGGAAGCTGGTGTTTCGCATCAACGGCAACTTCGGCTACATCCACTCCAACACTTCGGAGGGGCTGGCCTTGCCACAGCGCTATCGCTCCGGCGGCATCATGGACGTGCGCGGGTTTTACCCGTGGTCCTTGGGGCCCAAGCTCTCGATTCCGCGCACCTTCGACCCCAACGCCGAGCCCATGGCCTATGGCATCAGCATCGGTGGCAACCTGCGCGTGACGTTCAACACCGAAATCGAGTTTCCCATCGTCGAGATGGTGGGCCTCAAAGGGGTGTTGTTTTTCGACGCGGGCAACTCGTTCAACCTCGAGGATTCCTGGTGCCAGGCGGGCAGCGGCCGCGGCATCAACAAATTCACCGATCCGTGTAACTCGAATCCGCTGTACCTGCGCACCTCGACGGGCTTTGGCGTCCGTTGGTTTTCGCCCATGGGGCCCCTGCGCTTCGAGTGGGGCTTTCCCACCAACACCTATCCCGGCGAAGACAACTTCATGTTCGAATTCACCTTCGGCAACTTCTTCTGAACGCCGAGCGACTCTCGTTTTCGCCTTTGGGCATTCCGAAACATCTTTGCTATTCTGCTTGTGAATCAGGGACTGTTTTCGCTCGTGACAGGGGGAAGCGCTCGCTTCATGCGGCGCGTAGTTTGCTTTTTTCTTTCAGAAAGGATGCTGAAGATGCCCAAACAAATGCCATCATTTCACCAATTGAAAATGGCGGTTTGCCGGAGGCATTGAAAACAGCGTGAAGCTTATCGAAAAAATACCGGGAATTGCCTATGAGGACGTCACGGTCGGAGACCTGTTGTATTGGAGTTATGCCAACCTAGCGATGGCGCATGCCGCAGTTGGGGAAGGCCGCATCCAATACGCCCGTCTCGACTACATCATTCGCGCAAAACTGTTTAAAGGTTTGCGAACCGGAACAATGAAAATCGGCTCTCTGTTGGATGACGAGCGCTTCAAGTTGGTGCAACCCCGGGCCTGTGTTTACTGCGGCAGCGATCAATGTTTATCTATGGATCACTTGGTTCCCAAATGCAAAGGCGGGCCTGACGACGCCGACAATATCGTTTGGGCATGCCGAAGATGTAACAGCGCTAAAGGCGATAAGGACATGTTGTTTTGGTATCGCATCCGCGGTTGTTTTCCGCCCTTGATGCTGCTGCGTCGCTACTTAAAACTCGCCATTCGAACTGCTTTTTCTGCGGATGGGCATAAACAAAAAGTCTTGGACCCCAATTGTGCATTGCCTCCCTTTGTTCTCTCGGAAGTGCCGCTTTCATTTCCAGACCCCGGCGCATTGTCGCTGCATTGAGGTGTTGTCTTGAAGAAACGCACTATCGCCCGTGTGGTTGTGTTTGGGGGCGTGGAGCTGTTATCAACAGCTATGGCGTGGTGGATGCACAACAAATACATGAAGAGTGCGGTGTATGTCCTGGGGCTGTGGGGACTCTGGGGGCTCCTGGGGATGCTGCCGGGGACGCTGCTGGGCTGTGCCGGGGGTGACAGCGGTGCCTCGGTTGATGTGCATCCCGACACTGCGACATCAAATCATAGCGGCGACACTTCCACGAATCCAACCGGCACCACTACCACCACGGATGAAACCGACGGCACCACGCCTGGCACGGACATGGGCAGCGACTCCGGCACCACGCCCGGCACGGACATGGGTAGCGACTCCGGTACACCGCCCGGCACGGATTCCGGCACTGCGCCCGACAGCGACACCGGTGCGGACTTCTGCCGTCTTTTGCCGCCAGAGGTGCGCCCTTACGACCCCGTGCATTTCGCGTTGAACCAGCCCATTGCGCCCAACCCCGCGCTGGACCCGCGCAGCGACGCCATCGTCGCCCGTCTGGCCGAGAACGTCACCTTGCGACCCGTTAGCCTGGGCACCCACGGCGAATCCCCCGCCATCTACGCGGTGAGCGACGCCGACCCGTTGTACGCCGTGCGGGTCCCCGACTCCGGCATCGACGAACTCTTTCGCGTGCCGGTGACCGCCGTTTCTGGCAGCGGCAGCGATGCCCCGGTCGAACTGCTCGATCGCAACCACCCCACTTATGGTCTCTTTGTGGAATTGCGCCTGTGGCAGGCGGTGTTCGATCACGCCAACCAAGTCGTTACGGCCAGCGGCGGCGGTTTCTTTCATTACAACGCCGATGGTGTGCGCTTAAACCCCGATGACTCGCCCAGCCTGGGCGCGCCTTTCAAGGGCTGGGGTACGGGTTCGGGCCTGAGCTACATGGCGGGTCTCATCCGCCCCGAAGAGATCTCCGCCCACGAGATTTGCCACGCCATTCGCTTCTCTTATTCCAATTGTCACTTCACCGATACCTTTCGCGCGCCAGCCACCAAAACCGACCAACCCAAGGGCTGCGGGCTGTCCCTCTCCGAGCGCGGCGACCCCGCGAGTTGGATGGAGATGGGCATGCGGTTGCAACTCGATCCCGCCGTAGATTGCGACAGCCGCACCGCACCCCGCCGCAACGCCGCGCACGACACCACCGACGAAACCAACATGCTGCGGGCGATCTGCCGCGCCATGCAGCGCTACGGACTCGTGGCCCTGGACGGTACGATCACCAACGGCCTCATGCTCTACGCCGAAGATGCGGCCACGGCCGACTGGGAAGCGCTCCTGGGCCCCGCCGACATTCACACCGGCTACAGCTTCATGCTGCGCGACAACACCACCGCCACCGACGGCATGACACGCGACGACACCAGCGGCATTCCCTGGCATCGGCTGCGGGTGCTCGCGCCCTGATGACACCAACCCCTATCCATGACAGGCCACACGATATGACATCGCCATTGATTCGCTACGGCATCGACGACCGCCCGCCTTTGGGCACCCTGCTGCTCTTCGGACTCCAATGGCTGGCCGTGGTCGGGGTCTCCACCATCGTCATGGGCAAGGTGCTGGCCGCCCTGCATTTCACCGCGCCCGCCGACCAGTTCCTCTACATGCAAAAGCTCTTCTTCGCGACGGGCATGGCCTTGCTGGCCCAGCTCTTTGTGGGACACCGCCTGCCCCTGGTGATCGGCCCCGCGGCGATTTTGCTGGTGGGCATCCTCGCTTCGGGCGCTCGCGACACCGCTGCCTTGTACAGCAGCATCATGATAGGCGGCGCGCTCCTGGCGCTGCTCTGCGCCACGGGACTCTTCCGCTACGTGGCCCGGCTCTTCACCTACCGGGTGGTGGCCACCATCCTCATGCTCATCGCCATCGCCATTACGCCGACGGTGCTCGCGCTCGTCGTGGACACCCCGGAGCCCAGTGACGCGGTGCGGCACCTGCTCTTTGCCCTGGGGCTTCTCGTGACCATGGTGGCCGGCGACCGCCTGCTCAGAGGGGCCTGGCGCGCCACGCTGCTGTTGTGGGCCCTGGCCCTGGGAAGCGCGCTGTGCTTTTGGCTGCTGCCCGACACGGCGCCCTCCGCCGCACCCGCTGACCAACCGCTCTTTGCGTCGCTCTTTCGCGATGTCACCGCGCCCCTGCACTGGGACTTGGGCCTCATCCTCTCGTTTCTCATTTGCTTCATCGCGCTGGCGGTCAACGACCTGGGCTCCATCGAGTCGCTGGGCAAGCTCCTGCAACCCCCGGCCATGGCGCAACGCCTCACGCGCGGCATGACGGTGACCGGGCTCGCCAATGTGCTGGCGGGTTTCCTCGGCGTCGTCGGTGTGGTCAACTTCTCGCTGAGCGCTGGCATCATCTCCGCCAACGGCAATGCCTCGCGCCTGAGCTTCTTGCCCGCGGCGCTGTGCCTCGTACTCATGGCCTTTTCGCCGTCTCTCATCGCCCTGTTCTGGATGGTGCCCCCAGTGGTCATCGGTGCGGTCCTGCTCTATATCATGAGCCTGCAACTCGCCACGGGCTTCCTGGTGGCCCTGGGCGAGCGCACCTTCGGCTTTCCCGACGCCCTCGTGATCAGCATTCCCGTCATGCTCAGCGTGCTGGTGTCCTTTTTGCCCCAAGCGGTGGTGACGGCCTTCCCGCCCTTGCTGGTGCCCATCGCCGGCAATGGCTTTGTCATCGGCACCCTGGCCGTCTTGTTGCTGGAGCACGTCTTGCTGCGCCCGTCCTCTCCCACGCCGCCTTAGGCAATACCCTCCTGCAACTGATTTGATCATTTTCAAAAATTAGGACGCGACGCTGCGCCGGTGTTTAGAGCAGTAGTCGCATAATTAAACATTTTTGTTGTAGTTTTGTCGCAAAAGTCACGTCTTTATATAACGCGTTGGCTCTGGATGAGCGCGTTTTGGACAAGGAGTGCTGTGATGTCTAACCATGATAAAAATGGCAGCAATTCCAATGAGCGCAGTGCAGAGCGCGCATTAACATCCCAAGAAATATCTCAGAAGATTCCCTGGGCCATTCCCATCGCTTTTACCGAGGCGCCAACAGAGCCGCTGGCACATAGCGCGGAGATCATCCCCCTGTTTCTAAAAGAGCAGGAACTGCTGTCGCACTTTTTTGATTTGCGGCTGATGCGCTATGTTTGTTTTGGCAGTGAATGGCACTTGGAATTTCGCTTGGACGCGGAGCAGGCAAAGACTGTGCGCCGGTATAAAACGCGCCTTTATGCGTCGCTGAAATTGCTGCATGCATTTTATATCCCAACATTTTTTACCCGGTGCTGGCATCAGAAAAACCCGACGGAGCGATGGGAGCTTTTGTTGTTAATTCACAAGTTAGGAGCGATGCATGTGTACGCGGATAAGTTGCGATTGGTGTTGCACACATCTTTCGATGCCCAAAAATTCTTTCAAGAGCGCGTGGGGGAGGGAGAAGAGAAAATCGGCATTCACTTCTTGTTTCGGCGTCCAGAAAATTAACAGTTTTGTGCCAACGGGCGAGAGGGGATTAGGCGGGGGATTTTTCTTCGGCGGGTTTTTCTTTTTCGCAGCCGATGAGGCGATAGGCCAAAGCGCCCAGGGCGGCGCCGACGATGGGGGCTACCCAGAAGAGCCAGAGTTGCGACATGGCCAGACCGCCTTCGAAGATGGCCACGCCGGTGCTGCGCGCGGGGTTTACCGAGGTGTTGGTGACCGGGATGCTGATCAGGTGGATGAGGGTGAGGCACAACCCAATGGCAATGGGGGCCAGACCTTGCGGGGCGCGCTTGTCGGTGGCGCCCATGATGACCAATATAAACATCATGGTCATGACCACTTCGGTGAGCAGGGCTGCGGTCATCGCGTAGCCGCCCGGGGAGTGATCGCCGTAGCCGTTGGTGGCAAAGCCCTGGGTGACGTCAAATCCGGACTTTCCACTGGCGATGAGAAACAGCACGCCGCCGGCGACAATGCCCCCCAGCACCTGGGCCACGATGTAGGGTAGCAATTCTTTGGCCGAGAAGCGCCCGCCGACCCACAGCCCCACTGAAACAGCCGGGTTGAGATGGCATCCGGAGATGTGCCCGATGGCATAGGCCATGGTGAGCACCGTCAGGCCGAAGGCCAGCGCCACCCCCAGAAGGCCGATGCCCAAATCGGGAAACGCCGCAGCGAGAACCGCGCTACCGCATCCGCCCAGCACCAACCAAAATGTTCCCAGAAACTCCGCGCCGTATTTTTTCATGTCTCGCTCCTTTGCGTTGCATGGGGGCCGTCCATCGGATCGCCTGTGCGCTTATCCCCATGACATGACGGACATAATATATCGGGCAGTGGCATGTTATGAGAGAGAATTTTCCGCTGCGGGAATTTCATTCGGGCTGGCGGGTTCTGGTTATCGCGCTGCTTATTTGGTGTTTAAATTTAAATATTCTGATAGGGAGCCATGTCTAATGCGAGAACGATTCGACCGCCGCACCACCTATGCGCGCGCTCAAAAGGAGACGGTACATAATATGAGAACAATGCAAAAAACGATGCTGCTGGTGTTGACTTCTTTTTTGGTGATGTCTGTTGCGTACAAAGCCTCAGCCCAACAAGTCAAAATTGCCTACGTGGATTTGCGTCGCGCGTTAAACGAAACCAATCAGGGCAAAAAGGCCATGCAAAAGCTGCAAAAAGAGAAGGACAAGCTGCAAAAACAAATCGAAGACAAAGAAAAGTCTATTTTGGCCATGCAGGAGAAGATCAAACAGCAGCAAAATATCCTCAGCCAAGAGGCCCTTGGCAAGCAGATGGAAGCCTACCAAAAGGCCGTGATGGAGCTGCAGCAAACCTATGGGCAGTTTCAGCAAGATCTGGCGCAAAAAGAGATGAAGGCCACCCAAGACATTCTGATCAAAATGGAAAAAATCCTCGCACAGATCGGGAAGTCCGATGGTTACACGATGATTTACGACCGCTCTGTGGGGGCCGTGGTGTGGGCTCCGGCCCATCTCGATCTCACCGATAGGCTCATTCAGGCCTACAACAAAGCGCATCCCTAGCGTTCCGTGCACGGTGCTTAGGCGCGCCTTCTTTTGTTCTCTGCACGATTGCCCCTTGCCATTTCTTCGATTCGCCCGGTGCTTTGTTTGACAGTGCCAGGGGTTGGATTTACGTTAGCGGCACGATGCTCCTTACGGGGTTCGGGCTCACTTGAAAGGTGTTTTTATTATGATTATTCCCATTTTGCCGCTCCGCAATTCAGTGATGTTCCCCGCGTCGGTGGTGCCGATTAACGTTGGTCGCGCCAAGTCCATTGAGGCCGTGGAGCGCGTCCAAAAAAACGACGAGCAGCTCATCGCCGTTCTCAGCCAGCGCTCTGCCGATGTCGAAGACCCTTCCTGGGACGATTTGTACACCATGGGCACCTTGGCCCGCGTGTTGAAGCTGGTGCGGCTGGGCGAAAACAATTACTCGGTGGTCTTGCAGGGCATCGAGCGCTTTCGCATCCTCGAGCCCGTCGAAACCGAACCGGTGCTCTCGGCGCGCATTCAACGCCTGCCCGACCAAACCGAAAACACCCTGGAGTTGGAGGCCCTGACCAACAACCTGCGGGAGGCGGCGCGTCAACTGCTCGGCCAGATGCCCAACCTGCCCAAGGAGGCGTCCAATGTCCTGGAGCATGTTTCCATTCCGGGGCAACTCGCCGATCTCGTGGCTTCGAATCTCAATGCCGAGGTGAGCGAAAAACAGGCGATCATCGAAGCGCTGGATGTGCACGCCCGCATTCGTCTCGGCCTGCGCATGCTCACCAAGCAACTGGAGGTGCTGAAGATCAAAAAGGACATCTCCACGGCGGTGCAGGAGGAAATGGGCCGTTCGCAGCGCGAGTATTTTTTGCGCCAGCAGATGAAGGCCATCCGCGAAGAGTTGGGGGAGGGCGAGGACATTGAGGATGAAATCGAAGAGCTGAGGACTCGGATCACCGAGAGCGGCATGTCTCCCGACGCCGAAAAGATGGCCCTCAAGCAGTTGGGACGTCTGCGGCATATGCAGAGCGCCTCATCGGAGTACACCGTGACGCGCACTTACCTCGACTGGTTGCTGGAGGTGCCCTGGCAGGAGGCCACCGAGGACAAGCTCGACATCGCGGCGGTGCGCGAGACCCTCGATGCCGACCACTTCGATTTGACCAAAGTAAAAAAGCGCATCCTCGAGCAAATCGCGGTGCTGAAGCTCAATCCCGATAAAAAGGGCAGCATCCTGTGTTTGGTGGGGCCGCCGGGGGTGGGAAAAACCTCTTTGGGCAAGTCCATCGCCCGCGCCATCGGCCGCGAATTTGTGCGCATGTCGCTGGGCGGGGTGCGGGACGAAGCCGAGATCCGGGGCCACCGCCGCACCTACGTCGGCGCCCTGCCGGGACGCGTGATTCAGGGCATGAAAAAAGCGGGCACCGTCAACCCGCTGTTCATGCTCGACGAGTTGGACAAGCTCAGCTCGGACTTCCGCGGCGATCCCGCCTCGGCGCTGCTCGAGGTGCTCGACCCCGAGCAAAACAACTCCTTCTCCGATCACTATCTCGAGGTCACCTACGACTTGTCGCGCGTGATGTTCATCGGCACGGCCAACACGCTCTCGACCATTCCGTCGCCCTTGCTCGATCGCATGGAGGTCATTCAAATCCCCGGTTATACCCGCGACGAAAAACGGCAAATCGCGCTGCATTTCACCATCCCCAAGCAGATCGCCGAGCACGGCTTGAACAACGGCGAGCTCTCGTTTACCGATGAGGGCATTTTGCGCCTCATCGATTCCTACACGCGCGAGGCAGGAGTGCGCAATTTGGAGCGCGAGATCGCTGCGGTGTGCCGCGCGGTGGCGGTGCGCGTGGCGGGCGGCGAAACGACGAAGTTCGTCGCGGACGACGACTTTGTGCAGAGCGTGCTGGGGCCGGTGAAATTTTTGCCGGAGATGGCGGATCGCTGCTCGGTGCCCGGTGTGGCCACGGGCCTGGCCTGGACCCCCATGGGCGGCGAAATCATCTTCATTGAAGCCACCAAAATGAAGGGCTCGGGAAAGCTCGCCATGACCGGCCAACTGGGCGACGTCATGAAAGAGTCCACGCAAACCGCGCTGTCCTATGCGCGGGCCAACGCCGAAGACTTTGGCCTGGCTGTGGGCTTTGAAGAGACCCAGGACATCCACCTGCACGTACCGGCGGGCAGCGTGCCCAAGGACGGCCCCAGCGCCGGCGTGGGAATGTTGACCGCGCTGGTGTCGCTGTTCTCGGGGCGCAATGTGCGCGCGGACATGGCCATGACCGGCGAAATTACATTGCGCGGTCTGGTGTTGCCGGTGGGGGGCATCAAGGAAAAAGTGCTGGCGGCCCACCGCGCTGGCATTCGCACCGTGATATTGCCCGACCGCAACCGCAAGGACGAGCCGGACATCCCCGAAGAGATCTTGAGCGACATTCAATTGATTTATGTCTCGCGCATGGAGGAAGTGATCAGCCATGCCCTGGAGCCCTAGCGGCGCGGTTCTTTGCTCTTAAATCATAAGGGCATCGCCGTGCGGGTTTGGGGGGCATTCTGCAGCACATTCGGGGCGCGTTCTCTGGCGCATCCAGGGCGAAAAATCGCCTTGCGGTTGCCCAGTGGCTCGGTTACATCATCCCCTCATTGAGCGACCGTAGCTCAGCCGGATAGAGCACCGGTTTCCTAAACCGGGGGTCACAGGTTCGAATCCTGTCGGTCGTGCCAAGAAACTCTAATAGTTTCAGATATTTACAGGTTCTCAATTTTCTATCTGAAAAGTGCCTCAAAAAAAAGTAAGCCACGTGGTAAGCCAATTTTGAAAATACCGCGCTTATTTTGTCGCTCTTTATGTTTTTACCGGTGGCCCAGGTGGCCCGGTGCCGAGCTGATTAAAGGCAGTTGCCCTCAAGGTGTTTGCCGAGGGGTTACCGGTTGCCCAGGTGGCCCGGCGGCCCGTTACCGTGTCGCTCGTTACCGGTGGCGCCTGGTGCCGATGGCGCCCGTTACCGGTGGCGCCTGGTGCCGATGGCGCCCGTTACCGGCGGCCTGTTACCGTGTCGAGGGTTACCGGTGGCGCCTGGTGCCGTGTCGAGGGTTACCGGCGGCCTGTTACCGTGCCGAGGGTTACCGGTGGCGCCTGGGGCCGTGTCGGGGG
>Ga0265293_10005763_pt1 | contig 20426 bp, 14 predicted proteins | sample Munlanlewell138R_FD_192505 | JGI IMG/M metagenome (GOLD analysis project Ga0265293, IMG submission 192505) | Leachate microbial communities from a municipal landfill in Southern Ontario, Canada - Leachate well 138R | ecosystem: Engineered > Solid waste > Landfill > Unclassified | place: Canada... | reverse complement strand
GATAAAAATCGATATATTCTTCTATTTGAGACTTTTTCTTTCCTTTGGCGGGTTCGTTAATTGGGAATTTTATACGCATATTGTCGTTGCACATCACCTTGCTCATCAGCGCGGTATATTCTGTTGAGATATCTTTGTCGTCAAAAGAAATCAACTGCTCAAAGCCCATCACTGATCCGTAAAAATTGATCCAGTTATTCATCTCACCCCAGTTTACGTTGCCCACGATATGGTCCACATATTTTAGCCCGACGTCGGTAGGTTGGTAGCTGGGATTCCATTTTTTAAATCCGGGCAAAAATGGCCCAAAATAATTTTTACGCTCAACAAAAACATGCACGGTTTCTCCGTAAGTATAGATGCCACTCATCACTACCTCGCCGTTTCCGTCGATGTCAACTCTCGGCTCCATATAAGAACGAGCACCTCTTGCTATAGTTTCTTTGTAGGCCTGACGGGCGTTGTCAACCCAAAGCGCAATTACTTTGATGCCATCGCCATGCAGTTTTTGATGCTCGGCAATGGGCGAATCCGGAATAAGTGCCGTGGTGAAAACAAAGGTGATTTTGCCTTGTCGCAAAGCATAGCTGGTGCGGTCTTTCAATCCGGTTTCCAATCCAGCATAAGCCAATGGCTGAAAACCAAATGCGGTTTGATAATAATGTGCGGCTTGCTTGGCATTGCCGACATAAAACTCAACATAATCTGTTCCTTTGAGTGGTAAAAAATCTGTTTTATTCATCTTTAGTTAATTAAATTTTCCAACTTTTATAATATTCAGGATCTTCGATATCTAATGCTTGCTTAGTTAGTTTAAGTGGCTTAAACGTATCAACCATCACGGCCAATTCATCTGTTTTTGTTTTGCCAATACTTCTTTCGGCGGCACCCGGATGCGGGCCATGCGGAATGCCAATAGGATGCAGCGTGATCATACCCCGCTCGACGTGGTTTCTGCTCATAAAGTCGCCATCCACGTAATAAAGCAACTCGTCAGAATCAACATTGCTGTGGTGGTAGGGCGCCGGGATAGAATCGGGATGGTAGTCGTATAGCCGTGGCACGAAGGCGCAGGTAACAAAAGCAGGCGTTTCAAAGGTTTGATGCACTGGCGGCGGCTGATGGATACGACCTGTTATGGGCTCGAAATCGTGTATCGAAAGCCCAAAAGGATAGTGGCAGCCGTCCCAGCCTATGGCATCAAATGGATGTGAACCATAGGTATACGGGAAGAGTAAATCGTCGCGTTTTATCATTACCAGAAAATCACCTTTTTCATCGTGCGTTACCAGGTTTTTCGGTACTTTCAGGTCGCGTTCGCAAAAGGGAGAATGCTCTAGAAGTTGTCCCTCTTTGCCAAGATAACGCTTTGGGAATCGCAGCGGATGGAATGATTCAATAATAAAAAGCCTGTTGTTGGGCGTGTCAAATTCCATCTGGTAAATCATGCCGCGCGGGATAATCAGATGGTCGCCATACACAAAGTCGATGCTACCAAAAATGCTGTGCAATTTCCCGCTACCTTCATGGACGAAAATCATCTCGTCAGCCTGCGAATTTTTATAGAAATAGTCTTTCATCGACTCTTTAGGCGCTGCCAGACTGATATACACATCGTTATTGACTAATATCGGCACACGACTTTCTAAGAAATCAGCTTTTGGAGCCACTTTGAAACCATAAAAGCTGCGGTGCTGCATATTATTTTCGAGTGCGACCTGGGGTTTTACAGAAATAGTTTTCCCAATTTCTTTCACAAAAGTGGGAGGGTAGCTGTGATAAATCAGCGAATAAACATCCGAAAACCCTTCTGTGGAAACCAGCTCCTCAGCATATAGCTCGCCGTTTGGCTTGCGAAAAACCGTATGTCGCTTTGGGGGCACTTGTCCTCTGCTTATGTAGTGTGGCATTTTATTTAAGTTTGGGTTCTTATTAAGAACAAATCTACATAAAAAATTGTTTAATGGGTGTTATCATTTAAAACCATTTTATTAAAACAAGTTAATTAATATGCCTAAACCACTTTTAGAACCTTTCCGAATTGGAGATTTGATTTTGCCTAACCGTTTTGTGATGGCGCCGCTAACACGTCAGCGGGCGGACAAAGGGCTTGTAACCAATGAATTACATGCTGAGTATTACAGTCAACGTGCTACTGCCGGCCTTATCATCAGCGAGGCCAGCCAGATTTCACCCAAAGGCCAGGGATATCCGAATACGCCAGGCATTTATAGTAAGGAGCAAATTGAAGGCTGGAAACTCGTCACTGATGCTGTTCACGCAAAAGGCGGACGTATTTTTTGTCAGATGTGGCATGTAGGCCGACACTCACATCCGGTGTTGCAGCTTGATGGCGGACTTCCTGTTGGGCCTTCGGCAGTGGCCGAAACGGGTCATGTTACCACGCCCGAAGGCAAAAAAAACCCAGTGATTCCGCATGCGCTGACAAAAGCAGAAATAGAACTAACGATAAACGATTATCGCAAAGCAGCGCGCAATGCCATCGAAGCAGGATTCGACGGCGTAGAAATTCATGCTGCGAATGGTTACCTGATTGAACAGTTTTTGAACGACAGCAGCAATCTGAGAACGGATGAATTTGGCGGTTCTATTGCTAACAAAGCTCTTTTTGGGTTGCAGGTTACGGCGGCTGTTGTTGCTGAGATTGGTGCTGAACGTACCGGCATCCGCTTGAGCCCGTCGGGAACAAATTTTGGCGTGCGCAACAACAATCCGGTAGAAACGTATGAGTATTTTATCGAACAACTCAACGACTTCAATTTGGCATATATCCACCTGATTGAGCCGTTTCCGCATACTATCGAAGGGCTGGATCAGTATCTGAAAAGTCCTACCCATCATTTTCGACCTTTGATAAAAACCAGCTTAATTACCAGCGCCGGTTATAATTTTGAAACTGCAGAAGCTGCTGTAGTAGAAGGTTTTGCCGATTTGGTTGCCTTTGGAAAAGATTTTATTTCGAATCCCGATCTGGTTCTTCGTTATGCGAATAACGAAAGGCTCAATGCTTACAATACAGAAACCTTTTACGGAGGCGATCACAGAGGGTTTACCGATTATCCTTTTATAAATGGGGCATAAATGATGAATTGTAAAAAAAACCGGCTGTGTAAACCGGTTTTTTTATTTATTCTATACCGCTGAAATGTTTCATAAATTGCACCCTTTCGTAGGCAGCGGGATTGTCGGCTTCTTTCACGCTCATTCTCCCGATAAACTGATCGGTGCTGCTGAATTTGTGTTTTTCCATCCAGCTTTCAATTTCTTTCAGCATCACGCCAATTTCCTGGAAACCTTTTTTGTATAAAACCGAAGCGATTTGAACGGCATTAGCACCTGCAAGCAGCTGTTTTATAACAGCTTTGCTATCGTGGATACCCGTTGAAGCTGCAATATCACAATGTACCTTGGTTGACATCATAGCCACCCAGCGCAGCGAAATTGCCAGCTCTTCGGGATGGCTGAAAACATTGGATGCTCTGATTTCAAACTTGTCGATATCAATATCGGGTGAGAAAAAACGATTAAAAAACACCAAGCCGGAAATACCTGTCCACGAAAGGTTTAGCGCCATTTTTGCTAAGCTCGAAAAATAGTAGCTCATTTTTAAGGCGATAGGGATTTTAATGGTTTTTGTGATCTTTTCTAAGATTTCAAAATACACCTTTTCGTTGTCCTGTGCGTTATGATGCGGGTCGGACGGAAGCACGAAAACATTGAGCTCGATGCCATCAGCGCCGGCTTCTTCAATTTTGAGGGCGAAGTCGATCCACTCCTGCGATGAGACACAGTTGATGCTGGCGATTATAGGAATGTCCACCGCTTTTTTGCTTTCGCGAATCAGCGTGATGTATTTATCGACATCGTTTTGACGGGTGTAGTGGCGCACATAATCCTCGGCTTCGGGATAAATGTTGCTGTATTCATCCTGCACCAGTGTGTGGCTTGCACCATGCGTTATCTGCTCTTCAAAAAGCGATTTCAGCACTACGGCAGCAGCACCGTTGGCGGCGGCTTCCTTGATGTTCTCAACAGAATTCGTCAGGCCGGAACTGCCAACGATTATTGGGTTTTTTAGCTTCAGCCCCATGTAATTTGTGGAAAGGTTTACCATATCTCCTCCGTTAGTTGTAAAGTTTTACGTGCTTTATCTTGATAAGAACTACTCAAATACATTTGCAAATCTAAGAAACAATTAATTCAAATTCATTCTAAATTGTGGGTTGGGGGTTACGAGCTGTATATTTTTTGTAAATAATTGTCAATGTTAAAGATAGGAGGAACTTCGTGAAGTTCCTGTACGGTCTAGAATATTGAGCTTACGGGTTCCTTAGCTGTAAAAAGGAATGATAAAGGGGTCAATGAGTTGTGAAATACTGCTAAAGCTGCAAGTCGAAAATAGGTGAGTGAGACTAACATTCCGTGGTGGGTTTTCATTCGATCTCGGCTTCTTGTCTGGTCACTAAGCACCTCATAAAGCCTTGTTTATTAGCGAGGATTAGTCTTTAACAATAAACAGCAAATCTTTTAAATCTTCTGTTTTTGCGTCTTGTGGGTGTTCAAATGCAATTGGCTTTCTTAGCTGCCCGTTGCGTTCCATGATGTCTAAAATATCCCACATCATTTCGTGATACAAAACAGTGATTTTTTGTCCTTTAGTAAGGTTTTGACGATCAGCTATAATTACAGAATAATCAATATCGTTCCTCAAGTATCTTACGACTTTTTGAGCAATTCTTTTGGATCGAAGATAAATAGTATCTGTACTGTCGGCTTTTATTATTGGAATTTGAAGTTCTCCATTTTCATCGAACAAATCATTTTCCGCAAACTCTTCAAAAATAGCCGGTTGTGTGATTTTTCCATGCTCTATATAGTCAAAAAGAAAGGCTGAGAGCAGCTTATAACTCCTAACCGATATTACAGATTCATCACTCCAATTAACATTAATTGAATAATCACCAGCTGATAAACTGTTTGTGCCACAAGAAAATTCACGCTTTGGTTCTATCATCCAGAATGTTCCATCCCAAAAGGGTTTTTCTTCGGTAATATTGGTTTCTTCTATATCATTGCTTTGTTCCAGAATATCCCAAACTAATCCGTCAAGGACAAAAGCAAAAAACAGTGAATAACTGTTTTTCTGTAGTTTTCGTGAATTTAAAGTTTCTATTAAGCCTTCAAAATCATCTTTGAATTGAGGAATAATATCTCCGGCCATCTTCCTTGTTTCTTCCCGCAATTGAAGCGTTTTAGCTTTTGATAGGATGGGAATTAGCGTTTGATAAACGGAATCTCTTCTTTCAATCAATCCTGATAACTCAAGCAGGTTAAGCTGACTTTCCGTGAATTTAATACTCAATTTATCGAGTTCATGGAGTGTTTTTCCTGTCTGTAGCGCGAATAATATTTCCATGTTATTGTCCAAACCAAGTATTTCCATGGGGTGAGATAATCCTACTTCGCAATAGCAGATATCATCAAAACCGCTTATTTTTTCCTCGAAAGTTGGTTGAGAATACATGGATTCTGAGAGTAAACCAACTAATACGAATAATAAAATGTATTTGTTCATGGGGTTTTAAGTTTTTTGATTTGAGCCAAGCGCGTATAACACCGGAATTGACTGTTTTTCGTGGCTGAGCTTGGCACGAATTCCCAAAATTAATATACACTTTTAGCTTTTTCGATTACATTGGAGGATATGCTGTATTGCCAGCATATAATGCTCCTTTTATTGTTCCGTCTAGGTATTGAACTCCTGGGAAAAGGAATTCATCGTTGTCATATTTTTCAGAACTATATTTGTAAATCGCGAATTCCCAGTCATTCATATCTCCTGTGTATGTTAATCTGGCTATTGGAGAAACTGTATTATACTTTTTAGCACCTAAATATACGTATTTGCCTTTAAAATTTGCAACGTATTTGTAGAAATCACAAATTAAATCTAATTCTTCATTATTAAACTCATCTATGATTTTTAAAACTTCTTCTTTTACTTCTTTCTGTATCTTTTCAGTTTTCATTACATTTTTAAGGTTTTATGTTTGCAACTTAGGGTCAGCACTATAAAAAGCCGAACGTTTTATAGTGCTATTATTTCAATTTGCGACGTACTTTTTTCTTGATCTATAATCATATTATTACGTAATTTAAGTTTAGAAATTCAAAGGTAATAAAACATGGCTGATTTTTATGAAAACTTGTTATGATTTTTTCTATTGACACTGGTTTGGTGTTTAAAAAAGTTATGAATAGAACGCGTCCCGTAATTACAAAATTTAACTTTGGTTTCTGTAATCAATCAATGCTTATAATCTTTGCTTAGAGCTAATAAATGAGGGTTACATCCTGTTTTTTGTTATGCTACATGCTTTTAGTTCAAAGTGAATATTTTGAGCAAAGTTTCTGTTTTAGCTTTAGTTATCTCGTTACTTTACCTTTATCATTTTGCCTTTGAATTGCTGGTTTCCTGCTATAATTAAGAAATAATATATCCCGGCAGGATAGGCTTCGGTGTTCAAAACCAAGCTTTGTTCACCATGTTGTTTTTTTTGCCGTATCACTTCAATTGTTTCTCCAAGTTGGTTAAATATTGTGATTGTTGCCTCGGTATCACTGTTCAGCGTATAACTGAGCGTGGTAGATTTGTTGAATGGATTGGGGTAATTGTTTATGGTTGTACTATTTTCCTGTTCAGTTAAACCAGTAACAAAAGTACAGGAGTCTGCAATACCCGTTGCGTAAAATCCCAAATAATTGTCCTGATAACACCTCAAGCCTCCGGGATAGTCAACATCGCATATTGCGCCACTTGCCATGCTGATATAGTTGAAAAGATACAGGTTGTCGCCCATTAATTCAACAATAGTCCCGGGGTAATTCCAAAACTCATCAACGAGTGATTGATAGGTAACATCAAAAGCAAGCAAGGACTTGTTGTTGATAGAAATGCTATATACAGAATCCACCGTAATCTGGACTGTGTCTGTTATAAATGGATCAACTTTGTAGATGATTACCCAGGAGCTGTCCTTTTTTGCGTTCAGATCGTACATTATTTGGAAATCTTCAACAACAGGAGAATAGAAATAGACTATGCTGTCTTCTTGATAAACAAACTCTTTTTCGTTGTAAAAGTAGCATGAAAAGCCGTGTTCAACCTCGAGCATTCTGCATAATTTTTCATTTACAAGCGTGTCTTTTATGGATTCAATATGAACAAATCGTTCCTCTTCCGACATAAAAAGCCGCATTGTGTAATGCCACTCCGCGCCAATGGGTGCAAATTCCTGTGCTTTGAGCTTAACGGATGAAGTAATTAGCAGGAAACTTGTGATAATAAATAGAATTTGCTTCATGATGATTTTGTTTTGGGGTTAATGTAATGGCTTAGTACCCAACGGGCAGCGTTATATTTACGAGCGGCGAAAGGAACTCAAATTTTCCAGCCGTTAAAACCTTTTTAGTAGACTGAACACCAAATATTTGAACATTCCTGATACCTGAAATATGACCGTGTGTTACCATGCGTTAATTATTTTTATTTATCAGGTTTACAATAACTTTTGTCATTACATCTTTTTCATCAGGTCTGCTTACAGCAATCATTAAAGTCAATGCAACCAGCGTATTATCTGCTATTCGTTTGTTACCATTTTCGTCAAATAGAATCCCATTCCGTTCTAAGAAATACAAGAATAAAAAAGCGGCAATCCTTTTATTCCCGTCTGTAAATGAATGGTTTTTTGTGATGAAATAGAGTAAGTTGGCTGCTTTCTCTTCTATGCTCGGATATAAATCTTTTCCTTCAAAAGTCTGGTATATTGTTGATATTGAGCTTTGAAATGATGCGTCTTTTTCACGTCCGAATAAATTACTATTCCCATGAGTTTTTTTTGCTAAAGCGATTTGTGCTATAGCTTCTTTATAAGTCAATTGGTAAATTCCTTCTCCAGAAGTATCTTTAATTTCAAGACTTTGATAATCATATTGGTCTAAAATATCTAAGGCATAAGCATAGTCTGAGATTATTTTCAAAAGCCCAAAGCTCTCATCGTTGGTTAGGATTTTCTGATTTAAAACCTTCCCAAGTATCTTTACTGAATTCTGAAGTTCTTCAAGTTGTTTAGTTTTCTGTTTTAATTTTTTTTCATTCAGCGAATATCCTTTAATCAGGTATTCCTTGATTATTTGATTTGCCCATATTCTGAATTGGGTTCCTCGTTTAGACTTTATTCTATATCCAACCGAAATTATAACATCGAGATTATAATAATCTACTTGATAGGTTTTTCCATCAGTCGCAGTTGTTGCACTTTTTGCAACAACTGATTTTCTATCTAATTCCTTCTCTTTGAATATATTATTTATATGTCTTGAAATTACTGATTTATCACGTTCAAATAATTCCACAACCTGATTTAGGTTTAACCAAACAGTATCTTTCTCAAATTGGACATTTATTTCGGTTTTACCATCTTCTAACTGATATATTTCAATATTTGAGCCTTTCATGATCATGCAGTTTTCTCAAAAGTATAAATCCTTAAATTCAAAAGATAAGGATTGTTAAGTTTTATGTTTAATGCAAGGCGGCGAATATTTAACAACCAACCGATTGTTATTTCTACTTTATCTGCCATCTTGCTGTTCCTTCTAAAGCGTTGTAAGTCAGATTTGTAATTAATTCCTTCCACGAAATTCCAATAATCAATCCAAAAATTACATTTAGAAGCCAGTACCATGGTTGCAGTATTTATTAACGTGTAAAAATAGAAAGAATTTTCTATTTATCCAATGGTTTTTAGCGGGGATTTTGGTAAAAACCTTCTTTTGGTTGTTTTGGTTTTCATTTATCGCCTTTATTTCTTTACGCTATTTCTAACCCAATCCTTTTCACTAAATAAACCAATGGAGAATTATCATTGCGGTTAAATCTTTCTTTACCGATAATATAAGGCTCAATATTCGAGTTAACCGTTTTTGTCAGGCTCCAAACTTTGCAAGTCAAGTGGTCATCCTCATTTTCAGTTACGATCATAACATCAATGTCGCTATCTTCAGTAATCGTGTTTGATAAATAACTACCGTATAAATAGGCTTTATCAATGGATATTCCCTCTGCACGTAAGAGGTAAAAATACTTTTTCAACAGCTCTACAATTTCTTCTTTAGCCATCTCAATAAGGATTAAATTTTTTCAAAAATAAATAAAAACAATCAATGAACAAGCCCAATCTCTTAATATGTAAAGTTTTTTTTGTTTCACTGGTTTGAGCTACTTACCTGGGGCTGCTGATATCACGTAACTTTTTCAGGTACACTGTTTTATTCCATGTGATATTTTTCTGCTATCTGTTTTCGCGTTTCTTCGTCAGCTAACTCAAAACCAAACCCACTTTGACTTCCAAAAACCTGATAGCCATACTTTAAGCCATAATATCTGTCAATAAGCATTTTCAAAGGAACAACGTCTAATTCCTTGTCGGTAACGGCTTTGTGGATTACGGGTAAATAGCGCTCCATAAAATCTAATTTAGGATAAGCATGCTGAATAACGGCCCACATGACGCTCTCGAATTTTTCGCCAACCAAAGTTCTTCCAACATAAGATTTGTACACATCAAAAAGTGAATCTATGATTAGTTGATTTTGATTGTCCAATAATTGCTTTTTCGGCTTGGATAAATCTGAGGTTTCAATTCTATATTTTTGGTCGTCAATATTAATTTGATGAATTCTTTTTACTAAGGACAAATCTAAATTGTGGGTTTCGCAGTATTTCGTAATGTTAAACACTTCATTAGTAGCTGGTATAGCCTTACACAAAGTTAAATCCCGGTTATACTTTTCACGAATGATATCGTATTTGGAATTATTCAGTATTGATTTTTCAAATGACAATATATACTCACAACTTCCTTCAGCATCTTTGAATTTAGCATAGGCAAGATGGATATTTTGTTCGCTCTCCTTTAGGTTTAGAAATGCTGATAGCACATTAAAATAGTCTGCGAGATTGAAGTTTTTTGGATTATTTTTCACAGCATTTTTCGTGTCTTCGATTATCAGCAGGGCATAATCATACTCATCTTGAGAAACAGTTGAGGTTTTAATTGGATTATAGGATAGAAATTTAGTTTCAAAATTCGCATAATCAAATTGAAAATTCTGTTGAGCAATACACGAAACATTGAAAATCAGTAACGTAACTATTGTTATATATTTTTTCATTCTTCCTTCATTTGTGAGCCAATAAAAGGTATTCTTGGAGCTAAGAAATAACCTGTTAAACTTGCAAATAGAATCGGTATGAAATGTCCAAACCCCGTTAAGGTGGCCAGCAGAATCGTCGTACTCATTGGAGTTCGGGTTACGCAAGCATTTATGGCAGCCATACAACTAACGATTGCTAAAGTCAAATTTATTGTCGGGAATATTTGATGTAAAATTAAACCTAAAGTTGCTCCAACGAAAAATAACGGGATGATAAATCCGCCTCTCCAACCTGATGTTACAGTGATTGAAATGGCAAGGATTTTAAAGATCAATATGGCAAATAACAGCATTAAAGAAAAGCTGCCTGTTAGAAGTTCGTTGATTTCGTTATGCCCGAAATAGCGCGTTATAGGAAAGTAAAACGCGATTATCCCGAGTGCAAGTCCGCCAATCGTGGTTCTCACATAAATCGGGATGGGCCTTTTCTCGAAAATGGATTTAAAGAATTTCGTGCAATAAATAAATCCCCATGCGATAGCTGCGGCTATAATTGCAAATAAAACCGCATAGCCGAAATCGTAAATTCCCGAATATTCGTAGGCAGATAAGTCCCATGTCGGACCAAGTCCTAATTGAATAATTATTGTAAACACTAAATAACTAAAGCTGCTTGCCACGAAAGCGGGAATAATGGCTTTGTAATATTCGAGCGCGTACTTATGATGTAGAATTTCTAATGAGAACAAACTGCCGCCCAATGGAGCACCGAATAATGCTGTAAAACCTGAAGCCATTCCTGCAATACTCAACGACCTCAACTCTTCTCCTTTTAGCCTGAATAGCTTGCCCAGCCATGTTCCGGTAGAGCCTGTTATTTGCACCAATGGAGATTCAGGACCCAGACTGCCGCCCGAAGCAATACATATTAAAGAAGAGAAAATCATTGAAGGATTATTTTTTGGATCAAGTTTTCCTTTGTTAAAGCGTATGTTATTCACGATCAGCTGAATTTCGCCTGGATCGCCAATAAAGTAAATTACCAAACCGGCCAAAAGTCCGCCAACTGTCATCACAGGAATAACTTTCCATCCTTCAAACAATGCTAAGGTGTGTGTTAAAAACTCCAATCCAATCCAATAAACGCCGGCTATTACCCCACCTATTAGCCCAAGAAAAGCCCACAAAAGAAAAGTCCGGCTGAAAACAAAAGGGCTAAACAGAATAGGTTGATCTAAGATGTTTAAGTAGGTGACTAATTTTCTTCTTCGTCTTAATTTCACTTTTTTGAGGTTGTTTTATAGCTAATACGACAATTGTCGAGCCTGAACACGCAGCGCAAAGCTATAATTTATTTGCTAAAACTTAAGTAGAAGGACGAAAATCTTGTTCCGGGATAGTCTTTAAAACCTTGAACATTTTTACTTCCAACATATCCTAAGCTTTGATTTTGAGACATGATTAATTTTTTATTGTGCCATATTTTTTGCCATCAATTGCTACTAATTTCAAACGGCAAAATTTATATCTAGCTCACTTCATTATTTAGTCTGGTTTTTAGCGCATTTCAATACTTTATCGGGTTCTCGCTTTCTGTTAGAATCTCGATTATATCAACTATTGAAAAATACTATTCTTCTTGTTCATTGTCCCATTTAACACGAACTCTTTTGTCTTGAAATAATTTTATTGCGTTTTCTTTTTGCATGGCGTTCTTATATTTTGAAATCGAAGATAAGAAATTCGGGAATAAGAAAGCTTGAGCTTTAGAAACGATACTCTAGTTTTATGGATGTATAAAACTACACCTAATCCTGAATAATCAGCCGCCTGATCAGTTGCTGGTCTTCGTATCCTAATTTTACGATATACATTCCTTTTTTAAGCTGCGAAACATCCAGCTGATTGCGTTCCCGGCCTTCAACCTGCATAATAAGTTGACCCGTCATGGAAATGATTTCAATTTTTTTCGGAAAGTACTTATTGACTTTTCTAAAAAATAACTGATCGGATGCCGGAACTGGATACATCTCTGAGAGTGTTGCTTGATCTGTGCTGTCATTTTCCGGTTTGTAAAGCCATTTTATGGCATCTTTAAACTGGGATTTCCATAAAAACTCGTTGTGCTCGCCGTTTTTCACCACCTTCATAAAAACCCGTTTATCATCCATGCTATTCGCCAGCAAAAGACCAAAAACCCTTTCCATATCTTCGACCATACGTGCGCTTTCTTTGTCGCCTGCCATAAAATAAAAACGCTGATTTTTACTTAAATTGTCATAAAGGGCCGAATCGAAAATAGCTGGATTTATCCAAAATGCCGGCGAAAAAAGTCCGAAATTCCCAAAAGTTTCAGGATAGATGAGGCCTGCATAATGTGCGATCAAAGCACCCAGCGAGCTGCCCATAATCGTAGTATGTTCGGCCGCTGTTTTTGTCCGGAAATTAGAGTCGATATAAGGCTTTAGTTCATTTTTAATAAAATTTACATATTGTAGCCCTTCACCACCGCCATACTGGCTGTTCTCCCATGGGCAATATTCATCAATCCGCTTGCCGGAGCCATTGTCTATGCCAATCACAATCGGAACTTCCTGGCCTTGCTCAAACAGGCTGTTCAAGCTTTCATCCACGCCCCATTCGCCGGCAAAAGCAGTTGAGCGGTCAAATAAATTCTGTCCGTCCTGCATATACATCACCGGATATTTTTTTCCGGAGCTTTCGTAATCGGATGGCAGATAAATCCATATTCTCCTGTATCTGTCAAGCGATTTCATATAAAACTGCTCATCGAGGATTGAAACATTTTTGGGCAAATCTGTGATTACGCCACCGTTGGCCAGGTCTTCCCAGCCTGCAATAACGAGGTTCAAACTATCGGTGATGCCAAACTGATGTTGCCGGTTGGCAATGGATTGACCATTTTCTGTGGTTTCTACCTTTTCCCAGCTTCCACGCGTAAACTTAAAGGTTTGATTTCCAATAATATTGATGTCAATATAATACAGCTTGTTCTGCAAATGGGTGAGCTTGTAGGCTTGGTCTCCGGGCTGCCAGCCATTAAAGCTTCCGGCTAGGAATATTTCGGCTTGTTGCGGTGTGTTTTCAGGTGTTTGCACACGAATATGGGTGGTTTGTGACATGAGCGTTGTTGCTGATGCAAGCAGTATTAAAAGTTGGATGATAAGGTGCTTTTTCAAGTGATTGAGCGCTAAATGTTGTTAACAAAGAATTGTTCACAAAATTACATTTATTTTATGACTATCTAAGTATGAATCCATACTTTTGGATTACAAAGCCTCCTTGAAACCAACTGATTTATTGTTCGTTTAACAATCTCGCTGCCTGATAGTAAGTGTGTTTAAAATGACACTAAAAAAGCAATATAAGGGAGAACTAAACCAGACTTATGTACTCGCAATTAGGTAAATTCCTACTCGTGTTTGTGGCGCTTTTTTGTCATGCGCTGATAGCAAAAGCCCAACCCGTTGTTGTAGGACATCCTACAGATAAAGCTATTTGCGTGGATGCGAGTACTACTTTTCGGGTGATTGCTGTGAATACAGCTGCTTATCAATGGCAGGAAAATGATGGCGTAGGCTGGTATAATATCACGGCTGCTATAGGTTATGCTTCCGGATTTGATACACCATTACTTACTATTTCAGATGCCAATCTGGGCTTAAACGGTTATTTTTACCGTTGTGTAGTTTTTGATGCAGAAGGCTTACAGGATATTTCAAATGCTGCTTTGCTTGGGGTTTACGAACCTCCTATAATTATTGTAAATCCCACGGATGCAAGAGTTTGTAAAAATGAAACAGCAGTTTTCGAGGTGCAATCTCTCAGTGCTACGGATTATACATGGCAGGAAAATATTGGCGAAGGCTGGGTTAGTATTACCGACAACGCCTTTTATCAGGGAACAGATTCTGATTTGCTAAAAGTATTTACCACTACGGGCATGAATGGCTTTCGCTTTCGTTGCATAGTTACCAATGTGAGCTGCCCCGACACCACTGATGCCAGCTTCCTTTTCGTTGATCCAACACCTATAATTGAGCAAATTACTGGTGGCGGAAGCTATTGTAGTGGTGGCAATGGCGTTGAGATTGGACTAGCAAATTCAGAAACCGGCATCAGCTATCAGTTGCTGCGAAACAACAACCAAACGGGTGTTGTTATCGAAGGCAATAACGAAGCTATTTCTTTTGGATTATTTACCCAGGAAGGGGTTTATACGGTATTGGCTATCAATGGATTTACCTCGTGTAGCATTATGATGTACGGTAATGTGGAAGTTAAGATCAGTCCGCCTCCGGCGCAGCAACAGCTGTTAGGAGGCGGCGCTTATTGTCCGGGCGAGCCAACCCCCGAAATCTATCTGGCAGGAACAGAAAAGGGTGTAAAATATCAGCTGTTTTTAAATGGAGTCTTCACCGGTTCTGAGATTTTGGGAACTGGCTTCGTAGGTTCTTTTGGTCGTTTTGCCGATCCCGGCCTTTACACTGTTCTGGCCATAAATTCCAGCACTGAATGTAGCGTACAACTTACAAATCAACTACAGGTTACGCAACATCCTAAACCTGTGGTTTTTGCGGGCAGCAATAAATTTATCAGCCGGGGCGAAATTGCAAATTTATCAGCCAGTGCCACCGGTGGATATGGCAATTATAGTTATGGCTGGACTCCACAAGCTTATGTGCAACAGCCTGATATCGCGTCAACCCAAACAATTCCGCTGTATCAGTCGCGGCAGTTTTTGATTTCGGCGATAGATATTCAAAGTGGCTGCCAATCTGTGTCCGACACACTCACCGTTTATGTTGAAGACGGCCCGCTTGAGCTGGAACTTGTAGCCAGTCAAACATATATTTGTCCTTCCGATCCTGTGCAGTTGGTTGCATTGGCGAGCGGTGGAAGTGGAAATTATAGTTTTCAGTGGAGCTCATTGCCACCCGGATTTACATCCACTGCAAGCCAGGTTTTAGTTTACCCGGAAGTTTCAACCACTTATAAAGTTACTTTGACTGACGGACTGGAGTCGCTCCAAAAATCAGTGAGTATTCAAGTGAATCCTATGCCGGCAGTTTTTAGCCTCACCGGCGAGGGGAGTTTTTGTGCCGGAGATGAGGGAGCTGCTATTGGATTAAACGGTTCTGAAAATGGCGTGATTTATCAGCTTTTTAAAAATGCTGAGCCTATCGCACAAAAAGCCGGAACAGGCCAGGCCATCAGCTTTGGTAAGTTTCTATCGGCAGGAGCTTATACGGCATCTGCCAGCTTTTCACAAAATAGTTGTTTGCGCGAAATGCAAGGTGCTATTCAACTTAATCCGCTTCCCTTGCCTGTTGTGGTTGCCGGACCAAATCAATATATAGAGAAAGGCACTCAAACAACGCTTTCGGCTGCGGCCAATGGCGGATCGGGAACTTATCAATTCAACTGGACGCCACTGGATAAGCTGCTCAACCCTAACCAGGCCAATCCCGCCACGTTGGCACTTTTTGAAACTTGCTTATTTGAAGTGATAGCTACTGATGCGCAAACCGGCTGTATCAGTGAAGCCGCTCAATCTGTCGTTTTCATTACTGGAGGCGATCTAAATCTGCGGGTACAAGCCAACCGTTATAGTATTTGCCCGGGCGAAACGGTTCAGCTTCACGGGCTTCCATCTGGTGGCTCAGGAAGTTATGGGTTTCAGTGGCAATCTGTTCCTCCTGGATTTAGCGCAATAGTTGCCAATCCGCGTGTCCAACCAACAGTTTCAACCAAATATATACTCACTGTTACCGATGGTTTTACGGTAATCACAGATTCTTTAGAAATTGAAGTAAGGTCTCGACCACAAGCATTTACACTCATGGGCGGCGGAAATTATTGTGCAGGATCTATGGCAAAGGATATTGTGCTGGAAGGTTCTGAAAATTCAGTTTTTTATAACTTGCTCAGAAATGGTGAAAGTACGGGCTTGCTGAGGATTGGCAACGGGCAGCCAATAGTATTTGGGCAGCAGAATTTGGAAGGAGTTTATCAGGTAGAAGCTTTTTCGCAACAAAATTTATGCAGTAGCATGATGGCTGGCAATGTGGAGGTGAACCAACTGGATGCGCCTGAAGCTTTTGCAGGCTACGACCGTACAATTCAAAGTGGAACAGTAACCAATTTGAATGCACAAGCCAGTGGTGGCTCAGGAAATTATAGCTTCAGCTGGTCTCCCACCGAGAAAGTTACAAATCCACAAGCACAACAAACTTTAACTATACCTCTATTTCAAAACACGATTTTTACACTGGATGCAGTTGATAATCAAACGAATTGCCAGGCTCAGGCCGATCAAGTTCAGGTGTTTGTGAAGGGTGGTGATTTAACGGCAGATGCTGAGGCAAATCCTACGGAAATATGCGCCGGCGAATCAGTTAGCTTAAATGCCATAGTTTCGGGCGGAACGGCCAGCTATTACTACAGCTGGACATCATCGCCCGCAGGATTTTATGCTGGTGATATGCAGCCGATTGCCACACCAACAGTCTCAACTTGGTATTATTTAAGGGTTTACGATGGCCAGGAAACGGCAACCGATAGTGTCTTTGTGCAAGTAACCGAAGCGCCGGCAACTTTTATTGTCAGCGGTGGAGGTGTGGTTTGTGGCACGGGTCAGGTGAAACCGGTGAACTTAAGTGGAAGCCAGCCGGGCATAAAATATCAATTGTTTCACGACAATAGCCTGAGAGTTGAAATTTTTGGAAATGGGCAAGCTTTGCAGTTTGGGAATTTTGACCAGCCCGGAATTTACAGCATCATGGCTGTTTCAGCGAATAATAGCTGCGCTATCCCGATGTCAGGCGAGGCGATAATAGATCAAGGAATAGTGCCGCTTGCCAATGCCGGTCCGGATAAGTGGCTTGAAATGAGTGGGCAAGTTACTTTGGAAGGAAGTGTTTCTGGCAACCAAAATGCACAGTTTAACTGGAATCAGGCGGCGAAATTATTAAATCCCGATGCGCTACAGCCCACAACAATCATTTTAGACCAAACGACTTTATATAGCCTCGAAGCCAGTAGTATCGGTTGCGGCAGCTCACAGGATTATGCTACCGTTTTTGTTACTGGAGGCGAACTCAGTCTGGATATTTATGCCTCACCAGCAGCTTGCCCGGGCAGCGAAATCAGTTTGTTTGCCCTGCCTGGTGGTGGCACGGGAAATTACAGCTATCAATGGACTTCGATTCCACCCGGTTTTGAGTCCTCCGTCATAAATCCCTTGGTATATCCAACAGCACCAAGCTGGTATATCTTGCAACTGACTGATGGCGTGCAAAGCATTCGTGATTCAGTATTGATCGAGCCTTTGCCTCAGCCGGCAGCCTTTGAGGTTTCTGGTGGTGGCAGTTTTTGTGCTGGCACAGAAATCCCTGAACTTTTGCTATCAGGTTCAGAAGCAGAGGTAGTTTACACCTTATATTATAACGGTGTAGAAACTGCTGTAAACCGGATAGGTACAGGTTTTGAACTCAGTTTTGAAATGAATCTCGGTGCCGGAAATTATCAGGTTTTTGCAACAATTTCTGGTTCCTCATGCAGCCGGCAGATGAATGGAACTGCCAGCCTGGCTTGGAATGCTATTCCCGAAGTGTTTGCTGGCTTTGATCAACAGATTGAAACCGGCCAAACAGCTGCACTCACCGGAAATGCTATTGGTGGAAGCGGAAATTTCACCTATTCCTGGTTTCCTGATTGGCAGGTAGAATCTCCAAATCAGGCCAATACACAAACTACAGCACTTGATCAAACCTCTTTGTTTTATTTTTCAGCAACGGATACCGAAAATCTGTGTGTTTCGCAGCAAGACACCACCATAGTGTATGTTTCGGGTGGACCACTTACTACCCGAATAGCAAGTGATCAAAATAATGTTTGTTCCGGACAGAAATTTGTTGCCTTGGCTTTGCCCGGAGGCGGAACAGGCAATTATACCTATTTGTGGACAAACGAAGCCGGCGAACTGCTCGGTGAGACCAATAAGCTTAGCGTTTTGATTTTCGAAAGCAACTGGATATATCTTGAAGCATCAGATGGCGAGTCTGTTGCAACGGATTCAACTTATGTTACCGTAGCTGACGACTTGCAACAATTTTCAGTTACTGGTGGCGGAAGTTATTGTCCGGGAGGCGAGCCGCCAAGCATCGGTTTATCTGGCTCCGAAATAGGCGTTCATTACAGTCTGGTTAGGAATTCTCAAATAGTGTTGACTGTTGTAGGACAGGGCGATGCGATTATTTTCGGACAATTTGCTGCTTCCGGTACTTATACTGTTGAAGCTTTTCGTCCGACTTTCCCCTGTAAAAAAATGATGACAGCTTCGGCAGTTGTGGTTGCGCATAGCTTGCCTCTAATTTCGGCAGGGGCTGATCAGTACATCTTAAAAGGAACATCAACGGCAGTACAGGCCATGGCCAGTGGTGGTTCAGGTGATTTTAGTTTCCAGTGGCAGCCCGCAATTTTACTAAATTCACCTGAAATGCAGGCGAGCAATACGGTTGTTATGCAGCAAAGTGCAGTTTTTGAAGTAAATCTCACGGACAACGAAACCCTTTGTAAAGTATCGGATGAAGTGAATATTTTTGTGACTGGAGGCTTGCTTACTGCTGAAATACTTGCTGACAATACTTTTGTTTGCCCAGGTCAACCGGTTAAAATCAGTGCCTTGCCTTCTGGCGGTACAGGAGCCTACAGCTGGATATGGACGGCCAACGGACAGCCTGTCGGAAATGGCATGATGAGTTTTACTGCCTATCCCGTGCAAGATACTTGGTTTGAGGTCATTATTTCTTCGGGAGAACAAATGATAGAAAAATCGGTTTTAGTTAGGATGCATGGCTTGCCCAAGTTTTACAGTCTGACTGGTGGAGGAGCCTATTGTCAGAATCAAAGTCCACCCGAAATTTTCTTAAACGATAGCGAACCCGGAACAACCTACAAACTGCTAGTAAATGGCCTTTATACGGGATTATCCAAAGCGGGAACAGGAAGTGAAATTAGTTTCGGGTCGCAATATGCTGAGGGAAATTATCATGCTATTGCCGTTAATGAGCAGCAATGCAAGCAGTTGATGGGTGGTCTGGTAGAAGTGAAGCAGGTAAACCAACCACGAATTTTCCAATTATTCGGCGGTGGCCGCTGGTGCGATAATGTACAAGGAAATGGGGTGTATTTATCTGGATCACAAGTTAATGTGGATTATACGCTTCTCCTTAACGGAGAAACGGCTTTACAAACTATCGCCGGAAATGGCAGCACAATGGCGTTTAATAATTCAAATCAAAGTGGAGTTTATACGGTAGAAGCAAATCCGGTAAATTCAAGTTGCAGTCAGCAAATGCGGGGGTTTGCGAACATAGTTATAGATCCTTCGCCACAGCTAATGCTTTCAGGAAATCAAACGGCTTGCAAAAACGATTTCTTCAACCTTTCTGCCTCGGGTGCTTCTCAATATCAATGGCTGCTGGATCCTGTAGTTACAACGGCTGATGTGGATATTCCAGCCGTTGAAGACCTTTCTTTCTTATTGATTGGCAGCAATAGCCTGGGATGCAGCGATAGTTTACAAATTGATTTGACTGTAAATCCCAAGCCGGAAATTGAACTGATTGTCGATCTCGACCTCAGGCTTATTCGTGTCGAACCCAACGAATTTCATCAATATGAATTTTTGTCAGGAAATACAATTTTGCAGGCAGGAAGTTCTAATCAATTGATTTATGAAGGCCTGACTTTGTTTAATGACAGCATTTTAGCGAAGGCAATAACCAGCGAGAATTGCATCTCACAGGCGAAGGTTTACATTGAACCTTTGAATGAATATAACGCCTTTTCGCCTAATGGCGATGGCATCAACGACCTCTTCCGCAAAGGCGATTTTATCCGCGTTTTTAGCCGTTGGGGCGTTGAAATATTCAACGGCGATCAGGGCTGGGATGGCCGTTATAACGGAACGATGGTTGCTCCCGGCACCTATTATTATCTCCATGAAATTAGAAATTCAGCCGGCGATCTTCTCAGAACAGAAAAAGGCTCAGTAACACTGGTAAAAGAATGAGAAAACTACGCTACATATTATTTGGCCTGCTGATTTCCGTGGCTTTTAAACCGGTTTATAGCCAGTCGTCCAGGTTGTTGAAACA
>Ga0265293_10005762_pt1 | contig 20432 bp, 7 predicted proteins | sample Munlanlewell138R_FD_192505 | JGI IMG/M metagenome (GOLD analysis project Ga0265293, IMG submission 192505) | Leachate microbial communities from a municipal landfill in Southern Ontario, Canada - Leachate well 138R | ecosystem: Engineered > Solid waste > Landfill > Unclassified | place: Canada... | reverse complement strand
AGACAGCTTTAATACCATAGAGCAAATAGCATTATTTAATCAAGAAAAAGTGCTGGAAGCATTTAGCAAAGCGAAAGTTGCTCAAAGGCATTTCTATCCCTCAACAGGGTATGGATATGATGACGCATCTAGACGCACCTTATCAGAAGTGTATGCAAAATGCTTTAAGACAGAGGATGCATTAGTATCTCCGCTAATTTCCGGCGGTACAGGCGCTCTTTGTTTGTCTTTATTTGGCCTGTTGCGACCTGCTGACCTTATGCTTTCTGTTAGCGGCAAGCCTTATGAAACACTTTCTAGGGTAATAAGCGGCTCTGGCACAGGCTCTTTGCAAGATTTTGGTATAAAATATCACGAAATTGCATTAGCTAATGGCGATTTTGATTTACAAGCAATATCAGAATATATAAAAGAAAATAGGGTAAAATTAGCTTATATACAACGCTCCAGAGGTTACGAGTTCCGAAGAGCTTTAAGCGTAGAGCAAATAGGGCGTGTTTGCTTAATTATTAAGAAAGCAGACCCAAATTGCATAGTTTTATGCGATAATTGCTATGGAGAGTTTACCGAATTATATGAACCAAGCGAGGTTGGCGCAGACCTTATTATTGGGTCATTAATTAAAAACCCCGGCGGAGGGCTAGCACCGACAGGCGGCTATGTAGCAGGTAAACTGGCATATATCGATGCAATTTCCGGCAAACTGACCGCACCTTCAGTAGGGCGGGCTGTAGGATCGTATGCGGCAAGCTACCGACCATATTTTCAAGGGTTTTTTATGGCGCCTTCTACCGTAAGCTATGCCCTTAAAGGCAATGCTTTAGCTTCGCATATCTTTACCAAGTTAGGCTATAATGTGCTTCCTTTACCCGGCGAGATACCTCACGATATAGTTGTTGCAATTAAGTTTAATACCAAAGAAGAATTAATTGCCTTTTGCCAATCTGTGCAATATGCCTCTCCGGTAGACGGTTTTGTTACAGCTTGCCCCGGACCAATGCCCGGATATAGTCATGAAGTAATTATGGCGGCAGGGACTTTTGTGCAAGGCGGCTCATTGGAGCTTACCGCAGACGCGCCCATTAGAAAGTCATATATTGCATATCTGCAAGGCGGCCTTACCTATGAGCATATTAAAATTGCTCTTATAAAGATACTGCAAAGTCTGGATAGATAACAAGGACTTAATAAGATATAATTATCATTTAACCCTATTTTGATAACAATACCCACTATCTATTCGTTAAACCTGTATTTTGCGAATAGATCTATAACTTAAATTTCCTAGTACCCTATTCTGATTTCGTCTTTGCAGGCGACGCGTTAAGCAGGCTTGCCAGTGGCAAGTCTGTAGGGGGAGCCCACGAGCAAATGCGAGAGCATTGCGAGGGTATAATCAGTAAAGCAATCCAGCCCCAGAGGGTTGCTCCCTGTTAAGTTGCAGCAAACTCTCTAAATATCACCATATTGCTTTCGAACAAGAATAATTGTTTGCAATCGCATCCAAATTGAATTTGCTTAATTGCTTCTGCAATAATTGTTCAATATCTTTTTTTAATCTGTAATTAGGCAATGCTAACGCTTGCTCTGGATTGCTTCGTCATTTTATTCCTCGCAAAGACGGTTTATAAACCTTTTTCGCAATTATTTTTGGTACAATGCCCTATTTTGTCTTTGCGAACGGTAGTGAAGCAATCCAGAGTTCAGAGGGTGGCTCCTTGTTAAGTTGCAACAAACTCTCTAAATATCACCATATTGCTTTCGCACAAGTATAATTATCCGCAATCATATTCAAATTGACTTTGCTTAATTGCTTCTGCAATAATTGTTCAATATCTCTTTTTTAATCTGTAATTAGGCAATGCTAACGCTTGCTCTGGATTGCTTCGTCATTTTATTCCTCGCAAAGACGGTTTATAATCCTTATTCTGTAATTATTTATGGTGCAATGTTTGATTTCGTCTTTGCGAACGGTAGTGAAGCAATCCAGGATTCGGAGCCCTGCCCTAAAGGGCAAAGTACCACCTATCGGTGGCATGATGTATCATGCTAATGCATTGACATTATGTACCCCCTAAAGGCAACATTATGTACCATTTGTAAACAAATGACATTATGTACCGCCTATTGGCGGCATTATTTTGATTACACTTTCTGTACAAAAATAATTGTTTCAATCATATTCATTTCAATTTGCTTATTGCTTCTTCACAAGAATAATTGTTCGGGTGCTTGTTTTTAATTTGAAATTAAATAAAGCTGTGCTTGCGTTTGCTTTGGTTTGCTTCGGCACTATAGTGTCTCGCAAAGACGGTTTATAATCCTTATTCTGTAATTATTTATGGTGCAATGTTTAATTTCGTCTTTGCGAACGGTAGTGAAGCAATCCAGAATTCGGAGCCCTACTCCTTGTTAAGTTGCAGCAAACTCTCTAAATATCACCATATTGCTTTCGAACAAGAATAATTGTTCACAATCACATCCAATTTAAATTTGTATAATTGCTTTTTGCACAAGGGTAATTGTTTAATATCTCGTTTTTTAATCTGTAATTAGGTAAAGCTGTGCTTGCGTTTGCCCTGGATTGCTTCTTGTTCTCCAAAGGGTGCTGCCTGTTTTATTGTGTTTTGTGAAGCTGTGCTTCGTGGAACTGGATTGCTTTGTCGCTATGCTCCGCGCAATGACATATAGATTGCACTTTCCAAACAAGAATAATTGTTTGTAATCACATTCAAATTTGATTTGTTTGTGTACTTCTGCACAAGAATAATTGTTCACTATCTCTTTTTTTAATCTGTAATTAGGCAACGCTTACACTTATCCTGGATTGCTTCGGCACTTTGTGCCTCGCAAAGACGTTAGAAAGTCATTGCAGGCGACGCGTTAAGCTGAGTTGCCAGTGGCAAGTCTGTAGGGGGAGCCCACGAGCAAATGCGGGAGCATTGCGAGGGTATAATCAGTGAAGCAATCCAGCCCCAGAGGCTTTGCTCCCTTGTCTTTGCGAGGCACGAAGCAATCCAGACTCCAGAGGCTTTGCTCCCTGTTCTCCAGAGGCTTGCTCCTTATTTGCAGAGTCTTACTCCCTGTTCTACCAATTCCACCTTAACTTTTTGCAAAAGGCAAAAAATCTCATTATGAGCCCCGCTCATAATATCATTTGCACTAGCAAATCTCACTTTGCAACTTGTTGCAAAATCTCATTGCACAGAGCCTTGCTCCTTATTTTATTGTATTATGGTGAAGCTGTGCTTTGCGGGATTGATTGCTGGATTGCTTCGGCACTATAGTGCCTCACAAAGACGAGTTAGAAAGTCATTACAGGCGACGCGTTAAGCAGGCTTGCCGGTGGCAAGTCTGTAGCCAAAGCCCACGAGCAAATGCGGGAGCATTGCGAGGGTATAATCAGTGAAGCAATTCAGACTCCAGAGGCTTTGCTTTCTTGTCTTTGCGAGGCACGAAGCAATCCAGACTCCAGAGGGTTGCTCCTTGTTAAGTTGCAGCAAACTCTCTAAATATCACCATATTGCTTTCGCACAAGAATAATTGTTTAATATCTCGTTTTTTAATCTGTAATTAGGTAAAGCTGTGCTTGCGTTTGCCCTGAATTACTTCTTGTTCTCCAAAGGGTGCTACCTGTTTTATTGTGTTTTGTGAAGCTGTGCTTCATGGGACTGGATTGCTTTGTCGCTATGCTCCGCGCAATAGAGTTGTAGCGAAATGGAGTTTTTTATCTATTTTCATAGTTAATAATACCGCAAATAAGATTGAATCTTTGCCCAAATCTTTTGAGTTTATTACGATAGCGTTCTGCTACTATTTTAAACCTTTTTATGCGCCCAATTATGTGTTCTATTTTCATTCTTAGGCTAGATACTAATCTGTTATATGCATGCCGCTCTTTATCAGGCATTCGTGCTTTGTCTTCCTTATGGCGTAGGGGGTAATCACAATTTTTATGTACTTTTTGCATACCCCTGTAGCCGCTATCAGCAAGTATAAGTATTGAAGGGGCTACATGAGTTGTCTTCTTAAACATTGTCATATCATGGGCATTACCATGAAAAAATTCCGTACTTATTATCATCTGACTTACTCTGTCAATTATTACTTGAGTTTTTATTGTATGTCGTTTTTTTTACCTGAATAATGCTTCTTTTGTCTGTTTTTAGGTCTTTCTATAGGTGTTTCTGTACTATCTACCACTATTACTTCAATTCCAGTATTTGGCTGCGTTAGCTTTTTCTTTCCCGGTAATTGAAATAACCCTGATTGGGACAAGGTGTTTTCTACCCAGCGTATGTTCTTATTTACGTTGGTTTTGTGTATACCGTAGCTTGCTCCGATACACTCTAATGTACGATACTCTTTGTAATACTCTAGTGTCATCAACAGCATATCCTCAATTGATAATTTCCGGTGTCGTCCATGCTTCTTATGCTTCTCTCGGTAAGCTATATCCAATACTTTTAGCATTACATTGAATGTTTCAGGTTTTACTCCTGTTGCTTGCCGAAATGACGCTTCACTATAGTTCTTTATGTTCTCATATTTCATTGCTCTATTATATCATACTTTATCATTTCGCTACAACCCTAATGACTTTTTAGTTCGTCTTTGCGAGCGGATGCGAAGCAATCCAGACTCCGAAGCGTTGCTCCTTGAATAAAGTAACCTTACAGCGCCTTGCTCCTTTGCCTCACCTTAATCATTTGCGGGACGCAAATGTATTTCACCATTTACGTAGTAAATGCATTTCATCACTTGCATTTAGGCAAGTGTATTTCATCACGCTTTAGCGTGTATCTTGGCCCTGGATTGCTTTGTCACCTTGCTCCGCGCAATAACTTTATAATTCGTCTTTGCGAGGTACGAAGCAATCCAGTCCCGCAGAGAAGTACCGCCTTGCGGCGGCATTATGTACATTGCTACGCAATGCATTATGTATTGCCTAAAGGCAACATTATGTACCACCTAACGGTGGCATTATGTACATTGCTACACAATGCATTATGTACCACCTAACGGTGGCATTATGTATCAATGCTGACGCATTGACATTATGTACCGCCTTTGGCGGCATTTTCTTGAAGTATCAACTTATATGTAAAGTTAAGAATTGCTACCGTAAGCCTCGCTGCTTGCCTTACCAATCCTACTTAACTATAAGTTATTGCAATCTTGTTATTATTGCTTTATACATTTAGTAATAATAAAGTAAAATTATGGGCTATCTCCTTGCGTTGGTAACTTAGTTTCATATATAATGATTAATGTATAAGCTATTTTTTATATATAAATAATAGTTTAAGATATTATATTAAATTTTGCAACGCACTTATAGTTTTTACCATTCTTTGACTAGATTAGATTTAGTTAGAGGGTGGAGCGTCATTAAGGAGTTATATATGGCAAAATCCAGAAAAAAAGTCAGCTCAAAAGCCAAAATAGGACTGAGTTTAGTGCTAGTGACAACAATATCTATTGTTTTAATAGCAATGGGTATTTATGTTCTTGTAAGTGTTGGAGCTACAAGAAAGGTGCCGGATATCAGCGGATTGGAGTATTCTAATGTTGATATCAGTAAGGATGCTGATATTAGTCAGGTATATATTACAATTAGATACTCTGACCAAAGTCATAGACAAATTGCACTTTCCGAATTTACACCTGAGAACTTTGATATTTCTAAAGTTGGCATCCAAAATGCCAAGCTAAATTACGGCGGTTTTGAACAGGTTGTTACATTTAATGTAGTAGATACCAATCGTGTTATAGAATATAAGGCTACTCCCGGAGGGCATATATTAGGACAAACTAAACAAACGGTACCGTCGGGCTCTAATGGGTCCTCAGTAGTGGCGGAGGCTGAGGAAGGCTATTACTTTGTAGAGTGGAATGATAGGAAAGACAATCCTATCCGTAAAGAAGAAAATGTTAGCGAAAGCATGGAGCTTATTGCTACTTTTAAAAAGATTGAGTATAAAGTAGTATTTTATTATGATGACGGTACTATTGCACGTGAGCAAATGGTACAGCATGGCAGTATGCCTTCTTCTATACCTGACCCTTCCAGCAATTTAATGAAAATATATGGCAAACAGTTTATAGGTTGGGACCAATCTTATGAAAATGTTACATCAAAGTTAGATATCCATCCTATCTATAAAAAGGTAGCCACGGATGTGGAGTTACATATCACCTTAGACAATCGCAACGATGTGCCCTTAGGAGATAGCGACCTTCATGAAAAAGGTTACTATCCGTGGGATTCCTATGCCAATATTGTGGTAAGCCCTCGCCCTTCAAGGGTATTTACAGGCTGGTCTATTAATACCTATAACGGCTGGATAAATATAGAAAAAAGGTCTACAACATCCATTCAGGTATACGAAGATGGCAATAGGATTATCTTTACTTCCGAACTTGCAGATTTAGCTTTAGACAGTTATCGGCTGCGATTTATGCCGGAGGAAGGTCTAGCTCAAGTTGAGATTAGGGCCGAATTTGCTTATGAGGAAAGTGTAATAACTTTTAGTAATTATTCTAATATAGTCAAGACAATTATCCTCCCTTATGGGACTCCGATAGCTGCGCATTTATTTGAACCTCAGGGTGCATCAGGAAACACATTTATCGGCTGGTATCCTAAGGACTCTGAAGGTGAGACAGGCGATCGCAGGATTGAAGACAGCGATATTTTTCCACAAGATGCAGAGTTGGTATCCAAATATACCATTAAAATAATGACAGTAACATTTAACGGTGCGGGTGCTGACAATTCTAATGAGCTAAATAAGGCTGTAGAAGTCCCTTATCAGCAAAAGATTCCAGATCACGAAATGCCTAAAAAAGTACCTGTACGCAACAACTACATCTATTTAGGTTGGTATCTTTTTGAGGATGGGCAATTTACCTCACAAGTTATAGATGGCAACTTTGCGATAGTTAGCAATATAGAAGCACGTCCGCGCTTTGAAGTAATTACATACAATCTTAATATTACTACCATAGGCGCAGGCTCTTCCTACAATTTTACTACGGGCTCGCTAGTATCCATTACCAAAGGAGTAATGGACCCAAGACCTGATGCAATAACACAATATACTTTGGCATTTTTAGCAGATACCGGTTATTCTGTGGAGGCTTTTGAGTCTGATTTTGAAGGTTTTGAGGAGTATAAGGGAGACCCCTGCAATAGGGTAGAGTATACTTTTACCCCAACCCGTGACATTAATATTACGGTAACATACGCTATAAGCTATTATGATATCATTATTGAAAACGGAAATGAACAAGACAAAGGCAGCGTAACCTATCAAAATATAGACGGGGGCACCGTTGTCAGCAATGACACTTATATCGAATTATCTTTTTCTCACGGCACCACTAAGAACTTTAGGTTCGAAGCAGAAGCGTATAAGTATGTTAAGAGCATTAAAGTAAACGATGAGCCAATTTCCGGCATCCCACGCAATACTTTAGATTACACTTTACCTATTGAAAATATGGATAAGCATCTTACTATTGTTGTGGAATATGAGATACTTAGTTATCAAGTTACTTTGCCTGAAAATCAAGTTAATTATTCTATAATACCTCAAGAGTCTCAAGAGCTATACCCTCGGCACAGCAACCCAAAATTCGATGTTTCTACCCAAGAAGGATATTATATCTCTGCTTTGCGCATTAATGGTACAGCAGTCAATTTATTTAGCTCTACTGCCGGTTACAGTACAAGCGACTTAAAGATTAACTATCAAGAGCAAGAAGATGGGTCGCAAGATGTTCGTGTTACATCTTTTACCCTTGAAATAAAGACTATTGATGAAGATAAAGTAATAACTGTAGATGTTGCGCCTATTTATTATAATGTAAATATTGATAGAGTGGGACTGGGCGATTTTATTTTAAGTACAGATAAGCCAACCTTTGGATATAACGATAGCTTAAATATTACAGCGTACACTGTAAGTGGATATTTTGTTAAATCAATTACAGTTAATGGTATAACAACCCTTTATCAAGATAGAGATGAATCTCAAATTGAAAAGTTTACTAATATCAGACAAGATTTAAATATAATATTTACTTTCAGTATACAAAGCTATCAAGTATTCTTTAACGGTGCAGGGGATATAAACGCAAGTGCCAGCGTGGCAAAGATAGGCGAGGAGGCTAAGCGTTTTAGCGCTACTTTTAACGAGTATGCAGGCAGCAACTTAAATTATATTATAACACCTGATACAGGATATTATATTTATTCTCTTAAAGTAGGTGACCAAGATTTTGCGGTAGATACCGCCAGCAATGCTCAGCTTGTAGAAATCAATAACTTAATGAGCGTTGTTAGAGTTACCGTTGATGTAAGAAAGGTAAGCTACGATATAGAAGTAAATATAAACAATACAGAATATGGCACGGTAGACACCGAAAGCGGCAATTATACTATATTGCATGGCGAAAGCGACTTGCTTATTATTACTCCTTCTTCGGGATATTATATCAAAGATATTGAATATAATGGACAAAACGCAACAGACCGCCTTACGGGCAACGAGTTTGCTCTTGCTAATGTTACAGGGGTATGCCAAGTTAGCATTACTTTTGAAAGGATAAAATATTCTGTCACCGCAGGCAATAATGAGCATGGCAATATCGAGTTTACCCAAACTTTAGTACCTTCAGGCGAAGATATTCTTGTTAGTGTTTGGGCTAGCGATGGATATGTTATTGATTATTATACTCTCAATGGCGACACGGCAGAGCCTGCGGCAAGCAACAGCACTTTTGATTGTTTCTTCTTAGCAGTAGACAGCGATATTGTATTTTCTGCTTATTATAAGGTATATAATTGGCAAGGCGAGCAAACTGTCTATATTCAGATAACGGGGCAAGGCTATATTGAGGGCAACATTGCAAATTTTGACGAAATTCAAAATAAATACACATTAAGCGTAATAGATGTTATTCATATAGGTGTAGTAGCTGATACGGGCTATTATATCAAAAGCATTAACGGTACGCTGAATGGCGGCAAAATTGAAGATTGGATATTTACCGGTTTTGCATCTGGCTCCACTATTAGTATAGTTTTTGAAAAAGAAGACTATGATGTTAGCTTGAACACTCCCGACAACGGCAGTTTAAGTGCCGATAAGAACAGCGTAACCTTTGGTGAATCTGTAGAGTTCACCTTTTCGCCTAATGAAGGATATGAGCTGGAATATTTAAAAATCAACGGCTTTATTAAGACAACCTCAGGCAGTTCCTATACTCTTAATGCAGTTAGTGAGCATATCAATGCCGAAGTCGGCTTTAAGCCAAAATCTTATTCTATAGGTATTAGCGCTTCAGCTAATGGCAGCGTTACTACCCCGCTTCCTTATTTTAATTCTGGAGACTCTGTTGCAATAACAATTATTCCCAATGTAGGATTTTCTTTAGCCAGTATGATATTAGGTACTGTGCAAGGCTCTTACGCTCTTACTCCGGAAGAGATTGCTACCATTAATGCTGCAAGCAGACTTAATAAAATATATGAAGTTAGTGCTACCTTAGCAAGAGACCTGGCTATAGCAGAAGGGGAGCTTATTATCAATCCAACCTTTGTAAGCAACACTTATACAGTCAATGTAATGATAGAAGGCGACGGTTCGGTAATTAATCGTACAGAACTAATAGGCATCTCCGCTACACATGGCGAATCCTTTATGTTGCTTTTAGAAGCTAATACCAGCAATTATATAGCTGAAATAATAGTAAACGGACAACTTATAGACTTAGTAACTAATATAGTAAACGGAACAATTAATAATATTACCAATGAGCTTATTTCGGGAGAGTACACTATTGATGTAAGGCAAGATTATGATATTCGGATAGTGTTTGCCGAAGATACTTTCAAAGTTGCTATTTCGTCATCATTAAACGGCACCACTACCTTAGGAGACGGATTTAATCAAGTTAGTGTAAAGACGGGGGTAAATGTTCAACTTTCTATGCGCGCAAATGCCGGTTATCATATCGCCAGAGTGCTCATTAATGGAGAAAATGTGCCTTATACAGATAGGGAGATGTTCCCATTTGATGATGTCAATCATAATAGCACCAATTTTTATATGCTTGTAGATATTAGGCAGAATATTTCTATCCAAGTGATTTATGAGCGCAATACCTATTTTGCTTCTGTTATTACTGCTAATAAATCTACCAACTTCAAAAATACTGACGATATAAGCGAGAAATATGGCACAGTAATTATTTCAGGATACCAAAGCAAGGACGGTGCAGACGGTGCAGTAGATTTTTACGGCATTCCTCACGGTAGCTCCTTTAATATTATAATCACTCCGGTCAGGAACAAAGGCTACCATATTTCCAAGTTCTACATAGAATGGAAACCTACTACTTCCAGCACTATACAAGAGATTACGCCTGACGGTATCAATCCAAACGGATATGTATTTCGTTTTGAAAATATTACTAATGATATTAACAAGATTTATGTAGAGTTTGAAAGAGACCTGTTTAGTATATCAGAGCGTGTAATTTCTGATGAGGGCGAAGTAGAAACCTTATTTTACAATCCGATAAACGGTGACCCTATCACAAATATAGCTAGCGTAGAAAGCGAAGGTATTCGCACTTATACAGGTATAGAATATGGTATCCAATCTATTACTTATTTAGATTCTCCTATTGGCTATACTCTTACTTCTTTTATAGTTAACAATTTTGAAAGGTTAAGCTATATTCGTAATAATAGGTACACTACTTATGTACAAAGCAACTCCGACATTATTGTGGAATATTTAATTAACCAATACAGCTTCGAACTTAATGATATAAGTACGCCAAGCGGTATCACTAAAGGGTGGATAAGCGTAAACAGAGAAGGCACGCTGCAAGAAAATCATCTTATTGTAATGCATGGTACTTCATTAGAGCTTGTTATTACTCCCAACTACACCTATGAAGGATATGCAATAGGTTCTGTAACTATCAATGGAGTGCGCCTTAGTGTATCTAATAAGAATATACAGCTTATTCATACTATAACGATAGAGGAAGATACAATTGTTAATGTTAACTTTACAATCAATACATACAATATATATATTACCCAACCTACGGAAGGCGGCAGGGTGACCATTCCTAATATGAATAGCGGCGCCAGCCCAACCGTTCCTGCTGGTGATGTGGAATGGAGCAACTCTGTTACGCTTACTTTTGATATTTATAATGGATATAGGATTGATGAGTTTATTATCAATGGCACTAATTATTGGTCACCATATATTGAACACGGCTCTACTCATACCATATACGAAATTAAAGACATTCAATATATCTTAGTTATATATGTAAGAAAGACTTTTTCAATAGATTTCTACGGCAACTTTGATGATGACAATACCTATATGGAAGATGGCATACGGGTGGAGCCTTATGCAACTTATAATGGAGGCAAGGTAGAATCCAGCCAGTTTAACAATACGATAATCTTGCACTTTAAGCTTGCAACCGGCTATGAAATTCAAGATTGGTCTTATGAAATGGGCGGCATCCCTCAATCCTTTAATGCAGATTCCTTTGCTGTTGACCCTCTTAATCCTTATTGGTACACTTATACAATCTCTGCTCTTACAGGCAATTTGGAAGTATATGCTACTTATGCCATTAAACAATACCAAATAACCGCTACTGCCAACGATATAGATTATATGCAATATAGTATTACTAAGGACAGTATCGAAGTTTCGCAAGCTACGCACTTTGATATTATCAATATATCTATCCAAGTAGAGTATGGATATTCATTACTTTCAATTTTTATCAACAATACTATTTATTCTGTAGAGAATGTTGAAGATTATTGCCGCATAAATTATACTAACAATAACAATACTTATAGTTATGCTGTTACCTTGGAAGTTATAGACGAGCTGCTTAATAATATTGACAGCCTAAATATTTATTTGAATATTAAGAAAAATACTTATAAAGTAGAGATTACCCCTGTAGACAAAGATGGCAATCCTTCTGATAAAATGAGCTTTTCAGGCGCTCGTTCTTATGAGCATGGCAACTTCCTTGTTATTACTCAAACTTTTTCAGAGGGTTACCATGTTCTACCGGTTGATCCTGACTCAGAAAATGAGCCGGGCCTAAGGATTAACGGTATTAGTTATACACTTTATGATTATAACGAAGTTGTGCAGCATATTGATTTTGGTGCAACAACAATCACGCTTACTTTAAGCGGAAATCTGGTAAGCAATTTAGATGTTCACGGTACAGAGTTTGGCTCTAATGCTATTTTAGTATTTAGCTATAGGGTGATTATAAAGAAGCATACTACTAATATCAAGCAATATATAATAGAAACAGGGCGCAATCCCGAAACGCAAGGCCCTGATGCAGGCACTACTACTGTTAACCTAAACTCGCCTGTATCAGGTGCACAGCAAGAATTCATTACCCTTAATCAAAATGAAGCTACCAGTGAGTTCTTTACCGTTTGCAATTTTATAAGCAGCGTGAATCTGGGAGAACCTTATCGTTTTGCCGGTTATCAAGAGTATATTGACAATGTTTGGCAATATGTAGAAAATAATAAAAATGGCATTACTATCTCCGGCAATATAATGACTTATACAGTTAAAGCGGATAGAGTATTTAGAGCAGTATACTATAGGCAGTATGAGGCAATAGTAGAGGTTTCTCCTCAATACAAATATCTTGAAGGACAGTATTCTGCCTCTGTCAATAGCTTAGTATTCAAAGAGTATGCTACAATTACCGCAACCGCTAATGGAACAAGCGTGCATGACAGCGAGGTCAACTTAACCAATCAATTTAAGTTTATTATTGATTGCAACGCTTATATGAAATTAAGCTATAATGATAGTCTTGCTCAAAATCCCACCTATGGTGTAGATTATCTTAAAGAGACTGTCACAGGCGGCATTAAACAATATACCGCAGTTTCTAACGAAGGACAGGGCATGCTTATTACCGAAGATATTAAGCTCTTTGCCGCTATGCATAACGATATGCACTTTACAGTTATTCAAGAGACGGTAGGTAGCGAAAATGCTGCCAGCGGCGGCACGCCTCAATATCACATCAAGCCTAGGGGCGCAAGTGATTTCAACCCTTATCCCGTTAACCCAATTGACAACTATTTACCTGTAGATTCCTTTGACACTGTAAAAATAATAGTACCTGTCAATTTAAATTATCGTTTTAACGGACTATATAGACAATTAGTTGACGAGGAAGCAACTCAAGCACAAAACAAGCTGGTATTTAGCGGACAATGGACGCAAGTGCATGCTACCTCAGACGGTCTTATTACAGAAACTACCGACGATAATGGTAATATAGTATATACTTTAAGAGTAATAAATCACTCTATTTACAAACTTGAGTATTATAAAACATTTGAAGTTTCTATAACTGTAGATTATAAGGAGCAAAACGGACCGCAAATACCCAATGTCACCAATGCTTTAGATTCTTTAGTTGATTCCGGCTTTTATTACAATGGCAGATATGATTATGGCGCAGTATTTAATACGGTTGTCAATAGTGGATTAGATATAGAATCGCTCAATCAGAAATATCAATTCATAGGCTGGCATGTGCGCTATAATGACGGTGCATGGATTAATTTAGAGACTGATTTAGAATATGTTTATCCACAAGCTACTGATAGGGTCTTTAGGTTGGCGCAGTATCATGCTGAGACCAGCCGAGATGGCTTTGCGCTTGTTGGTGTCATTAAGGTTGACTTTAAGGCGGTATATGTACCTATTTATAATGTTACTATAAGCAATAGTTATGAGTATATCACTAGAGCAGGAGAGCCCTTTAGCTTCAATGGAGGGAATGTAGATCTTACTAATATCATATATAATACAATTAGATACAATCCTAATGTAATTAATACAGTATGTTATAATGGTGATGTTAATGAAATGCAAATTACGGGCAGTTATCAAGATCCTGACAATTACGATTCCTGGCTGGACACTTATTTGAAACTTTCCGTAACGCTTAATTCAACCTTTAAGTTTGTACAATGGGAATATTCATTTAATGGTTCTGATTATCAAATCTTTGATTACTTTGGCGATACAGGTCCTACTGCTGAAGTATATTCTGTTCCTCTTAATTCAGATATTTATATTAGACCTATTTATCAAAAGACGGTTACCGTCAAAATTTCTCCCGTAGTGTTTTATGAAAAATTTGGAGAGCGCACCACAAATTCTGACTATATCAGTTTACAAAATCCCTATATTATCGTTGGCGGAGAGCAAATATTTGATTTTCCTGTGGTGCTCAATTTTGATATAGATATAGAATTAGTGCCCGGAGTGTATACAGGTGATGTTAATGACCCCGGATATGATATAGTAGGCTGGTATAAAGAGATTACTAATGACAATGATATTTTGCCTGATTATCCTGCTGAGAACGGTTCGGCATCGATTACCTTAGATGAGCGGGTCGAAGATATGGGCTGGACATATTTAATAGATTGCAGATATATTAAATTATGGAAAATTACAGTCACTACATATAATAGTAGTGCTACTGATATTTCGGATAATGCGCCAAGGACCACTTTTGACGGGGAAGAGATGTATAGTGGAGCTAATCCTGCTAAAAGTAGCGTTACTAGGATAATGCAAGCAAATACAACTCTATATTTATCAGTTAATACAAGTGCTACAGGCAACAATCCAAAGTTTGCGATAAATAATGATAAACTTGATGAAGTAACTAATTTAATACTTACCGATACTTTTAATCCTGCCCCAGATATTTTATATGGTTATCTCCATGCCAAAGGCAATAGAACTGTGGAGATTATCTACCGCACTTATTGTACTCTTACTATAACAGGAGTTATGCCGGGCGGTGCAATTATGTTTATGCCTACGGCAGGTGCTTACAGTATATATGATGCCTTAGGCGGCAATCCTTTGGTCCAAGATGGCGTGCTACCCGATACAACAGGGGCGGATGGCATAGTTAGGTTAGAAAACTTAGATGTAATAGGGATGAATAATGGCGGCAGCTCATATACCAGCAAATATGGTGCATTTTTAAAGGGTATGGATGAGAATGAATGTTTATCTAAACAGAATACAACTATAGATTTTAGCCCAGGCGGTATTTACAATAAGAATCTGGTGATAAATTACCAGCAATTTTCCGGAGATGATAAACCTTTTGATTCCGGTGCAGGTACTGAAGCTTCTCCTTATTCAATAAGCACTCGCAAACAATTAGAAGGTATAGACACCTACTATAATGCTTGTAGCAAAGGGGTCGAAGGGATATACTTTAAGTTGACAGCCAATATTTCTATGCTTAATTGGGTACCGATTTGTGCTGCCGGGAGTAAAGGTGGCTTTAACGGTATTTTAGACGGCGACAATAAGGAGCTAACCAGCTTTACCCTATCCGGCGTAGCAACCAGGTTTGTAGGTATGTTTTTGTTAACGAGCGGCACAGTGGATAAGCACGCAGTCCTTAAAAACTTTACGGTAAGAGCAGGAGCTAATACTATTGTTGCAACAGGCAGCGATTATGTTGGGGTGCTTGTGGGGCAAGCAAAATATACTGATTTTTCCTATATAAATATAATCAATGCAAATGTTAAAGCTAAGCTTATTGCAGGTATAGTTACAGGGGAAAGTGTAAACAGCTGCAACTTTAACAATGTAACAGTTACCGGCGGCACTATTACGGTTACCGGTGATTATGTAGGCGGCTTTGCCGGCCATATAAACTCCTGTACAATTGACGCATGTAGTGTAAGCGGCATAACTATTGTTAGCCCTTATACCAGAATAGGCGGATTTGTTGGCGAAATGCGCAGTACCGGTAAGATTAAGAATAGCACTTTAAGCGGCACTAATGTTATTGGCACTAATAATGCTCAAAGGATAGGCGGATTTGTTGGTAATATTGGGGAAACTACATCAGATACCGGCGGCGAGTTAGATAATTGTATAATCAATGTAGTCAAGCTAGAGATTTTTGGCAGATACCATGGTGATGGCAGTTATCAAAATACAGGAGCAGGCGGCTTTGCAGGCAGAAACTCAGGAAAAATAAAAGGCTGCAAAGTGATAGCCGGCAATGTGATAATCAAAGCTAGTGTAGGAGGCGGCATAGTAGGTGTCAATGATACAAACGGAAGGCTGGAAAATAATATTTTGCAGGGCGGACTTATAGATTTTCCTCTCAATGGCTCTCTATCTAGGCTTGGCGGTCATGCCGGCGGCAATAAGGGCTCTATTTCAGGCTCACAAAATACCAAGGCAAAAGGTGGCAATGATTGGAGCACATCTACCTCTATGGTGGCATTTCGTATGGTAAATATTGCTTTTACTAATAATACTACAGCAGGCACAGTTTATTCATGGACAACAACTTACTTAGGCGGTATTGTGGGCTTTAATGAAGGGACAATCACTGGTTGTACCAATGCAAGCAAAATTATTCATGGCAGAAAGATAGGCGACGCAATAGGTCCGACTATGCACTTTGGCGGCATAGTGGGATATACTAACGGCTCTGTAACAGGCAGTACTATGAGCGGTATAATGCGATCCTTTAATTTCTTAGATGCTGACCAAGGGGAGCTTGGTGGAGAAAATAGTGAAGGCGTATATACGCGTGAGTACAATTATTTAGGCGGCATTGCCGGAAATAAAGCAGGAGGCAGCATGTCAGGCAATACTGCTAACGGTCACGTTGTGTATTTTATTGCTATAAAATATTCTGATATGAAGAAATCTGGCGGGGCACTTTGGTGGACCTGGACTTCTTACAATAGTTCTGCTTGTACTGTTAGGGCTAGAGCTGTTACCGGAGTAAACGGTGCGGCAGGCGATGGTAGCAGAACAGGCGGTAGCGTAAGCTCAGAATCTCAAAAGACTGGTAGCCAAACCGGAGGCGCTTGGTACTTTACTAACGATAGCAGTAACGATCCTGTATAATGTAATTTGCTAATTTATCTAAAAGGGCTTTGGCAACAAGGCCCTTTTTTTTGCTTAATACATTTACATATTGGGTTGCTCATATAATTTTTATATGAATACAATATTTATCTTAATCTTGCTTTCGTCTATTTTGCTTTTGCTTTTGCAAGATCCCTCCGGTATACTTACCGCTATGCTTTCAGGCGGCATGATCGGGCTGCAATTTGGATTAAAATTAATTGTTATATATTCGATATGGCTAAGTATGCTTATTATTTTAGAAAAGGCAAATATTGATAAGTATATAGCAAAAGCTATACAAAAACCGCTAAAGAAACTTTTTCCTAAGGAAAGCAACGAGGCATATCTTTACTTATCCTTAAACTTATCGTGCAATATCTTAGGAATGGGCGGCGCAAGCACCCCAGCGGGCATTAAAGCGGTAGAGTCAATGGGAAGGCAAAAAAACAAGATTATGCTGGCTGTTATCAACTCTTGCTCCATTCAGCTGATACCCACAACCGTAATTGCTATGAGAGCGGTACTGCACTCCAAAATAGATATAACAATCCCTTCGCTTATTGCATCCCTTTTCTCTACTGCTTTGGCAATAATACTGGTAAAGATTCTGGTAAAGGATAATTAATGTGCTTATAGTTCCTTTGCTATTGTTAGCCACCTTTATTTTAGCGGCAATCAACAAGGTTAATGTATTTGAGAGTTTTGCGGTAGGGGTAAGGCAAGCCCTCAAGCTGACCCTTGATATTTTACCCTATTTAATTTCAATTTTTATGATATTAGAGCTTTTTCGAGCAAGCGGATTATCTTTGCTTTTATCTGCCGCCCTTGCCCCATTCTTTAAGCTAATAGGTATCCCCGCAGAGCTTGCGGAACTGATAATATTGCGTCCGCTGTCTGGCTCTGGCTCTTTAGCGGTGCTTGAAAATATCTATAATCAATATGGTGTGGATAGTTATATTTCTAACTGTGCATCAGTAATGATGGCATCCTCAGATACTATTTTATATGTATGCGCAGTTTACTTTTCTACTTCCAAAAGCAAAAAAACAGGGCTGGCAATACCCATAGCCCTGTTTGTTTCTATTGTTGGTGCAATATTTTCTTGCCTGCTGGTAAAGCTGTTACATTTTGGTGGTTAAAAAGATAGGCAAGCCCATATGTTCAACCTGGTCAAGCAGCTCTTCAATTTCGTCTAAATGGGCATCTTCATCCATAAGAATCTTTTCTAACATATCCTTTGTGGCAAAATCTCTAACTTCAATTGCAGTTTCAATTGCATCATTATAGGCATCGATAGCCGCCATTTCTGCTTTTCGGTCATTTTCTAACTGCGCTGGTATCTTGTCGCCAATGGCAATATATTTCAGCTCGTTTACAATGGGAGTGCCTTCTAAAAAGAGTATGCGCCCAATAAGCATCTCCGCATGCTTCATTTCTTGAATTGCGCGCTTTTCAAAATGGTCATGCAGCTTTTCGTAGCCCCAATCTTCACACATTTCCGCATGTACTATATATTGATTAATTGCCGAGAGCTCATCAGCCAGTAATGAGTTTAACGCTTTTAACAGTTTTGGATTTCCTTTCATTATATATATCCTCCTAATATAATTATAATTACCATATTATAACATTTTTATAGTCGATTTTCAAGCTGTTAAAGGACTAATTTTTATTCACCGCTAAAGTCGAAATCTTTTTCCAACTGCACCTTTCCCTTATCGCTAACAGCCTTAATCCTTGCTATATCGTCATATATTGTAAGCTGAGTAGCAGTATAGCTTAATGTGCCTGCTAGCTTAATTCCATTTTTCCCCCCTGCAATCAAAACAGGGATAGGATAAGTGTCCTCCAAAAACTCTGACCTATGCACATGTCCGCTTAGTATTAACTTTATCCTTAGACGCTCCATCTCTGTATAATACTGCTCGCTTAGCGCATCTTGATAGTTAAACTTCTCGTCATGGCTTAAAGCAATAACATACCTATTATCTGCCGCCTCTAGCTGTTGCACCCATTTTAATTGTCCTGCGGCAAATTGGTCAAATGCTACCACGCCCCCATATTCGGGATGGTTATCAGGTTTGTCCTCTCCGGAATCTGTTACTAAGAAGCTAAATTCCCCCTTATTAACTTGATAGTAAAACTTTTCTAGCCCAAGCATATTGCCTAACTGCGCTGTTATTTTACCTCGGGTATCATGATTGCCCATAACAAGGATAGCAGGGCACTCGCTTTTGGTGACTTGCGCACCGCCTGCAATAATATACTTGATTATATCATTTAGCCTATTGTATCCGTCCGCATAGTCCCCAAGCATTAAGACCAAATCAGGTCTGTCCAAATAGCTGGTGGCTCTTGCAACTGCCCGCAGTTCGCAATGCCAATCAGTAAGCGCCCAAATATTAGCTTTTTGCGGCAAATCCCCTCTAAAATGATATTTTCTTGAGCTGATACTTTTACCTAGTTTTCCGCCATAGCTTAACTCTGTTAGCACCCTGGCGCTATGTACGCTATAAGTGTTATTATTTAGATGTTCATATGGCACTTTGATATTGTGAATCCTTTCTGTTACCAATCTTCCCCCATTTTCCTGATATATCTTATAATCTTCTCCTTCGTAGCTGTACTCTACATAACCGGTAGAAGAGTCATTTGTTGCCCATATAATAATATATTCCTCTCCGTTATCCAGTACCAGCGGCTCACTAGCAAAGGCAAAAGGACATAGGCTAATAAAGGCAGGGATTGCAAATATAGCTATCACTACTACAATAAGAACTACACTTACAATTTTTTGCATTCGAGGTGCTAAGTAAGGAAAAACAAAGAGAAGAAATAGCAAGCCAAAGGCTATCCACAACCAAGGTAGCAATTCAATCAAAAAACCGCCCATAACCTTGATATCGTCAGGAGAAATTATGGCAAACACAAGATTTACAAGCAGAAAAATAATAGATGCAATAGCACTAATATAATAAATTATGCTATTTTTAGCGCTTATGCCTCTAACTTTTCGATATGCATATATCAGCATAAATATAGCATTGGCAACCATAACTGCCAACAGAGCCTCGCTAAAGCCGTTAAAGATTAAGGCATTTGCAAAGACATGACCAATTCTAAAAGCATAAAATATAATGGGCGCAAGAGTTGCTATAAACGCAACTGCAACAATAATAGGCTTAGAATTAACAGTTTTTTTCATAATATTTCCTTTTTATTTTATTATATCACGATAAATATATATTACCATGCTTAAATAGTAAAATATAGGATATATTAAAAGTATAGGCTAATACCATAAAAACGTAATTTCTCAAAGTAAGTTCCATAGTGATACCCGATATGGAAGTTAGTATGATAAATGGAAGTTAGTATGACAAATTTCTCATAGTAAAGTCCATT
>Ga0265293_10005761_pt1 | contig 20433 bp, 29 predicted proteins | sample Munlanlewell138R_FD_192505 | JGI IMG/M metagenome (GOLD analysis project Ga0265293, IMG submission 192505) | Leachate microbial communities from a municipal landfill in Southern Ontario, Canada - Leachate well 138R | ecosystem: Engineered > Solid waste > Landfill > Unclassified | place: Canada... | reverse complement strand
TCTAACATTGCCATCTATTATACATTTAAAGATATTAACTTCTTCTAAAACATCACATTTATTAATATAAAGTTCATTAACTCCACAATAATTACATGCATCAACCAAATCATTAATATTTAAATATCCTATTTGTCTTGGTCTACCAGTTGTTTCACCATATTCATAACCTTTTTCTCTTATTATATTCGCATCATCTTCATCACATATTACTAAATTTTTAGCATTACCTACATATGTTTCATATATTTTTGCAACACCATATATATCACCTAAATCTGATAATGGTAATCCAAATGTTGAGAATGCAAATCCTGGATGAATATGTGAAGATGTTACATATGGATATGAACCATAATCAATATCTAACCACCATCCTTGTGAACCTTCCATTAATATATTATTAAAATTTAATTTTTTAATATCTGATGTTTCTAATATAAATGGTTTTAGTTCATCAATATCTTCTGCTCTTTTATTTGTTCTCGAATATTTACCTGAATAAGCAGGTCCTATTCCTTTTTTAGTTGTTCCAATTTTATTATCATACGAATCCTCAATTATATGTTCATCTGTAATAACATGTGTGTATGGGTGGATATATACTCTATTTTCTAGTTTAAATTCATCTTTAAATTCATTATACTCATTTAAAAATTCCTTTGGATTAACTACACAACCACAACCAATTATAATTTTTGTATTTATATCATACATCCCACTTGTTAAATAATGAGCAGTGTATTTTTTATCATTGATCCATACAGCATGTCCTGCATTTCCGCCCCCATTATATTTAGCGATCACATCATAATTATATTTATCATTTAATATTTTTGATATTTTACCTTTGCCACAATCTCCTCTTTGAACATCAACTAGTACATCTATTTTCATATTTTATTTTTTATTTTATTTAATTTTAATAATCTATCATCATTATTTGGTTTCCAATCATATCTTATAAAATCATTATATTCAGTATCTTCATAACATTTTTTACAAACAGTATATATCCATCCTTGTGTTTTTCCTACATCTTCAGTTGTTCCACAAAATTCACAAGTATTTGATGATAAATATGTTGATAATAATGATATACCATGTATAGTATCATCACCACCTTGATAATAAATACTCAATACTCCGAATTTCTCTTTAATGGTATTAATTTTTATGAATTCTTTATTATTATTTTTTTGATGACTATAAATACAATTTAATGTGTTATCAATTAAAGAAAACCAACCATTATTAATACTTATATGTATTCCTTTATCAAATATATGTCTATATTTAGATAATAAATAATCTTGTAAATATTTATCCATTTTTTAAATATTCATCATTTTTATAGTAAATATTATATTGAAAATTTAAGAGATTGTTGTCTTTATCATTAATAATAACATGATCTTTTATTAACCAGTCAATATTTAGATTATTATCATTATACATTATACCTGATTCACTTTTTGGATTATAGATATTATCTACTTTATAATTAAAGATTGCATCTTCAGATAATGTTATAAAACCATGTGCAAATCCTCTTGGTACAAATAGTTGTCGTTTATTTTCATCTGATAGTATTATAGAATAATGTTTTCCAAATGTAGGTGAATCTGTTCTTATATCAACAACCACATCTAATACTCTACCTTTAATAACCCTTACTAGTTTAGCTTGTGTATAAGGTGGTTTTTGGTAATGTAATCCCCTTATTACTCCATATTTTGAATATGATTCACTATCTTGAATAAAGTTAATATTACCTATATATCCGTATTTATTATAGTTATACGATTCAAAATAGTATCCTCTATCATCATAATAAATATTTGGTTCTATAATAACCAATCCATCAAATTCCGTTTTAATTAATTTCATATTTTATATTTAATTTTTAGTATTTTATTTCTTCTATTAAATTGTATAATCATTTTATTTCTATCTGGTATTGATAATGCTCTAAATTTTCTAGCTCTTTCTCTATAACCACAAATATCACATTTTAAAACATCATTTGTTTTAATTGATCTGTTATTTATACTTTTACCATTTATTGATATTTTATTAGATAAACAATTATAACAATATAAAAATTTTGGTAATGTATCACCATACATAGCGAATTTATGATTAGGAAAATGTGGTAATGACATTATATTTTTTCTTTAATTTTTAATATTTTAGTTCTTCTTAACATATTGATTGCATCATATTTATAGATGTTATAAAAATTACGATGAATGTCATTATAATATACTTTAAATTGTTCATGATTAGATAAATTAAATAGAAATATTTCCATTTGTCCAAAGGAATTTCTATTAATTGATACAATTTGAATTATATCATTCACATTACTAAACTTATCAGTATAAGATATCAAAAAAGAGTTTAATATTAGATTATATTTAACTTTTTTATTTTTAAATATAAGGGCGGTTTTATTATTGGGTTTTTTATTATATACATTACTTTTATAATTATCAGTAAAATCTTTAAGATAAATCTCCGTACCGTTATCTTTTAATAAGTTAAATCTTTTATGCGAATATTGAGCACGTGCTTTTCTATCTAATAAAGTTATTATACCTACATCAAGTGTTTTAACATCATATATCTTATCTTTTTGTAAATTTTGAATATCACCTGGATCAATACATCTTACTTTCATAATCTTACCACCATTTATAATAATTATTTAATTTGAATCTATTTTTATATTTAATATTTAAAATTTTGTTTTTTCTAACTTCTGGATGTTTATTCCATTCATTATAATCAAAATATTGACCATATAATGCATAAATTGGTCTTAAATAATAATCACCATCAACTTTATAGAAAGCTTTATCATAATCACAATGTATACATCCATTTTGTAATCTTACTGCAATAACAGAATTCTCATAAATGTATTTAATTTCACTGATATGATCAAATTTATCAAAAATATAATCGTTTTGTGATTCTTGTATTTTTTGTTTTAGATAAGATATTGTATCATATACAGTTGTATTACATTCTGTTAAGTGAGTTATACCGAAAGTATCAACCAGAGCAGATCTCATTGATACTGTATGATTATAAACTAATTTATCTTCTAATGTTTTTAATTGATTTTTCAACCTTTTTAATCCATTTATATTACTAACATACCCATTACAATATGTTATTTCGACTATATTATCTATTATTTTTAATATGTAATTTTCTGCCCTATTCATATTTTTTCCATATTATATCACCATTATATCCCTTTTTCATCTCTAAAATACATGTTTGAACTCTACTACCTTTAAATACACTTCTTGGTAAATGGGTTATAGATTTTAATCCCCAATTTATTATATCATTAGTTCTTTTTTCTCCGTTTATTATTGTTAGATAAGGCATAAGTGCAATTATATTATCTGTCATATCCATACACTTATATAATATATCATATCCTTGTTTCATCGGTGTAAATGGTGGATTCATAACTATCCAATCAAACCTTTCATTAATAATATTATCAAAATTATCAGGTGCAATAACTTCACCATATTTTTGTAAAGATTTTACTAAATTTCCTTTGCCTGGTGTTGGTTCTAAAATTTTACCAGCATTTATAGGTAAAAATGATGCCATATAATTACAAACATCTATTGGTGTTTGAAAATTTTCACCCCAATCCATAATTTGTTGATTCTTTATCATAAGTTTGTTTATCAATTGTATTTTGATCATATGACAAATTAAAAATATATTCAAAATTTTCTTTGTACATATAATTATCTGCTATTTCTTTTGCAATTTCTGGATATTTGATTGTATCATAATACCAATGTTTTCCTAATCCTACAATATGTGCAGTTAAATCCCAAAAACCATCATCACCAACACCATAATAATTAGATAATCCTATTTTATTTTCATATTCATCTAATGAATTAGCTAATTCTTTTCTTTTTTGTACACAAAAGATTTTCATTCTAATAATAAAATTATCATTAAAATTATCTTTTAAAAATTCTCTAATTTGTTTATAATTGACTGTTTTAACACCCCATCCAATGGTATTAATAATATTCCACATTTTTTCTTCAAATTCTATTCCTTTAATTTCTAATAATTTATTTAAATTGTCCATATAATACTAACTATTTATATTATTGTTTATTTCTTCAATATATTCTTGTACATAAATAATTTCACCCGATTTAAATTTAACCATTGTGCTAATTGATTCATATTCTGGTGAATAATGTTCTTGAAAATAATCAACATTATTTAATAATATTAATGTTTTATCACCTGAGTATGAAGTTAATAAAATTGTATTTTTTAATTTTTCCATAATATAAATTTTTATAAATATAATAAAAAATTATGACATTCTACTATTAATTATAGATAAAACATCTCTTTTTGATTTCGCAAATAAATCCATGTAAATTGGTTCATCTAAAAATGTAATAACATTATCATCTTTTACACATTTTATTCTTATCTTAATTTTCCAATCATCACTATTAATATTATAAAATATCCTATTACCTTTATTATCTATTAAATATTGGCATATTCTATCTATATTTACAACTGGTTTAAACGAATCAATATTATTTTTTAATAGATATTTGTGTAAATCTCTAAGTTTTTCCATTTTTAATAAATTTTCTATATTTTTTAATCTCGATATCAAATTCGTTAGAGTAATTATTCATTAAATATTCAACACTATAATCATCGATATCATAGAAATTTTTAACAAATTCAATTTCTTCATTTTTATATTTGTTATTTGTTTTAGGTTTATTTATACCAGATAACTTAAACCAATACCATTTTGGAGTATTTATAACTCTTTTTTTAATGAAAAAATAATACCATATATCCATAGCTGTAGATTTATCAATACCCTTTTTATTAAAAACTTGTGCATGATATGGATATTGTCTAGCGAATTTCCTATTTATTATAAAAAAGAATTTATCCTTATCATCGTCAGATAATTTATTATATTCATTTTTATTTTTAAATATAAAATCAGTTATGTGTTTTAAATCGTACATATTAAAATATATTTTAATTATTATATAATATTATATTAAGATTGTTTATTTTAAATTTAGATATTGTTTTTTTAATATATACTAAAAAATAAAATATAAAATGGATAGGAATCAATATCGATTATATAATAATAGAGAAGATATATATTTAACTAGAAAAATATACTGGGATAAATTAAACGAAAATAAAATAAACCCAGAATTAATAAAAGAATTCCCTGTTAATAAACCAGTTAAATTTAATAAACAATTAATGATCAAAGCTATTCAAAATGGTATGATTATTTTATTAAATTATAGAGGTGATAAAGATGAGTGGAGAGGTGGCAGAGAACGAGTAATATGCCCAATGGTTATAGGTAAAAATATGAATACTGGTAATATTTTAATAAGAGGTTGGCATCTAGATGGTTGGTCAGTTTCAATGAAAAAAAATACCAAGAAGGTTTGGAGATTATTTAAAGCAGTTAATATAATGACTATGACATTTGTTGGTGATTTTTTCAGATTACCACCCAAGGGTTATAAAAGAAATGATCGAGTTATGACAGAAATAACATATGCAGCAGCGGACTTCAGTGTAATTCGTAGAAATCAATTTAAATTAGTTCAACAAGGTTTGATAGAGGATGAAGAAGAAACTAAAATAAAAGATAAAGGAATTACTTCTGTTGAAATAAAAAACACTGATACGGTTTTAGATTTAACAAATGTTTGGGGTAATCCATATTTTGATAAAAGGAATCAAAATGAAATTAAAGTATCATTCTTAAAATCTGTATTTGGTAATAATTATATTGCAGTATTAGGTGCACAGGGTGGTAAAGGTAGTTTAGTTAAATTTTATGAAGGTAAAAAATTAATGGGATCATACAAAGTGATAATGTCCTTACCTGATACATCAAGTAAAATTTCTTTTATGAATCAAATTAACAAAATAAAGAAAGTAGATAATCAAACAGAATGGACACTATATACATTCGTTAAAAAGATGGGATAATATGTTTATAATAGATAATGTTTTAATCTACTTCATCTGTCCAATATTTAAAGAAGAAATAATCATTTTTAATAATTTTATAAATATCTTCTTTATATTTTATTATTAAAAATGGATCATTATCTTGATCTGTATTATATCCTTTTAAATATATTTTACTATTCTTTTTAAGAATAACATTATCCCCTAATGAGTTTTTAACCTTTAATTCATCAGACATGATTTTATAATCACCAGGTGACGGAATAAACCAGTTGTATATTATTTTATAAAAATAATTATTTAATTTAATATAATATTCCTTATCTATATAAGAAAATCTTGGATCTGTTAATAAGTCAGTATCAAATTTTGGTTTATTGATACCATTAAAGTTTCTAAAAACACCAAAAAACTCTTCATCCATAAATACATAAGATATAAAAACATCTAATTTTAAATTATTATTTATAAATATTCTTAATATTTTAATATTTTTAAAATCATCAATATCTTCTAAAAAATAATCCATTTTATTACCAATTGATCCAGAAAAATCACCTTTCATGTTGTTCATTACTCTACCCATATCAGCAGCCATCTGTGATACCCTTGAATAATTATCTACATATGGACTTGAATCATCACTGTATACTGACATTGTGGGATCTGTAGCAAAACCATATCCTGGTCCTAGTGGATTACTTAGTTGACCTAGTTGCATATCAGCAAACTCTGTACTTTCTTTTATTAATCGTGACGGAAAATTTTCATCTATAAATTTGAATTTATTGTAGTTTATAACTTTCATTTGTTTTATGTATTTTTAAGTATATATAATTTTTTAAACATCAATTTTTTATATATAATTATAAATTCTTTAATATTTTATGATAAATTCAAATACTATTTTTATTAATAAGGCTAATATTATTCATAATTGTTTATACGACTATTCATTAGTTGATTATAAAAATAATAAAACAAAAATTAAAATAATATGTAAAGAACATGGTATTTTTAAACAGACTCCTAAAAATCATTTAATTGGTCAAGGTTGTCCTAATTGTAAATATAAATATATGAATATTACTAAACAAGAATTGATATTAGAACTCAATAAAGTACATAATAATAAGTATGGATATATATTTGAAAATGATAAATTTAATAGTAGAACAATTTTGGATATAAAATGTAAAATACATGGAACATTTAAACAACCATTATATATTCATATTAAAGGACATGGGTGTTCTAAATGCAATGGTGGTGTTAGATCAAATAAAAATGATTTCATTAAAAAATCGAATAAAATACATAATAATAAATTCGATTATTCAATAGTAAATTATATAAGAGCAAACGATAAAGTAAAAATAATATGTAAAGAACATGGGGTTTTTGAACAGACACCAAATAAACATTTATTGGGCAGAGGTTGTCCATTTTGTAAAATGAGTAAAGGTGAAAATATTATTAAAAGTTATTTAGATAATAAAAATATAAATTATGATCAACAAAAAATGTTTGAGGGGTGTAAATATAAACGAAAATTAAAATTTGATTTTTATTTACCGATATATAATATATGTGTTGAATATGACGGTGAACAACATTTTGAAAAATACAGATTTGAAAAAAATGACAATAAATTAAATATTAGAAAAATAAGAGATCAGATAAAAACAGATTTTTGTAAAAATAATAATATTAAATTAGTAAGATTAGATTTTAATAATATATCCAATATAGATAAAATATTAAAAGAAAATATAATAATAAAATAATGGCTAAAACAATTTCTAACAAAAAATATGAAGAATTTTGGAATAAGGATGAATTAGATATTAAAAAAGATGAATCTACTAATAAAAAAGAAGTAGACAAAGATGATATATCAAAAGAAGTTAAAAAAGAAGTTAAAAAAGAAGTTAAAAAATTAGAAAGTAAAGTAAAAGAATTATCTGAAAAAGTAATTCAACCGATTTCATCTACAGAAGAAAAGATAAATAAGAAAGAAGATAAAGTAGTCCAAAAAGAAGAAAAAACGATACAACCAAAAATAATAAAAGAAGAAAAGAAAGAAGAAAAAGTAGTCCAAAAAGAAGAAAAAACGATACAACCAAAAACATCAATTAAAAAAATAGAAGATAAAGAAGTAAAAAAAACTACTATTATAGAAAAAAAAGAAGAAATAATAGATACTGTTAAAAAACCACCAATTAACATTTATGAAAGTTATACAACTGGTAATGATCCATATAGGATATACCATAGAGGTAATTTAATTTATGATAGCGTAAATCATACCGAAAAACCAATTTTTAAGGAAAATGAATTTATTCTATTTGGAAAAAATTATATATATAGAGGTATAAGAATTGAAAAATATTAAAATAATGTATTATAATATGGACAAAAATAACATTTTTATAAAACGATCAATGGATATTCATAATAATAAATATGATTATTCATTGGTTGAATATAAAAACAATAGAATAAAAATTAAGATAATTTGTCCAATTCATGGTTTATTTGAACAAACACCATATAAACATTTGATAGGTAGAGGGTGCCATTATTGTGCAGGTAATTTACAATTAAATACCAATGATTTTATTAAAAAATCAAATGAAATTCATAATTATTTATATGACTATTCTTTATCTAAATACATAAATACTAAAACGAAAGTTAAAATAATTTGCAAAGAACACGGTGTTTTTGAACAGTCACCAAATAATCATACAACTAAAAAACAAGGTTGTCCTAAATGTAAAGGTGGAATAAAATTAACAATAAATGAATTTATTAATAGATCAAGAGAAATACATAACAATAAGTATGACTATTCATTAGTTAATTATATTAATATTAATACAAAAGTTAAAATAATATGCCCAAAACATGGTGTATTTGAACAAACACCGAATTGTCATTTAAATCAAGGTTATGGTTGTCAAAAATGTTCAGAATCAAAAGGAGAAAAACAAATCAGGAAATTTTTAGAAAAAAATGGAATTAAATATAATTACGAAAAAACATTTGAAAATTGTAAATTTAAATATAAATTAAAATTTGATTTTTATTTACCTGATTATAATACATGTATAGAATATAATGGTATACAACATTATAAACCAGTTAATTATTTCGGTGGTGAAAAAGTATTGAAATATCAAAAAAATAATGATAAAATAAAAGATATATACTGTAAAAGTAATAATATTGAATTATTAACTATTAAATACGATGAAGATATAATACCTAAATTAAAAAACATAATAAAAGTATGAAAAATATAACAAAATATGAAGATTTTAAAAAATTAAAATTAATAAAAGAAGAGGTTACTGGTGCATCAAACCAAAGGTCAAACATAGAAGGTTCTATAAATGATCCTTTTATTAATGTTAAAGGGAATTTCGCAGGTGCTGATCAAACACTTATTGGTAGTGCTGTAATAAGATTATTTAATTTTGCTAAAAGAAAAGGTTATCAATCCCTTATGTATACCTGGTTAAAGCCAGCGTTAAGAAGATCTTATATGAAAGGTCTAATGAAATATTTAATGTTGAATAATTTAGAATTACCTAAACCAAAAATATTTTTTGATATTATTAAATTAAATGAAAATGAAGAAGAAACAGAAGAAAAATACAATGTTAAATTTGTAAAAAATGAAAAGGATTTAGATTTACCTGATATTGATTCTATATTATATGATAGAAATAATAAAAAAATAGAAATAACAGGTTTATTTAAATTTAGTGACACTTTAAATTTGAATATTGAAGGAGGAGTTGTAAAAGATAAAGTGGATAAAGTTAGTATTAATAGTGATAGTTCTGAAAAAGAAAAAGAAGAAAAGGACATCAAAACATATTCATACTCTGAATTAGTAAACTTAGTAGGTGATTTTGATATGGATTACAAGAAAATATCAATATATGTTTTTAATACAATAAGAGATAATGGTATTTTAGAAAAAAATATAATAGATGAAATTAAGAAAACACTTAAATTATCGAATGATTTTATAACCGATATTAGTAAAGGATTAAATGAAGATAAATACGAAAATATAAATGATGCTGAAAATTATTTAAAATTATGGAAAGCATATAATAAATTATCTGATTATTTGTTAAATATGATAAATGATTATGTTGATAATGAAGATGTTACTAAAACAAAAGAAATTAATAAGATAAACGATAAGGAATTTAAAATATTAAATAAACCTAAAGTAAAATCACAGTCGGTAATTGAGTCATTAAATGAAAATAAAATTAAATCTAAATTAAAAGGATCTAAAGATTATATTGAAAAGGTAGATCATTTAAGTAATAAATATCCAGATATAAGTGATGAAGATTTTGTTAAATTATTAAGTAATAAAAGAGATGATGTATCTAATGTGGTTTTAGATTATAAACCAGAGATAGTTAAAATACAGTTAGCTGCTCAACGTTTTTATAGTTCAGATGTAGATGAAAATACAAGAGTTGCTAATATAAATGATAAGAAATTATCAAATAGTTGGGCAAAGATGGTGCAAAGTGTTAAATCAGAATTTACTCATGTTATGAATACTGATTTAGTTGATCCCTTTGTTTTAATTAAGAGTGATAAAACAGATATTAGTAAATTGAGTAGTGGTAGTAATACACCTTTATCAAAAACAACAGAAATAATTAATAATATTAATGAATTAAAATATCATTCTGTTTTACAGAGTAGTTTTAAACAAAAGAATCAACCTGATACATTATTTTTAATTAAAATGACAATTAAAGATTTTACTGGATATTTTATTTGTAAAATATATGATGTTAACTTAGGTAATGATAAATATCAAGCTATTAATCTATTAAAGTATATATCGAATACAGATGAATTTTTCAAAAAAGAACAAAAAAATTATAATGATTATGTAAAAAACATTAACCATATTAATAATTTTATAAAATCATCAAGTGGTGCAGGAAAACAACAAACATATACATCGACATTAATAATATATGATCAACAATTTAAAATAAAAGAAAATAGAGTAATGATGGTTAATATATATAATGGTAATGAAGGTATAAATGATAATACATTATATGAATTACATCATTTTAATAGTAAAAACAATGAGAGTGTAACATTTAGTGTTGATAATATACCAAATTTTAATACTAAAAATATATACCAACCAGTTAGTGTTAAAATTGATAAAGAACCATTCTTTTTTGTAGATGATGATTTAAATAAAAAATATGGTATTAGTAAAAATGATTATAAATATGATACATCTACAATATTTAATTATAAAAATTTAAAAGATAAATGTGTTAATTTTTTTACTAACATAATAAAAAGATAATAAGTAAAAATATGAAAAAGTACATTGAATATATAACAGAGAACGAAGATAATGAATCAAATGTTGGTTTAGATGAAACCATTAATGACGTATTATCTAAATTTATTAGTAATATCGAAAAATTAAAAAAAGAAACAATGCAAAAATTAAATAATGGTAGTTCTGAAGATACACAAGAAAAATCACAAAATAAAAAATCTTCTATTGATGATAATATTAATATATTATTGAATAATTTAGAACAAATTAAGAATGATGGAAAATTGGATGAATTAATTAAACAGTGTGTTAATTCTATAAATCTTATAAATAAAGAAAATGGTAGATTATTAAAAGTTGAACCACAAGATGATGATATTAAATCTTCTATTGAAAAAAATAAGAAAAATAGAGAATTACTTGATAATTTATTAATAAAAGCAAGAGAATTAAAAAAATAATAATTTAATATGTTAATAACTAAATATAATAATTTTATAGAACATATATTTGAAAATTTAGAAGTTTCTGATATATTCAATTCTATTAAAATGGATATAAAAAATAATATACCAGTTTATACCGTTGATAATAGTAAAATACAAAAAGGTAACGAAAATGATAATTTATATTATGTTTTATATAAATTAAAAAATGGTTATTATACCATATCAAAATTTTATGTAATTGATATAATAACAGAATTATCAAATAGAAATAATCCAATAAAAAAATTAAATATAATTAGATTATCAGATTCATATAATGGAATTTATGAAGAAGGTAAAAATAGTAAATTAACATATGATATTTATCAAAATTTCATATATAAAGATATTGATAAATTAATTAATAAATTCAGTAAATTAAAAAATAAAAAGGGAATAAAATATATTTTACCAGATGATAATGACGGATTTAATTATATCAAATACAATTTAAATAATAAAAAAATTCATAAGACAACTCCTAGTTTTGATAAAAATGATAAAAATGATAAAAATGATAATAAAATCAACAATAAAAACACAAATACTAATATAAATGAAGGAGATATGGTATTATATAGTAATAAAAAAGCTAATGTTGTTAAGATTGAAAAAATCGATGATAGTAATATGGCAACATTACAATTTATTGATGATGATGAAATTTATAAATATCCAATAGATATTAAATTACTTAAAAAAATAAAATAAAATGAAAAATATAAAATCGTATAAATTGTTCTTAGAAGGATATGAAGAAATTATGAAAGATATGGCTTCTTCTGTTGATATTAAACAAATTGAAAATGCAGAAAAGGAGATTCAAAAATTAAAGGATAATATAGAGCAAAAGAATGAAGAACTAAAAATAAAACTTCAACAATTGGAAGATTTCCAAGTTGATACATTAACAGATGATAATGTCGAAAAGATTGATAATAAAAAGAAAGAAATAGAAGAAACAATTGAGAAGATAAAGGATGATATAGAGAAACATAAAGAAACAATAGAAGTTTTTAAGAAAAAAATAGAAGATTTAAAATCAAATGAATAAAAAGAAAAAAATTCAAGATCAAAGAGTTAGGAATATAAAAGCTAAATATTATTCTAAAATAAAAAGTTTATTCAATAAGTCTTTGGGGAAAGACGGTGATGTTTTTTCTAAAATCGATGATATTGATGATCTAATTAAAGAATGTGAAAAAGAAATTAGATTGTATAAAAATGAACAACCAACACATATTCAAACATTTGAAAGTTTCACAAAATAATATTAACAAATGGCATCTAAAATAGATAGACAGTTTATTGACAATTTACAGAATTTTACCAATGCATTAGAAGGTATAGTTGATTTATTAAAAGATCAAGCTGAAAAGGGAGATTTAATTAATAAAATGGCTTCTGCAATGGATGGTGATAAAATATCACAAATGACAGAAGATATAAAAAATATATTAGATGTATCTAAAAAAGTAGATGATAGAACAAAAGAAATATTAAAAGAAATTAAGGCAGCTAGAAACCAAAAGGAATCTGGTATGTTTGGTAAAATACAAGATAAAGACAATAAAAAGAAAATAGTAGATGGTGTAGGTGTTATAATGTTAATAGCTGGTGGGGTTTTAGCAATAGGTATGGCATTTAAAATTATTGGTAATGTTGATTTCTTATCAGTGGTTGCTTTAAGTATGGGTATATTAATGATATCACATGCGTTTGCTAAAATTGCAGAAATTAAAGAATTGACACCAAAAAAGGTTTTATATACAGGACTTGCTGTTGTTGGTATGGCTACGGCTGTTACAATATCTAGTTGGATATTACAATTATTTAAACCTATGGGTGGGTTACAATTATTTTCTTTTATATTAGTTAGTTCAGCGTTAGGTGTTAGTGCTTATTATATAATGAAAGCATTAAACACATTTGAATTAAAGAAGAAAGAAGACGTATTTAAAATATTATTATTACCTATTATATTACCAGCTATGGCGACTGGTATAGTATTGTCTAGTTGGATATTACAATTAACCGCACCAATTGGGTTAATGCAAGCAATATCTGCAATATTTGTAGGTGCTATATTAGTTGTTGCATCATTGGCGGTAATGTTTATTATGAAATCAACAAAGGGTGTAAAACCTGCACAGATGTTAATGACCACTGCTTTAATTCCTTTAATAGCAGGTGGTATAGTATTAGCTAGTTGGATATTTCAATTGTTTAAACCCATTAGTAATCCTATGGATGTTTTAGTGGGTTCTGTTGTAATGGCAGTAGCACTTATAGCATTTGCTCCAACTGTTTATATAATAGGTAAAATGCCTATTAAATCTATGTTAATTGGGGCATTGGGCGTTGTTGTTGTTTCAGTGGCAATTATGGCATCTAGTTGGATATTATCTATCGGTAAATATGATGGAAATTATCCTAGTTTAAAATGGTCATTTAGTGTTGGTTTAAGTATATTTATATTCTCTGTTCCTATGTTATTATTGGGATTAGTTGCGATGTCAGGTGCAGGTGCCGCTGCTTTATTATTAGGTGGTGTTATGACATTATTGGTTTCTGCTACAATTGCGGCTAGTAGTTGGATATTAGATTTTGGAAAATACGATGGAAATTATCCTAGTTTAAAATGGGTAACAAGTGTTAGTTTATCTATTGGTATATTTGGATTAGGAATGCTTATTTTAGGGGCAATTGCATTAACTGGTATAGGGGCAGTTGCAATGGCGTTAGGAGCAGCTTCAGTTTTATTAGTATCTGGTACTATTGCAGCGTCATCAATAATATTAAATCAAGGAAATTATACTAAATACCCAAGTTTAGATTGGGCAAAAGGTACAGCAATATCATTGGCTGCATTTGGTGCAGGTATGGTTGCATTAGGGTTATTACCATTTGCTAGTAAAATATTAAAGAGGGGTAATAAACAAGTACAAACAGTCGCAGAATCAATAAGAGATGTATCTATAATATTATCAGGTGGTATATATAAAAATGGTCCAACTACAGAATGGGCAGAAGGTATTGATGAAACATTTAAAGTATATAGAAAAATTATTAGACAATCATTAATGTTAGGTAAAAAAGGTAGAAATGCAATATTAAGTGCAGCTGAAACATTAGTAAAAATATCATTAGTATTAAGATATGGTGATTGGATAGATGGAAAAGTTCCTAGAAATTGGATGGAAGATTTATATATTAATTATGTTATATATGGTGATGCATATGAATACTTAAGAAGTAAAAAATTTCTATCAATGAGTCTTATGATAATCACTATGATGGATATATCAAAATCAATGGTTATTATATCACACACACTTAGTCAAGGTGACTGGGTAACAGGTAGAGTACCATTCGATTGGACAGAAAGTTTATCAATTAATTATAGGGATATGGTACATCTATATATGTATATAAGAGATAAAAAAATAAATGTTTTTCGTTTCGGTAGCACTATAAAAAGAATTGCTAAATATATGACAGAAGTAGATGCTATATTAAGTCAAAGTGATTTTTCTAAAGGTCCAGGTAAAGATTGGGCTGATAATATATCTAGATCAATGAGTGCATTTACAAATGCTATTGTAGGTATAGATGATAATAAATTAAAATCTTTAAAAGAATTTTCAAAAACCATTAAAGATTTAAGTAAAAATTTAAGAAGATTGAACCTTAAAGGATTAGAAGGGTTAAACAACTTAACAACTAGTGTAAAAATAGTATCGATTATAGATAATAATAAATTAAAAGAAGTATTAAATACTTTAGATGAAAACAAAGATAAATTATCTAATATAATGGAAGGTACTAAAGGTGATAATTCAGGTGGATTGTTTGATGCTATTAAACAAAAAGTTCAAACTATCATAACACCAAATAAATCCAAAATAGATGATAAATTTGTAGATAATCAAATAGAAATGAATAAAAAATTTGATGATGTTATACAGAAATTTGATATGATATTGGAATTAATGACTAAGAGTAAATCAGGAGAAGATATAAGATTAAAAGCTAATCATATAGGTAACTAATTTTTAATAAGACGAGGACTCTATTTTTTAAATATATAATAATAAAAATTATAGTTATGTTTAAAAAACTAAAATATTTATTTTATTATATTAAAATATTAAAGAGAAATAAAGAACAATTACGAATTGAACATGATATATCAATAGATTGGGTTTATAGAATGTATAAAACTTATACTATACCAGATAATGCAATGGATAATATTAAATTATTAGGTGTTAAATATTTTAATGATATATTAAAAAAAGAAATAAATAAAATTGATCAAACATTCGTAAAGATAGGTATAAGTGAATTTGTTGGGTTAATGGAAGTTATTGAATTAAATGATATGCAAGTGGGAATGGCATTTAGATTCAAATTTTTAAATACTGCTAAAATATTCGGTACTATACTTTGGTTGTTTTTGCATTTTATTTTTGGGTTATTTGGTTTTTTAATAGCTAATTATATTGGGATGGGAATTGGACTTTTATCTATTCTTATGATATATTTAATATCAAGAATATTTATATAAAATAAAAAAAAAATAAATTAAAAAATATGATTAAAACAGAACAATATTATGAATTGTCGGATGAAGTTATTGATTTTTTTAAAAAAATTGAACAAGAATTTGTTTTTGCAATTGATTTCAATTATACATTCCAATGTAATTCTAAACAAAAAAGATTAATTCAAATTAAAAAAATACCTGACAATTATGCTGTATTATTAAATTCCAATATATTAGTAACCATAAATGAAGATATTTTTGATAAATTAGATGATGAAATTAGAACTATTTTATTTGAACAAGAAATCGATAAAATAATACCAAATCTAGAAAAAGGTACATTTTCCATAGTTCAACCTACATTGAAAACATCAATGGGTATAGTTAAAAAACACACTTATGAAAAAGTAGAAAGAGCAAACGAAACCGAAAGATTGTTAGTCAAAGGATCAAATAACGAAGAATAAATAATCATGAAAAAGAAAATTGAACAAAAATTAAAAAATTATTCTTTGATAAAGAATATTTTAAGATTTTTAAATTTAATAATATCCATTGTTGCTATTACCATAAGTATATGGGCGATATCGATATCAAATAGAACTGAAAAAGATTTAAAATGGATAAATGATAAACAGGATAATGTTATCGAAATGTTACTTTTTAAAAATGTAGATTTTAATAATAATAACAATAAAAAATAATAATAAATATGGAAGAAAATAAGAAATTTGAAGAATCTTTAAATAAAGTTAAGGAAATAGAAAATTTTGATTATAAGTCAAACGATTTTGATCATAATGAATTTTATAGTGTTATTGAAAATATAGCTAAACAAAATAATACTATTAAAAACAATGAAGCAGAAAATATAATTAAAAATGATAGTAGTAGATTAATAGATAAAAAATTCATAGATGAATTAGAAGTTAAAAAAAATAGAGTACTTGATTTAATTAGGAAATATGATCCTAATTCAGATATGGTTAAAAATATGCACGAATATGATATTGATAAAGTTTATGCTATATCTACATATCTTATAAATGTTTATATTCAATATTTGCATGATATGACATTTAATTTTGAAATAAAAACTGAAGAATATAAATTTTTAAATAAAATATTAACTAGGGTTATTGAATATAATGGTGATGATGTTTTTAATTATGTTGATTTTTATGAAACTGTATGGTCAAATGTTATTCAACAATATGAATCAGATAGAGGTGTTTCATCAATAAAAATAAATATTCCAATTAAAAAAATTCTAATACTGCATCATTTAATTAAAGATTATAAAGTAAAAGGTATTACTGAAGAGTTTAGATATTTTAGAAATATATTATATAAAATTGCTGAAACAAATAAATTATTTAATGCTTATAATATAATTGTAGAAAGAATAAAAGATGATTGTAAATTATGGAGTAATGCTCTTGATGAAGTATTATCAAATAAGGATAATGTGAAAGATATTACTGAAGTTAATGATGAAATAAAAAAGGAGGATTAATCCTCCTTTTTATTTTTCTGATATTTTATATGTTTCTCCTATTATATAAGAACCAACAAATGGTGTTAATGCACCAAAATATGTAGATATATCTATTAATGGTAATGGTTTAATTATTGAAAAAATACCTACAACTGCCCATAATAACATTATTAGGTATGTTAATTTTTCTCTTTTAGAAGAATAACCAGGTTTAAGCATTGTTGTTTTTGTAGATTTTCTAACAGATTCTCCCCATATATAAGACATAATAAAACCAGTTAAAGATAAAAAAAATATAGATAATGATTTAAAATCATTTACTTCATTAATATTAAAATACATTAATGATGCAAAAAATATCCATAGAAATATAACAATATATACCATTAATAATCTTTTTGAATTTGTTGGTATCGGTAAATTCATTTATTTCTTTAATTTTTTTAAAATTGTTTTTATATCATATTCTTTAACATCGTGTTTATTAGTATTTTTATCAATTATATCTAATAAAACCATATTACCCTTTAATCCTATTATTTGTCCTGTTATACCATCTATTTCAATATTTTTACCTGACCTTAATATATCATAAGGAGTTCTTATATATTTGTTAGGTAAATTATTAAACATTGGTTTAATATTATCATTATTTGATTCATTTAAAAAATCATTAAACTTTTTAATCATTGTCTTACTTATTTTTTTTATCATCAAAATTTTCATTATCTGATACTAATATCATTTTACCATTAGGTGCAACATCAATTATTCTACCGTCTTTTAATTCATATCTATTGAAAAAACCATTAGGTGATTCTATTTGTTTTGAACCTTCTACATCTTCTTCTGTTAATTGATCAGAAATATCAACTGATTCGTTTATTTTAGATGTTTTTTTAGCTTTCTTAATATTATCTTTCTTATTATCTTTCTTATCATTGTCGCAGTCATTGCATTCTTCTTTATCTTTTTTATCATTTAATTTCTTACCGGATTTTTTCATTTTTTTAATAATTCCTTTCTTTAATCCTTCTGGTAATTTTCTTTGTTTTGTTGTTAAATATAATTTTTCGTCGTTTTTTGATTCATATACTGTTTCATTGAATGAGTTTTCTATCATATCTTCAGTTGCACCAATTAAAGAAAGTGCTTCTTTTTTATCATTGTCTGACATTTTTCTAAACGTTACAAGAACATCATTTGTTTCTTCTAAATCATATTTAGACATTAATTTGTATAATTTATCAAAACCATCTTTATTAATATCATAATTTTCTGGACTTTCATGCAAATCAATAAACAATTCTTCTACTGCACCAACAGGTTTATCTACATCAAATTCAGATTTTTTAGCCTCATTCATCGATTCTTTTAATGCTCCTCTTTTTTTAAAATCTGTAAATCTAGATAATTTTTTAATATTGGATGGTTGTGTAGATGCAGCAGCAATAGATTTATTGTTAGCATCATTTTTAGAGAAATTCTCCCATGTATCTATTTCTCTTTTGCTACCAAATGGATTATCCATATAAATCGTATTAGGTATTTTATTTTCTTTATATTTACTACCTTTTCTAACTTTAGATTCTATATCACCACCTGATGCATCGATTGTCTTTTTAAGATTTTGTAATTGTTTTTTACTTCTGTCTCTTAAAAGAGATTCATCTATTTTATTATTTTTTTTCATTTTATTATATTATTTTTTCATTTATATATAAAAAATCATTATTAATATTTTATATATAAATAAAAAAAATTACATTATGATTATTACTAAATTTGATATGTATATTAATGAAAAATCTAAAATTGAAATGGATTATGCAAATAATAAAATATCAAATATTGTAAATAATACAAATGATTATCAATATGAAAATCAAGGTTGGTTTTTTTATAAAAAATCAATATTAAGACCTGATGCAAAAAAACCACCGAAAGAAGGAATTTATGATGTTAAAGCGGATTATGGTGGATCAAATGTTAGAACTGATATTGCTAAATTCGAAAATAATAAATTTAAAGAATCCAAAGAATATAGTTTAAAAGATGATCAAATAACGCATTGGAAAATTAAACAATCAGAAGATATTAACAAGTACAAATATGATAAAGAAACAGGAAAATTTAAAAAATAATATTAAAAAATGAAATTAATGAAGTTTAATCAATTTATAAAGGAAAGTATCGAATTAGCTGAACCAACAGTTAAACCAACTACTAAACCAACTACTAAACCAACTACAAGACCAGGTAGACCTTCCCCGTTCAGAAGAGATAAGCCTTCTGTTATACCAAAACCAAAAGCTACTGATAAACAAGTTGCTGATAAATTTCTTAAATTAACAAAAGGAAACAAAGAAATTGAAAATTTCTTAATGAAAAAATATTCTAAAAATATTACCGAAAAATTTATGGGTAGTAAAGGAAATGAAAGAATATCTATTGATTTAAGAGGACCAGAAGGAAATGCATACTCTATAATGGG
>Ga0265293_10005759_pt1 | contig 20436 bp, 20 predicted proteins | sample Munlanlewell138R_FD_192505 | JGI IMG/M metagenome (GOLD analysis project Ga0265293, IMG submission 192505) | Leachate microbial communities from a municipal landfill in Southern Ontario, Canada - Leachate well 138R | ecosystem: Engineered > Solid waste > Landfill > Unclassified | place: Canada... | reverse complement strand
ATTATTTTATTAATTAACTGCAGCAATTCATAATTACATATAGTTATCTAATTTTGTCTATATCTATACTTCTACTGATGCTTTAGCAGTAATCGGTTTCTCATCATGCTCGACATGCTCTTTGTAGTTCAAATCTAATTTCTCTTCGGCTATCATGTAGACTAATATCGCTAAAGCAATGCCACCGAATAACAATCCCCATTCAGACCAAGTCGGATTGTAGCTATGATATAAAGTCTCAGTAACGCCTGGTACAACATTTAGTGGTGCTATCTGACCTGCCACAACAAAGTCAAAACGCATCATAAAGATTCCGATTACCGTTGACGTACCTGCCATCATTACTCGTTGCGAGCTCATACCGCCCGGTAAATATAAAATCACCAATGGCAGTACAATTGCCAAACCTATCTCAAACAGCCAGAAGTTAAGTGCCAATGGTCCAGTTAATAATCCCATGATTGCATCATAGCTGCCCGGCATTCCACCGTACATTCCAGACACTACACGCCAAACAGTCATAACTGCTACTGCAAAGATTGCAATAGAAAGAGTTTTACCTATAGTCGGCATAATTGATTTGCCTTGATAGCTTGCTACCTTACCTTGCTTCTCAACAAAGTAGAACATTATCGCTAGAATTGCAGCCCCTGACATAAATGCAGTAGCAAGAATGTAAATAGCTGAAAATGGTCCAGTCCAGAACGGTCTAGCATTAATGCCACCGAATAATGCCCCTAGATTACTATTTGCCGCTACAGCTGCAAAGAATGCCGCTATTCCAAACAGGTGCGCCCATTTGTGATTGTCTTTCAGTATATTAAATAACTCAAGAATTAGAATTACCGTGTATATTCCATATAATAAACCCATCCAGAACATTAACGACTGAAAATTAGGCGATAAGGCAATATAGATTAGGTTAAACGGATTTCCCAATTCAAAGAGCAATACATAAAAACCACACATTAAGGTCGTAACTGCAAACAAGATTGCTCTTTTCGTTACGACTTCAAACTGCTTTAAGCCAAATACACTACTAAGTGATGACATAAAGCAAAGCCCTGAACAAAATACTGCAAGCAATACATAGCCTGAGATGAGAATACCCCATGGCACTCGGTCACTAGTACCCATCGCATGCTCCCCATGAATAAATATGTTGACAGCGCCGATTGCTCCTATAATGGCGATAACAGCTAATATTGCATATATTATAAGTTTGGTGTTTTTCATTTTCTCACCCCTTCTCCTATTTTTTTACGTAATAGATACGTGGACGTGTCCCTTTTTCAGGAATTAGATGATATGTGCTCACCGTTTTTAGTTTTTGACTTATTTCACTGTTAGGGTCATCAACATCGCCAAAAGTTCTAACTCCACACATACATGTACTTGCACACGCTGGTTCTTCTCCCTTAACAATGTAATCCACACAGAAGCTGCACTTCTCAGGTATATTATCTTCATTAAGGGTACGTACATCATAAGGACAAGCAGTCATGCAGTATTTACAGCCAATACATTTATTCGGATCAACCAGTACTATCCCATCTGATCGCTTATAAGTAGCTTTAGTCGGACATACTTGCTGACAAGGTGCATTATCACAGTGCATACATTGAACCGGTATAATCTCCATCTTTACGTTTGGATACTTGCCGCTTTCGCGAAACTCTAACCGGTTGAAGTATTTATCAGGAGGTAATTGATGCTGCATTTGACAAGCAATTCTGCATGCCCCACAGCCTGTGCAGCGGGAAGCATCAATCAACATTGCGAAATGTGCCATACTAGTTTACCCCCTTCGTAATGCTAACGATTATTTCTTGGCCATTAGTACCTCCGGCCATTGGTTCTACTTGTAACTCTAAGAAATCGTTAAAGTTAATACCTACACCAAATCCAAGCTCTTGCTTCTCTGAGAAATTACCGTAAGTATTAGCTATCCATACACAGTCCGGATGTATTAATTCTGTAACTTTAACTCTAGTTTGTTTAGATGTAACGCTTGATGTAACACTTACTAAATCACCGTTCTTGATGCCAAGGTATTTAGCGCGATCTGCATTCATCCACATCCAATCACCGTTATAATCCTTAGTAATTGACATTAGGTATGGGTTGTTAGATGTACAACAATGTGAATGCCATGGTTGCTTGCCATGAATCAATCTAAATTCATTTTCAGCTTGCGGCCACGTAGCTGGTGGCTCCCAAACTGGATATCCAGTAAAACCATTCTCTTTATATTCAGGAACGCTGAAATTAATTTTGCCAGTGGATGTTTTATACTCTCCAGGTAATCCTTCCTTGAAGTGACTCGTAAATTCAATTAATCCTTCTTGCTGTAAACGTTCCATCGTTACTCCATCAAGTGTTGAAATAGCTGCCTCAATTTCATCCTCAATTGTGAAATTGAAGTATCCTTCATGTCCCATTGCTTCAACAATACCAGCAACAATATCACGTATTGGTTTAGTATCGTGAATAGGTTCTAATGCCTTAAAACGAGGCATGATTTGTGGATATAAATGCGCTAAATGTCCACTGACGGTATTTGGCGTTTCAGTTCTTTCTAGATAGTAGCTCTCTGGCAATACATAGTCTGCTGTATGTACAGCAGTTTCGTTCCAGTCTGTCGGTATAACAACTACCAACTCAGCATTTTTGATTTTCATTTGCTCTGCTGGATTAGGTGCTGTACGTAATGGATTGTAATTATATATAAACAACGCTTTAAGTATGCCTTCTTCAACTAACTTAGGGGTTATCTGAGCAATTCCACGACCAGGCTCTACTGTCGGATATTTACCTGCTACACCTGCTCCGTCCGCACGGTCGCCCTTACGCTTAAATGGCGGAGTCTTACGTTGTACCGTTCCGAAATTTACTTCTTGAGACGGATATAAGCCACCTATTTTATAGAAGTTGCCTAGCAATGCGTTAACAATTACATTAGCCTGTGCCGTCTTCGTACTATTTACATAGTGACTGTGAAGTCCATGGTATCCTGGTTCTAGGAAGGCTTTTGGTGCTTTAGCTGCCATTTCTCTAGCTATGCGGCGAATTGTTTCAGCTGGTATGCCTGTAACTTCAGCTGCCCAATCAGCATCTGTAGTATTGTTAGCTGCCCAAAACTCATCAAAACCCTGAACATGATTTCTAACAAGATTTTTGTCATATAAATCTTCGGTAATTAATGTGTGTGCAATTGCTAAGAAAAACGCTAAATCTGTACCCGGACGAATCGGAATCCATTCATCAGCTACCTTAGCTAACTCACTATATTTAGGATCTACTACTACTAGCTTTGCTCCTCTATCGAGGGCTTTGTGAATTTTGCTCATACCGTTTGGTATAATTGCTCCAGCGAAGTTACGACCAGCGAATAGCATGTAATCCGCATTTTCATGATCACCCGCTAATGTTGTACCTACCATCTTTGGCCACACGTTAGTCTTAGATGTGAAGCACGTGGAATAGTGTGTACAATAGTTAGGGGAACCAACTAAATCTAGTAAAATATCTGCATAAGCTTTCCCTCTAGGTCCATGCTCTATCCACAGAACAGAATCACCAGAATACTGCTCAACAATACTATTTAGCTTATCACCAATTTCTGAGAACGCTTGCTCCCACGAAATAGGCTCAAAACCCTCTCCTACACGCTTCATCGGTTGTGTCACTCGTGAGCTATTATATATATCTGCTGCCACTCCATGACCTCTTGCGCATATTCTTCCCCCAGATTTTAAATGCAGTGGATGACCCTCGATTTTCCATAGACGATTGTTTTTCGTATAGACTCCAATTCCACACATACTTGAACATCCGTGACATCTTGACCATACTTTATTGACTGGCGCTTCAGATGCAACTTTTTTATGATCTTCCAAGCTCAAGTATATTGGCACTGTAGCTACTACGCCTGTTGCCGCTGTTGCCTTAAGAAATGTACGTCGATTGAACTTTTTCATAGACAGTTTGCTCCTTTCTTGCACTTTGTTCATCTTGACATTCATATACTGAATGTTATATGAATAAACTATGAATTTATTTCTATCCATAGCTCAAATATATTGCGATATTCATCACAGGTCAATTCAATAAAAATTCATAAAATCAATTAACTAATCAGGTGATTGGCTCTATAATAACTACTGGGTATTTAAGCACTATAAAAAACTTTTATAGCCATAAAAAACAAACATACCTGTAAAGCGGATATGTTTGTTTTTTAGTAGCTAATAAACAACAGCTACTGCATTATCACTAAAATACAGTAGCTGCTTATCAAGTATTATTAAAATTATTACTTTATAATTCTTAATAGTTTTTCATCTATCTATATTATTGTTTTGTATGATCATCATGACAAGATAAACAGTTCATCTTGCCTTGTTGATTGTCAAGCATACTGTCTTTACCTTGATGACAAGACATGCAGTGAGCCATCGCTTCAGGCGCAGCATATGTTACGGCAAAACTACTCTCTAAATTATCGTTAAGTAATTGTGCCATATGAGCAGCAGTATCTCCTGTTACCTTAGCACAACGCTCAGCTTTCTCTGGCTCGTTCACTCTAGCTTTAGGGTCATTCGCATTTACCCAAGTACTTACTGATACGTGGCATAACGGCGAGTTAGCTACAGTTGTTATCTGGTTTGGTATCTTACAGTATGCTTCATGCTTATCTGAAGGGAACGGGAATAGCGTATACCATCCCATCAATTCATTACCTAGATCAGCATGATTTTTACTTGCTAAAGCATTAATAGCCAAACTAGAGTTTAAAGCACCACATATAGTTCCCCAGCTATATATACCACCAGATCCATAACGGAACATATCTGTTGGGAGAGTTTCCCATGGCCCGCCAGAAGTTTCTCTAAGCGTGTCAATTAGTGCTTTAGCTGCACCATAACAGCAACCACCTTCAAAGTATGCATCATATCCTCTTTTTCTTACAAGCTCAACATCAAGCTTCTCATACGCCCAAGGTAATGCAGGGATTTCTGCCGCTACATTTCCTTCCGAAACTTCCAGCGGACTACATCCTAACATAGCTAGCACCGGTCCACCTAACACAGCTCCAGCAGTGACCATACCAGTTGTCTTTACAAAGCCTTTTCTTGAATACTTTCTTGTTTCTTGCACTTCATTTACTTCATTCATTTTGACCTCTCCTTTAATTATGAATTTAGATTTTACTTTAATAGATAAATATAATAAATATTATAAATATAGTTGTATTTACTCTATATTTATCTAGACTCTCATAATACTGAGCGTTGTATGAATAAACTATGAATTTCCCACTTCTATAGCTTTAATATATTGCGATATCCATCACATGTCAATTCAATACAAATTCATAAATCCAATTGACCAATTAGATAATTGGCTTAATGATAGCTTCCAGTTAATAAAGTGCTATAAGGAGCTTTTATAGCTATAAAAAACAAACATACCCAATTACACTGGATATGTTTGTTTTTAGTAAAAATATAGAATATGCTATAGATATAAGATTTATAAATACCTAAACAACTAAATATTTAGTTAAAATTTTAATTCCAACAAGCACGCCTAATATCATAAATGCCAAGAACAACCATCCTTGAATTGAAAAAGACGGAATTCCAGACATTACAGCGCTTACATTACATCCATTAGCTAGACGAGCACCAACTCCCATTAGAAAACCGCCTAACAGTGCTGATATAACATATCGCTTATGAGCAACACGGCGAATACGAAATTCATTGGCAAGTAATGACGATATATGGGATCCAATAACCATCGCAACCACCAGTGGCACTAAAGGATAATTAAAAAACATCTGTTGTTTATTAGCAGTTTGTACGAAAAACTCCCAATTGCTAAAATCACCAAAAAATAAATTAGTTAAACCTGCAAATAGATGGGCTAAGCCACTAGTGATTCCCCAAAACTGATGCCATAAGAACACAATTGAAGTAATTAGCGCTAATACTATGGCCCCAGTTGTGTATGACCATGGCTTGAAAATTAATCTAGCAATTTTATTCTGTATGCGTTTTAATAGACTTGCAACTTGCTTTATTAAAGGATTGCCTGACTGATTAATTGTTTGATCGTTTGACAGATTGATTGTTTGTTTATTTAACAGGGATGAATTCACAGTAGCTGCAGTTACTGCGTACTGACTTTGATATATATTAAAATGATACTTGTCTCTATATTCAATCCAACGAAAAACACCATAGATAATCGCAAAAACACCAAATTGCAAAATTATGGTATTAAATAGCCCAATATAATCTGGTATAAATATGCTAGGTAGTACGATATTATATGGTTGATACAAAGGATATTGCCATGCGCCCAAGAGGGTTCCTAGAAGAATACCGAGGAATCCCCACCATTGCATGATAAGCCCTTCGCCCATTCTAACTAAGGTGCCAGCTGCGCAGCCACCAGCAATCACCATTCCGATACCAAAGATAAACGCTCCTACAATAGTTAGAATACCTATCGAACCAACCCTACTGCTGATGTGCAAAAACATATCAGATGATATAATATATAATATAGTAAACGACGCTGTTGCCAGCGCCATATATAAGATAACTCCTTTTGCTAAAGCAAAATTCCTTAACAAAAACACATCACGAATAGCTGCTACCGTACAAAATCGCGAACGTTGGAATACAAACCCAAATGATAGCCCAATTGCCCACGAAATAGCAAAGCTATAAGTTGACTGGCTAATTACGAATATCAACAATATTAAATTAACAACTAAAATCGCCGTCCCAACCTGAGTTTGCTTTGTATTCAATGGCATGTATTCCTACCCCCTATCATCATAGTGTAAATATAAATAAAGGATGTGTATAATATGAATCTACCAGCTATTGAATCATTCTGTCTAGTTGTAAAGCTAGGAAGTATTTCTAAAGCTGCAAAGGAGCTACATATAAGCCAACCAGCCTTAAGTTTACAAATCCAAGAATTAGAGTCTCAGCTTGATGCTATATTATTAGAACGCAGTAATCGCGGTGTAACGCCAACTGAAATTGGTATGCTAGTGAATGAATACGGCTTAAAGTTATCGGCAATCGCAAATAATCTTATTAAGGAAATAGAACAACTTAACAATAGCCAAACCGAACTTACTATAGCGACATCAAGTACGATTGGACAATATGCTTTACCGTGTACACTATATATTTTCCATGAGCGCTTTCCAGAGAGTAAGGTAATCACCAAAATACTAAGTACACGTGAAGCAATTAACCTAACTCTAAGTGGTAGTGTCGACTTTTCTCTATTAGAAGGTCCTATAAATGATGAGTATAAACAAACACTCAAAAACGATGGAATTATAATTCAACGTATAGCCCGTGATGAGCTAATTGTTATTGCTCCTTATAATGAAACATGGATGGATGCGGAAGAGATTAGTATCAACGATTTCATGAATTTAGAATGGATATTGAGAGAGCCAGGATCAGGTATCCGTGCGACAATTGATACTAAGCTATCACAAGAAGGAATAGACCCAAACCAATTAAAGATAGTAATGGAACTCGATCAAACCAGTGCTATTATTTCGTCAGTTACAGCAGAACGTGGGCTTTCAATATTGCCACGTCTAGCAGTAAAAAAAGAACTACATTATAAATCATTAAAAGCTATTCGCATTAAAGAATTCCTTTTTTACCATACTATTAGCTTAGCTTATAATCCAAAGAAAACCAAATCAAACTTAGCTAATGAGTTTTTACAGCTTATATGTTCAAAAGAAAGGGGCTTTTGTTAAATCATCTCTTCTCTATTGTAATAAGCCATATACCATAATCTATTTCTTCACAATAGCTTGGGTAGCCCATTTTCCTTTGAAAATGTCCTGTTACAGCCTGCATAGTACAGCTATGGTCTGTTTTAATTCGCACTACCGATCCAGCCGCTAACCCCTTTAATGCTTTTTCAGCTTTTATAATAGGAACTGGGCACATTTCGCCAATGCAATCAATGTTTACCTCGTTATATAGCCCCATTATTATTACCTCTTATCTGTCAAAAATAATCTTCGGTTTTTACAATACTCCCCTTTAAATACCTTGATAGGTATTTGTTTGACTAGCTACATTGTATCGTAATGAATTGATTAACACAACGGAAATTAACATTCACAATATATTTCTGTACGATTTCTACCATTTCTTTTGGCTTGATAAACTGCTTTATCTGCTCGTTCAATCAGCTTTGCAGGCGAATCTTTATCTCGAGTTAACCTTTCTGCTACCCCTAAACTAATGGTTACCACACCTGACACTACAGAGTCAGTATGTGCTATCCGCAGCTGTTCGACATTCGCACGCAGCTGTTCTGCTACATAGTATGCGCCTTGAAGATTAGTTTCTGGTAAAATAATGATAAATTCCTCACCACCATAACGTGCTACGAAATCTCCGGGTCTATTTAACTTATCCGCAGTTGCTTTGGCTATCGAAATTAATGTATCGTCACCACATTGATGACCATATCTATCATTATAAAGCTTAAAATGATCAATATCGAAGAACACAATCGCTAACGGTGTATTATTACGTATAGACCGTTGCCATTCACTCTCTAAGCAATCATTGAAATATCGGCGATTAGCAATTCCAGTTAAACCATCAACCATTGATAGCTTGCGCAGTGTTTCATTCATTACCTGTAGTTCTGCGTTTAAAGCCTTTAATTCCTGCTCACGAGCCTTACGGCTTTTCATTTCTTGACTCAACTGCAGTAAAGAGCGGACACGTGCACATAGCTCTAGCTTATTTACTGGTTTTTTGATGAAATCAGACGCCCCGGCTGCAAAAGCAGCTTCAAGTGTTTGTGGATCACTGTAACGAGTTATAATCATAATAGGGATATCCGCTGTTTTTGCATTGGCTTTTATTTCTTTACAAGTAGAAATCCCATCTTTATAAGGCATTAATATATCTAAAATAATCAAATCGATATTATCAGTTATTTTTACAAGTCCTTCATCAGCGGAATTAGCTGTAATAATATCGACATTAAGCTGCTGCTGCAAATAATGCTTTACTAATAATTGGCTATCCACTGAATCATCAATTATTAGGATTGCCATAAGAGCCCTCCTTCCTCCTAATTTCTTTCGATAACTAGTAATGTAACATCGTCATTTATAATGTCAGTCTTCTTATTAGTGTTATTCATAATGTTATATACTAGCGATTCAGCCGAATAAGCTTTATACTTATTCAAGGCTGTAGATAAGTATTCGAGCTGTGCGGCATGATTAGGTTCAAGTAAATCAAATATACCGTCTGTATACAATATAATTCTATCATTGTGATTAAATGGCAGCTCACCTTCTTCAATAGTCAGCTTCGGAAACAAACCAATTGGCGGCGACCCTTTATCTAGAAGATGTAACTCCGATTTACCAGTAAATAACATCCCTGGCGGATGCCCGCTGTTTACATATTTTATTAAATTCTCTTTCAAGTCAATATAGATATACATTGCTGTAAAATAATACTCAATATCACTAAAGATAGCTTGCTTATTCTGATACAGGGATATCATATGTTTATTAAGCTCGAGCATTACTGCTTTAGGATCTTGTATTCTGCTAATAATTCCAGATAATAAAGAACGGATACTCATAGCAACCATTGACGCAGAAACATCATGCCCCATAATATCTATAATGATAACTCCATATTGATAATCAGAAATGGCTTTCCAGTAATAGAAATCCCCCGACAACCGATTAGATGCCATTAACTCACCATATATCTTTAACCCATCAGTTAGTAGGGTTCTTGGTAATAAATTTTTTTGAATTTGCTTAGCTAGTTCAAGTTCATTCTCTATTTTTATTTTTTGAGCTTGCTGTTTTTCAATTATTTTTTTCAGAATTGATTCATATTGAATCTGTCTGTCATATAACTGCTTTAATTCTAAACAAGCTCTAACCCGTGCTAAGAATTCAATTCTGTCAACAGGTTTAGTTACATAATCATTAGCCCCACTCTTAAAAGCCTGCTTCAAATATTGCTGTTGATTAGCTGCCGTAACCATTATAATTGGTAGCTGCTGTCTATTGTACATCTTACGTATCTGTGTAACCGCTTCAATGCCATCCATTTCTGGCATCATAATATCCATCAATACTAAGCTCGTACTATCAGATAATTCCGAAATTGCATCCTTTGCCGACAAATAGTGTACTACGTTCGTAAATCCTTCTGCTTCTAAATTCTTCTTTAGCAATAGACAATTCACCAAAACGTCATCTACAATGACAATATTTAAAGCCTTGACCAACTCAGCCACCTCTTATATTAATACATCTATTTTAGTATTATGTAAGTCAATAATAACGCATTATGATTACTATTTAAATTAAAATAATTTCAAATTGCATAAATCTACTTAAACAAAACTCGGCATGCACCAAGTCTATAGACACAGGTGAATGCCTTAGTTGCCGTTATACTATCAACATTAAATTTATAAATTCTGATAGTGAAAGAAAACTTGTCGTTGTATTCTGATTTACCTAAAAAGGGCTAGCTATAAATAAACGGGAATGTTTGATTTATAGCAGCCCAATATTCTTATCTAAATGCCTACTAACTTCAACTTCAATAAAACCTCAGCATTTACTTCAGTATTTATTACATTCTGTCTGGCGCCGAAATGCCCATCAACCGCAATACATTTTGTAAGACCTGTTGGACAGCAAGCACTAGTCCATAGCGCGCATGAGTAAGATCCATATTATCACTTATAACCCGCTGGGCTCCATAAAAGCTATGGAATGCTTGCGCTAAATCAAATGCATATCTAACAATTCGATGAGGAGCAAATTGCTCTGCTGCGTGCATCAGTTCAACTGGCCAGTCAGCTAGCTTCTTCATTAATTGAATGTCATGTTCTGTATCTAGTAGTTGCCAGTTAACAGCCTGCCAATCAAATTGCTGCTCTATTGCTAATGAAGATTCTGCCACTTGGCGAATAATACTGCAAATACGAGCATGAGCATATTGAACATAGAATACTGGATTTTCGTTCGATTTAGTCTTAGCCAAATCTAAATCAAAATCTAAATGAGTATCTATACTTCGCATAATGAAGAAATAACGAGTCGCATCGACACCTACCTCCTCGATTAATTCGGCCATTGTCACCGCTTTACCTGTACGCTTCGACATTCTAACTAGCTCGCCGTTTTGGTACAGGTTAACTAATTGTCCAAGCAGGACTATTAATCGTTCCCGATTAATGCCTAATGCCTCTAATGCCGCCTTCATACGAGCTACATAACCATGATGGTCTTGTCCCCAAATATTTATTACCTTATCAAAGCCACGCTCGAACTTATTGCGATGGTAAGCAATATCTGGCGTCAAATAAGTATAGCTGCCATCTGATTTAACTAACACTCGGTCTTTGTCGTCGCCAAGCTTCGTACTATTAAACCAAAGTGCACCCTCTTCTTCGAATAAATAGCCAGCCGTCTGTAACGCTGCAATGGCTTCTGGTATTTCATCTGTCTTATAAAGCGAACGTTCACTAAACCAGACATCGAATTCGACTCCGAAATTCAATAAGTCCTGTTTAATGTTCACTAGTTTCTGTTCTAGTGCGAACTCCTTCAATTGCTGATGGCGCTCATGCTCATCCATAGCTACATAATGCTCACCAAGCTTGCTTGCCAATTGCTTACCAATTTCAATAATATCCTGACCAAAATACCCACCTTCAGGCATCTCTGCTGGCATGCCTAAAGCCTCTAAATATCGTGCGTAAACTGATTTACCTAAGTTATCTATCTGATTACCTGCATCATTAATATAGAATTCTCTAGTAACCTCATATCCAGCAAAATCCAAGATGTTCGCCAGAGTATCTCCTACCGCCGCCCAACGTGCATGCCCTAAATGCAGACTGCCAGTTGGATTAGCACTAACAAACTCAATTTGAATTTTCTGACCTTTTCCAAAATCAGATGCTCCATAATTCTTCTGTAGTTTGAAAATATCTGCCATTGCTTGATATAAATAATCATAGCTCATATAAAAATTAATAAAGCCAGGTCCAGCAATCTCAATCGTCTCAATTCCAGCCGCTTGCTTGTCAATATTAGTAACAATCAATTCTGCTATATCACGAGGTTTTTTCTTTGCAAGCTTTGTCAATTGCATAGCAACATTACTGGCAAAATCGCCATTTTTATTATCCTTAGGAATTTCAATAATAAATTCAGGTATTTGTTCTATTTCTACTAATTCTGCTTTTTCTATTGCATTTAAGATGTTTTGATGCAATTTATGCTTCAATTGTTCAATTACACTCATAACCTGCCACCTCACATACCTCTAATTAGATATTACTCAATTCATCACTTCTTAAATTCATTATTGGTAATTAACAATTTAATGCTTATAAGTTACATGCCGTAAAGTTTGCGGAACAATGCGTATATCAACTTTTCTCGAACCTAACCGTTCTCCGCCAATATCTAACACATAATCAATCTGAATGTATCCATCATCCTTAGAAACAAAATCAACAACCATATCCTTAGTTTCTACTTCTAAAGGAAGCACACCGTATGGTGTTTCATAGTTAGATTTATATTGTTTACCCTTAGCAAATCTTTGTGTTGACTTAACATTCCCATATTTAAGAATTGTAACCTCTTGCCCTTCAACCTTTATAACTGTTTTTACCTCTTCCTGTTCTAATTCAGTATCATTATATTGAATATACGTCGCATTCTCCTTCACATGTAACGTCCCATTATACCAGTTCTCAATTTTCTCAATCGTATTAATAATCCCATGAGCTATTAATTCCTGATCTTCAATTTGATGAATTGCTTGGATATGCAATCTAACTTGTTGTTGTTCCATAAAATCCCCTATCCTGTTTATGTATATACTTCAATATTTCGGTTTCTACAATGCTTCCTCTGCAAGATCATAAGATAAAGAAGACTTGTGTTCAGATGGAGTTTTTACTCCACATGAACCTTAGTCGCACTTATTTCGAAACTTGGCGGCACCTATCTCCCATTTTAGAAATGGAAGTCTGGTAATGCCGTTGAGATAAATTTTTTAAGTATCTATATGCTATCCAAAAACACAAAAAAAGGCAACCTTTTAAGATTGCCTAGTCGATAATTTTCTATATTTTATACTCACTAAACTATTTTAACAAATCCGCCACGAATTTAGGCAGCGCAAACACTGATTTATGAATGGCCGGAGTATAATATTTGGTATTAGTTTCTTTCAATTGAGATTCTGGTACAGCTAGTGGGTCATGCTGTTTTGAACCAATAGTGAAGCTCCAAAGTCCACTAGGATATGTTGGAATATTAGCCAGATATAAACGAGTAATTGGGAAAATTGCGGCTATATCCTTGAAGACTCTAGAAATCAAATCATTATTAACAAATGGTGATTCCGTCTGTGCAACCATAATACCATCTTCTTTTAAGGCTTCATAAATGCTTTTGTAAAATTCCTTCGCAAACAAGCCTTCAGCAGGACCAATTGGCTCAGTAGAATCAACAAGAATAACATCATACTCGTTCTTATGCTCTTGTACATGCTTAATTCCATCTATAACTTGTACATCAACACGAGAATCTGATAAACCTGCAGCTATATCAGGCAAATACTGCTTAGAAACCTCAATTACTCTACCATCAATTTCTGCCAAAATCGCTTTCTCAACAGATGGATATTTAATAATCTCTCTGATTGCACCACCATCGCCACCGCCAACTACTAACACCTTCTTAGGATTAGGGTGCGTATTCATTGCAATATGTGAAATCATTTCATGATAAACAAACTCATCTTTATCTGTAGTCATAACCATTCCATCTAGCACTAATAGCGTTCCAAATTGATTAGTCTCAACTACATCAATCTTTTGAAACTCTGATTCCTCTGTATGTAAAACATCTGAAATCTTTAATGTAATTCCTAAATTTTCAGTCTGTTTTTCAGTATACCAAAGCTCAGACATGTAACTCCCACCTTTCAATAACGTCAAACTATGGTATTAGTACCAAAGTGGCGCTGCCGCAAATGCACATCCGATTTTTTCTACCTTATGGTCAACTGCGCATACTTTAATTTCTTTGAGTCCAAGATTTCTCACTTCGAAGGCTTCCTCAACCATTTTACGAATAGTTGCTTCTGCTTCTTCTTTAGAGCATTTTCCTGAAAACTCCATAATTACTCCCATAGTGTCCTCTTCCGGAACTCCAACTGCTACTGCTGCTGCAATCATCTCTCCAGGTACATCAGAAACAATCGATCCATAAGCAATCGGCGTTAAAGCCCCTAATGGTAATACCATATCCGGATCAAACTCACATGACGGCGGTAAGATAGAGCTAACTTTCAATAAGTTTACATTTCCTACTCCTGCTTTTAATAAGGCGTTATCAAATGCAGTTAGCTTGCTTCTTCCTTCTGCACCGCCCGCTACTACTTTGAACTTTTTAGGTGTTGGTAACAAAACAATCTCTCCTTTAAATGAATAATAATCAGGCGTATGCCAATACGTATTATACCCACAATTGGCAAAAAAATAAATCCCTTTTTTGAATTTGACACTAATTCTACTAAATAATCTTCAAAAATACAAATTCTTACTCTCAATACAACCCTTTATACAGAATTAAAATTCGATTTCGTATAAAAAATGCCAAAAAGGCAAAAATGGTAGTAATTAATTTTTGGGAGGATATATATATGTGGGGAATTATTAAATGGGTTTTCAAAAAATCCATATCGTTATTCATTATTGTTATTATTGGCATAATCGGAGTTCTCGTATATCTTAAAGGGCTACCCTTACCTGAGCAGAATATCCCTTATACAACAAAGGTATATTCGCGTGATCATCAATTAATCGATACTTTGTCAGCAGGTGAAAATCGTATTCATATACCACTGTCTAACATGAGCGAACATTTGGTAAATGCCACCATTGCTATAGAGGATCACCGATTTTATAGACATTTTGGGCTTGATATTAAAGGTATTATACGTGCCTTATATGTAAATTTCCAAACTAATGACCGTTCTCAAGGCGGAAGCACAATCACACAACAGCTTGCCAAAAATTTATATTTAACTAACGATAAAACCTGGGAACGTAAATTCCGAGAAATGGTTCTAACTGCTCAGCTAGAGCTACATTATTCGAAGGATTTCATTCTAGAGAAATATCTAAACTTAATATATTTTGGACATAGCAGCTACGGAGTAGAATCAGCATCACAGTTGTTTTTTGGCAAGTCTGCTAGCGACTTATCACTTGCAGAGGCTGCACTTTTAGCCGGTGTTCCTAAAGGGCCTAAGTATTTTTCACCTTTTTGGGACCTTGATAATGCTGTAGAACGACAACACTTGGTATTATCACGTATGCTTGATAACGGTTATATTACAGAAGAACAAATGCAAGAGGCTATGAGTGAGCAATTGGTATTTAACGAAAGTAGGCGAGATTCCGGCTCTGGTTCAACTAACTATTTTCGAGATTACGCATTAGCCGAGCTGGCTGATTTAGGTTTTGATGAACAACAAGTTCGTGCAGAAGGTTTAGAAATTATAACTACTTTAAATATAAATATGCAAGAAACGGCGGCAGCTCTAATTAACGACCAGCTTATCGACTATCCTGACATCCAAGCGGCTTTAACGACAATCGATCCAACAAACGGCGAGATTCTGGCTATGGTAGGCGGTAGGGATTATCACGTAAGCCCTTTCAACAGAGTTACTGCACTTAGACAAGCAGGATCGACCTTTAAGCCGTTTGTATATCTTACTGCCTTAGATTATGGACTTACACCTGTCTCGAAGCTAAAGAGCGAGCCGGCACGGTTTACGTACGATCAAGGTCGTAAAGAATATACACCAAAGAATTTTAATGATTTCTATTATAATGAAGATATTAGCTTTCTTAAAGCCATGGCTGTATCTGATAATATTGTTGCTGTAAAGACCAATCTAATGGTACGTCCTGATAAGGTCAAAGAAACTGCAACTGCCCTTGGAATCAAGAGCTATTTACAAGCAGAGCCATCCTTAGCTTTAGGAGCATTTCCTGTCAGTCCGCTGGAAATGACAGTAGCCTATGGAACTATCGCTAATCAAGGTATCCGCAATGAACCTCGCAGTATTTTGGAGGTGCGCGACAATCGCGGGCGGTTATTATATAGTAGCCAAGCTGTTAAGCAACAAGTACATACACCAGAGACTTTATTTATTCTAACTGATATGATGCGCAGTGTGTTTGAACAAGGTGGTACTGGCTTTCGTGTTGCCAATTTATTGCCATTTGATGTAGCAGGCAAAACAGGAACTACCGATACAGATGCATGGATGATTGGATTCACTCCTGATAATGTAACATCTGTTTGGGTCGGTTATGATCGTGACCGATTCATCAGCCGTCAAGAGTCGTATCTAGCTACACCAATATGGGCAAATTACATGTCACAGGTTGCGGGTACAGCTGTTGCTGTAATGGGGTATAATTCAGAGCAAACCGATGATGAACAAACTACCATCCAACATCATTCGGAATTTCCAATTCCCAGAGGAGTAGTTCCAATGGAAATTTGCCTTGATACCGGAGCAAGACCTGAAGATAACTGTAAAAATACTAGAATAGTATATTTTTTACCTGAAAATATACCTAAGTAATACAAAAATTAATTATGGCTGATATTTATCTCACCTATGTTACTAAAACTCAGATGGATTTAAAACTCCATCTGAGTACAAGTCTTCTTAAATTAATCAACAATTCGAAGTTCTTCTTTAAGAGCTTTTTGCAAAAGCGCCGAAACATTAATACCCTTTTTCTCAGCTTCTACATTTAACCAAGAAGGGAGTGAAACATTCCGACGTACTGTTCGTCTTTCGTTTGCCATTCTATATGCGACAAAATCGATATCAACCATTGAAATAATCTCATCTTCAGCACATTTAATTTTTCTTGGATTAGAAGGTATAGGTATTGGCTTATTATCGTCTTCCATATCAATCCCTATAATCCCAATGGCATCCCGCACCATTTCAATTGCTTCTGCAAGATCCTTTCCTTGTGTGTTAATCTCCATATCCGGCACATAAGCCATATATCCATCATCTAGTTTAGTAAACACGACCGGAAATACTGTTTTCATAAAAAGACCCCCTAATGATATTTTCTCAATACGTTTATGCGACTTTAGGGGTTATTTCAACCCCTGCCGCTTGATGATGGCTCGTGCAACGTTTTCATTAATTTCTTTCTGCCGTGATATTGGTTCGCAGTTTTTACCGTCCGTGTAAATATCATGGTTGCCACCATCACGCTTAAACCACCATCCGTTTTTCTCAAGGAGTTTAACTAAATCTCTTCGTTTCATAGATTGCCCTCCTTACGTTTTTATTATACACAAAAAATGTGTATAGCGCAATGGTGTTTCCATATTTAGCTGTAAATACATCTTTTAGTTGCAGTTTTAATTTCAAATTGATACGATAAATATATTAGATAAGATTACTAATTGCTAATAGGGAGATACTTATGAAGCTAAAGAGTGTTATTATTGGTATCCTGATAGTAGTTGGCTTAACGGTTATATTTAATTATGCAGACCGTAGTTCAGAACCAACTGAATACACTTTTAACGATCAGTTACTTATTATAGAGGATTCGGTATATGATAACTTAACAAAGGCTGAAATTACTCAGCTACAGCAGTTTGCTAATAGAGCAGTAGCTGCCGCTAATGGCGAGCCGTCTATTTATTCTCCGCATGCTAAATTTCTAGATAACGGAGCGATTCTAGCTTACATGCTATTTGTCAATAATACAGGCGAAATCGTGACAGAGCTTCATGGAATAGATGTCGCACTGGTTGCTGGCAATAACGAATTGATAGCTGACGCAATTTTCCCGAATATAAAAAATATGCCGCCAGTAAACACTGACAGCTGTTTCTTATTCGCCGTAGTCTTTCAGTCAGATGCTGTAAAAAAGCCTAATGCTGACTTATCTTCATATATGACGCAAATATTTTTTGACTATACTACTCACAGTGACACAACTCAATAAAGAAGACAAGTATTACAAACACCAAAAATCTCAAAACGATGCCCAGTGATTCGGAAATCGCTGGGTATTTCTATATTATCTAACGGGCAATCGCTAGCGATAATATTCGTTTTACCACAATGTGTGCAAATAATATGATGGTGATGTTGAGATTGATGATTACATACTAGACGATATCTACGCTCACCTTCTAGCTCTGTCATTTCTAATAAATCCATATCCATAAACACTGCTAAGTTCCGATATACTGTATCAACGCTAATTGACGGGTAAAGCTCCAGCATTTCCTTATATAACTCCTTGGCAGTCATAAACCGCTTATTTCGATTCAGAATATCTATGATAGCATTTCTTTTGCCAGTATTCTTATAGCCGTTATTTTTGATTTTATCAGTAATCTTATGAAGCTGCATTATGCCCACCCATTTCTTTTCTTATAGTCTAATAACTCGTCGGTATACTATTGTAATTAGTAGTATAATTACGGCAGTCAAAACTATCGTTCCGCCGGTCGCCCAGTCAAGATAATAAGCAATCATAATGCCACTTAATATTGCAGCTTGTGCAAACCCTATCGAATATAAAAATGTCTGCTTAAAACTCTTAGCTACCTGCAAGCTTGCTGCTACCGGAAGTGTTATCATTGACGAAATCAGCAACACACCAACAACACGCATCCCAACCGCTATAACTGCAGCAACCATTAGTACAAATATTAAATTTAGCAACTTGTTAGGAATCCCTGTCAAACTAGCGCCTTCTTCATCAAAAGCAAGATAAAACATTTCCCTATACATAATCGTCATTACCACTAGCACAATTACCGTCACAACTGCGATCAGCCAAACATCACTACTACTAACAGCAACAACACTACCGAATAAATACCCTACCAAATCTGAATTAAAGCCATCTGCTAGACTTATAAGTACAATTCCCAGTCCAATACCTGTAGCTAAGATAATCGGTATAGCTAGCTCCTGATAAAACCGATACGCCTTACGAACTTGTTCAATCATCATTGCTCCAAGCATCGACATTGCCATGCCCGAAGCAATCGGATTAATCATCATGGCAGGATTCCATTTATTCCATAGCATCCCTGCAGCAATCCCCGTTAACGTTACATGTGACAATGCGTCTGCAATCAATGACAATCTTCTCAAAACCAAAAACACCCCGATTACTGGTGCGACAACTCCTATTAGCACCCCTGCAATTACTGCTCGCTGCATAAAGCCGTAATTGAGTAGAACTTCTATCATCTATATACCACCCTCTAAATTTCACCAATTAAACTATCAGAACCATATGTACATCCTAAGAGGACTTGCTTCAATGTGCATGCTCTACAACTTGAACAGAATGCTTATAAGCTCGCATTAGAATTTCGTCTTGATGCTCGATAAACTCTTTATTATCACCATGAAAATGAAGCTCTCGATTCAAGCAAGCAATTCTATTAACACGTGTAGTAATTGCCCCGATATCATGGCTAACTAGAATAATTGTCTTATTATGCTTTATATGTAAATCCTCTAGTAATTGATAGAAGCTCTCCATTGAATTAGCATCTACACCCACTGTCGGCTCATCAAATATCATAATGTCCGGATTTGCCACTAACGCTTTTGCAATGAATACCCGTTGTTGTTGACCACCTGATAATTGCCCAATTAACTGATGCTGATATTCTTCTAAATCTACCAAACCTATAGTAGCTAATATTCGTTGTTGATCATCCTTATTCATCCGTTTAAATAAGCCTCGCTTGCCAATTAACCCAAGTGCTACCACTTCGCTAACAGTAGCCGGAAATCCCGAATTAAAGCTGTTGGATTTCTGCGAAATATAACCAATCCGATGCCATTGTTTAAATGACGTTAGCAATGTGCCCAAAATTTTGACAGTACCAGTCTGTGGTTTTAATATGCCGAGCATAATCTTCAATAAAGATGATTTACCAGACCCATTCGGACCAACAACACCTAAGAAATCACCCTCATTAACTACAAGATTAATATCATGCAAAACACTTCTATTTCCATAGCTAAATGATACATTCTTTAGCTCAATTATCGGTTTCATAATGTATTTACTCCTTAGCTAGAGCAGTTTTAAGATTATCTAAATTCTTCTGCATAATACTTACATATGTCTCATTATTATCAATATCAGCTTTAGTAGCATTTTCTAATGGATGTAAGATAAGAACCTGTGCACCCACCTCAGTTGCTACTACTTCTGCTAGCTTATTACTGACCGTCGGTTCAAAAA